>Ga0335084_10004813_pt1 | contig 13327 bp, 14 predicted proteins | sample Lox_Sample_44_FD_206721 | JGI IMG/M metagenome (GOLD analysis project Ga0335084, IMG submission 206721) | Soil microbial communities from Loxahatchee National Wildlife Refuge, Florida, United States - Lox_Sample_4.4 | ecosystem: Environmental > Terrestrial > Soil > Wetlands | place: USA... | reverse complement strand
CGGCGCTTGGAGCGGCTGTGCCCCGGGTCCAAGAGCGTGGAACTGCTCAAGGGTCGCCAAAAGGGCCTCTGGGCCCTCTTTGAACGAACCCTGGCGGTGTCCTGGGTGGTCTCGGCACAGGACCCGGCGGCCCGGGACCGGGTGGCCACGGAAGTTGCGACCGTGACCGCCGCCCTCGAAACACGTCGGCCAGGGCGCCAGGGCGCCGAAGAGCCGGCGGCAACCTGGTTCATCCACGAAGGCCGGATCGCGGGTGGGCCGGCCGCGAAGGCCGGCTGGCGCGCACTCTTTGGCGAGGCGCACGTCCGGTGGAACGAGGCCAACCAACCACAGGGAGAGCCCACGCCATGAACAGGGCCACGCGTATCCCCATCCTCCTGAGCGCCCTCCTGCTGGCCATCGGCGTCGCGTTGGCCGCCGAGGAGGGCAGCATGCTCAAGGCGGACGACCTCAAAGCCGAACCCTTCCGCGACGCGACGACGGTCGGGTCGCTCGCGGCGGGCCAGCACGTCGAGATCCTCGACAAGCAGGGCGGGTGGTTCCAGGTGAAGAGTTCCGCCGGCAGCGGCTGGGTGCGCATGCTCAGCGTCCGCCGTGGCGAGGCACGCAAAGGCAGCGGTGATGCCGCCGGACTCCTCGGGTTGGCGTCCGGCCGGGCTGGCACCGGGAGCGTGGTCGCCACTACCGGAATCCGCGGGCTCAGCGAGGAGGACCTGAAGGCGGCGAAGTACAACGAGGCGGAGCTCAAGAAGGCCGAGTCCTATGCCACCACGCGCGCCGACGCCCAGAAGTTCGCAGCCAGCGGCAAGCTCGCGGCCCGGAAGGTGGAGTATCTGCCAGCGCCAGGAGCAGCAAAGTGAACACATCCATGGCCCGCAGGATCATGATCGCCCTGGTCCCCGCCGTACTCCTTCTCGGTGCCGGCAGCGCGGCCGCCGCCATCGATCTCGGGCAGGAACTGCAGAAGGCTCTTCGGCCAAAGACGCCAGACCAAGCCGGACCTAGCCGGCCTTCATCGAGCGCCGGCGGGGGGATCGACTTGGGCGGCCTGTTCGGCTTCTCGCCAGAGGAAGAGGTCGCCATCGGCCGCCAGGCCGCAGGCAACCTCCTGGGCGCCGCGCCATTGGTGAAGGACGCCACGCTCCAGAAGTACGTCAACAACGTGGGGCGATGGATCGCCAGCCAGAGCGAGCGGCCCGATCTCACGTGGCATTTCGGCGTGATCGACTCGAACGACATCAACGCGTTTGCCGCGCCCGGCGGCTATGTCTTTGTGACCAAGGGCCTCTATCGGCTGCTGCAGAGCGAGAGCGAGTTGGCCGGCGTGCTCGCCCATGAAATCGGACATGTCGTTGCGAAACACCATCTCAAGATTCTCCAACAAAGCCGCCTCGTCGACATGAGCAGCAAGCTCGTGGCCAAAACGGCGGGGGAGAACCCAGTCATCAAGAACCTGATTGGCAACGGCGCAGAGATCTTCTCCCGGTCACTGGATAAGAACGCCGAGTACGAGGCGGATCGGATGGCGGTGACCCTGGCCGCGCGTGCCGGGTACGACCCGTTCGGATTGCCGACGGTGCTGCAAGACATCGGGCACGCGGCGAAAGATGCCAGCGGGGTGCAGTTGTTGTTCAAGACGCATCCGTTGCCCGATGACCGACTGACCCACCTGGGCGACGCGGTGGACGGCCGTCTGGATCGGCTGCAGGGGCCGACGCTGGCACAGCGCTTCTACCACATCCGGCCATAATCCACGTCAGGCCGGACACGAGCGCACGGTCCTGCCCAGGGAGGTTTGTTGAACTGGGAAGAGGAACTGGTTTCTTTGTGTATAGCGGGTTAGACCAGCAACCTACTGTCGACGTAGTCACACTGTTGTGCCTGCCCCAGAACGTCGATCACCGTCGGCCACGGGCTTATCACGCGGGTGCCGAGCGTCGATTTTCCAGCACGCAGCAGTTCCCGCAGCTTGTTGCGTCGCATTGCCTCAATCTCCTTTCACTCGCAAGCGCGCGAGAGGACGCGACCCGCAATTCGGAAGGAGAGATTCTCTTGCTTGGTTTCGATTCCTAACGTCTTGGTCAGCGTGCCGCCCTGCTCGTAGGCCGGCCTATACCTTCGCCACGGGTTCCAGAAGATTCGTCCTTGCCTTTCCGTGAGTTCTTCCGGCGCGCTTGGCCCTACTGACGCCCTCGTGGTTTGAGCGGCCCCGGCCCCCCTGGTCCTTTTGCGATTCGGAAGCCCTCCGCTCCAGGACAGGAATGATGATTTCGGCGGCCTGCTCCAGATCCTGCCGCAAGGCATCCACCAGTCGCTTCTTGTCTCTGTCGACAAATGCCTCGAGCATCTGCCGGTGAGCCTTCATGGCGTCCGCCTTGTCCTGGTTCAGAATGGCGAAAGTGTAGACATATGGAAACACACGGGCCCACAGGCGATTCAGCATCTCCAGGAGCAGGGGCGAGTCGGAGCACGCGTAGATGGAGAAATGAAACTGAGTGTTCCTGCGCATGTAGATCTTTGGGCGGTCCAGTGAGGCTTCCATCGCCTCTAGGATGCCCCGGACTTTCTGGATGACCTCCTCCGATCTGAGATCGCAGGCTCGCTCGGCCGCAGTCGATTCGAGCAGGAGGCGAAGCCGGAGGGCCTCTTCCATTTCCTTGGCGGTCAGCGTATTCACGCGGATCCGCTTGTTGCTCTCGATGACGATGATGCGCTCCGATTCGAGTTGCCACAAGGCTTCGCGCACGGGCATCAGGCTCACGCCGAATTTCTCGGCCAACCCTCGGAGGCTCACCGTTTCCCCGGGAAGGATCTCGGCAGAGATGATCTTGTCCCGGAGCTGATCATACACTTCCTGCCGCAGCGTCTTGACGGAGATCCTCTCAATGACCATGGCGACTCCTTAATGACATATGTGATCACATATTACAAATAACGTACGTTAATTAGTGCTTTAATTATATATGCTTATGAGATACAGTAATTACATTATAACTTTTATCTTGACTTTAAGTCCAGTTTTTTCTATAGCATGGCTCAAATAGATTCCGCCCTGTGTTCCCCGATTTCCTTACGACGCCTGCCGAGAGGAGGTGGGAAACACATCTCATCGCCTGGAAAGATGATCAGCGTCCAATCGCCAAAGATTCACCACGCTCGGGAAGGAGAAACAGCATGGAGCCGAGAAAGCGCACGATCCTTCTGGCCGTCCTTTCCCTACTGCTGCTCGTCGCCAGCAGCGCCCAGGCCGACCCCTACAAGAAGTTCGCAGGGACGACCGTGGTCGTCAACTTCCCCAATATCGCCTACTATGACTACGCGATCAAAGTGATCCCGGAATTCGAGAAGGAGACGGGGATCAAGGTCGAGATCGACAAGCTCGAATACATGAAGATGCGCGACAAGCAGCTTCTTGAGTTGTCCAAGCCCAAGGGCGACTACGATCTGATCACGTATGTCATCATGTGGAAGACCGAGTATGTCTCCAAGGGGCTCCTTGCGCCGCTGGCCCCATTCTTCACCGACCCCGTGCTCACCGATCCGGACTACGATGCCGCCGACCTGGTCCCGGGGTACGTCCAGGCCATCGGAACGGTGGGGGGCCGAAAGGGGTATTTGCCGGGTCCCACGGCGTCGGTGTACGGCCTTCCCTTCGGGACGGAAACCAGCATGTTCGCCTACCGCAAGGATATCTTCGATAAGCATGGTTGGAAAGTCCCCAAGACCTACGACGAACTGCTGAAGCTCTGCAAGCTGGTCAAGGAGCAAGAGCCGGGGATGGGCGGCCTGACCATGCGAGGGGAGGCTGGTCATCAGGTCCAGCACGCCTGGCTCACCCACATGGCCCCCTACGGAGGGGAGATATTCACCGACAAGTGGGAGCCCGTCTTCCACAAGGGAGGCTCCATCCAGGCCATCAAGGCCATGATCGAGTTCGTGAAGACCGGACCTCCGGGCATCCCGACCTTTGCCTATGGAGGCATGACCGATGCCTTCCTCCTTGGGAATGCGGCCATGTACCTGGACAACACCGCCCTCCCCGGGCAGGTGCGGGATCCCAACAAGTCCAAGGTGGTTGGGAAGGTCGCCTATGCGCTCCATCCCAAGGGCACGAAGTACTCGACGGAGACGGGCGGCTTCGGAATCGGCATCCCCGCCAACTCCCAGAAGAAGGAGGCGGCGTTCCTCCTGCTCCAGTGGCTGACCTCCAAGGCCACCGACCGGAAGATCACGAACTTCGGCGCCATGCCCAACCGCCTGTCCACGCTCAAGGACCCGGCGATGCAGAAGGAGTACCCGGAGTTCGCCGCGGTGCTGGAAAACTTGAAATATGCGGATGCGGACTGGCGCCCCCTCATCCCGGAATGGCCGGAGATCTCGATGCAGCACGTCGGGATTGCCCTGCATGAAGCCATCACCGGGAAGAAGACGCCCGAGAAGGCCATGGCGGACGCTGTGGAACCCGTTCGGAAGATCATGGAGAAGGGTGGCTACTACACCTGGAAGAAGTAGAAGCTGGCCAAGAAAGGAACGCGCATGGCGATTGACATCTCCAAGATTGATCGAGACTCCTGGCTCCGGAGCGTATTCCCCGAGTGGGGAACCTATCTGACCGAGGACATCGAAGAGACTGCGGTGCCACCGGACAAGTTCGTCATGTGGTGGCTGGCCTGCTGCGGGATCTGGGTGAAGACGCCGGGAGGGGCCAACATCACGGTGGATTTCTGGACGCAGCGGGGGGAATCCGCGAAAAGGCAGAAGCCCTACGAGCAGATCCAGGACGCCCAGATCATCCGCATGACAGGAGCGCGGAGCTACCCGCCGTTCCTTCGCATCTCGCCCCACGTCATCGACCCCTTTGCGGTCAAGGCGTTGGACGTCGTGCTCTCGACGCACATCCACGGCGACCACATCTGCGAGTTCGTCGCGGCGGCCGCCATGAAGAACACGGATGCCGTCTTCGTCGGTCCGAAGATGTGCGGGGACACCTGGGCGAGCTGGGGCGTTCCCGAGAAGCGGATCGTCCGACTGAAGCCCGGTCAGAGCCATCGCGTCAAGGACACCGAGATCGTGGCCGTGGAATCCTTCGATCGGACAGTCCTGATCACGCCTCCGCCCGCGGGCGACCTCCGGGGCAAGATGCCCGTCGACATGGACGAGCGGGCGGTCAACTACGTCATCAAGACTCCAGGAGGCTCCATCTACCATAGCGGCGACTCCCACTTCTCTAACGGCTATTACCGACACGGGAAGCAGCACAAGATCGACGTCGCCCTGGTTTCGTACGGCGATAACGGCCCGGGGATCACGGACAAGCTGACCGCGTCCGACACGCTCCGGATCGGGCGGGATCTCAACGCCACGGTCCTGATCCCCATCCACTGGGACATGTGGGCCACGCAATGCCCAGACCCCAACGAACTGGTCCTGCTCCACGAATTCAACAGGCACCAGATGAAGTTCAAGCTCGTGATCTGGAAGGTCGGCGGGAAGTTCACCTATCCGGACGACCAGGATATCGGCAAGTACGTCTATCCGAAGGACTGCGGCGATTACTTCACCAACGACCCGAACATTCCCTTCCCCTCCTTCCTGTAAGCGGCCCGGGGAAGGCTTTCTCGCTCTGCGGCGGGGGCCCGGCCGAGCCCCCGCCGCAGGCAAGGAATCCCGATGGGTCAGCAGCGACTGTTCCACGGCGTCACGCCGTACCTCTTCGTCGCCCCCGCCGTCGCCATCCTCGCCTTCACCTGCCTCTATCCGGTCATCAAGGGATTCGAGCTCAGTTTCTTCAGCTGGTCGCTGGGCACTCCCATCAGCTCCCGGAAGTACGTCGGCTGGGAGAATTTTGCCTGGGCCTGGCAGGATCCGGCGCTGTTCAACTCCATCAAGGTGACTCTGGTCTTCACGACATGCTCGGTGCTCGCCGAGCTCTTCCTCGGCCTGACGATCGCCTTCCTGCTGGAGAAGGGCATCCGGGGCATCGCCATCTTCCGGACGATCTTCATGATTCCCATCATGATCGCGCCCGTGGTGGTGGGGCTGCTCTGGCGGTACCTCTTCGACGCGAATTTCGGCCTCATCAACTTCCTGGCCCGGCTGGCGGGATTCGAGCCCAAGATCTGGTTGGGGACTCCTGGCCTGGCCCTGCCGGCGGTCATCGTCACGGACATCTGGCAGTGGACACCCTTCATGTTCATTCTCTTCCTCGCTGGCCTGCAGAGCCTGCCCAAGGACCCCGTAGAGGCCGCCGAGGTGGATGGGGCTAGCGGCTGGCAGGTGATCCGCCTCGTGAAGATCCCCCTCCTCGCCCCGGTGATCTGGGTGGCAGTCATCCTGCGGATCATCGACGCATTTCGCAGCCTGGAGGTCATGTTCATCATGACCTTCGGGGGCCCGGGCCGGGAGACGGAGGTCCTCTCGCTCAACATCTACAAGACCGCGTTTATGGCTCAGCGCCTGGGGTTGGCGGCGGTCAACGCCATCTTCCTGCTGGCCTTCATTCTCTTACTCAGTGTGGCCTTCTTGACGATCGCCCGACCCGCGCTGTCCAAGCGGTGAGGGCGGAAGGAAAGCGAGCGGACCATGGCAACAGGAACATCTCCCGCCCCTGATCGCGGCACCAGGAGGCAGGTTCTGGAGACTGAGCCGCAGGGAGTTGGCTCGCCCCGTCGGTTCTGGCAAGCGGGGAAGGGCCTCCTCATCGCCATCCTCGCCTTCGTCTACATGGTTCCGGTCATCGTCCTCATCTTGACTTCCTTCAAGACCCAGGTGCAGATTATGTCCACGACGCCCACCTGGATCTTCATGCCCACCCTGATGAACTACAACAGGGTCCTCCTGGAGCAGGGCTTCCTCCGCTACATGACCAACAGCCTGATCGTGGGACTGGCCTCCACGGTGGCCACGCTCGTCGTAGGCGGGTGCGCTTCGTATGCCCTGGTCCGGTTCAACTTCTTCGGAAAGGGGGCGATCTCGCTCGGGACCCTGCTCCTCAGGATGATCCCCCCGGCGGTCCTGGTCGTCCCCATCTATGTCCTGTGGACCTTCTTCGGGTTGGCCGACACCCTCTCGGGGCTGACCCTCATCTACGTCGGTCTGAACCTTCCTTTCACCATCTGGGTGCTGATCAGCTTCATCTCCGACATCCCGCTGGAGTTGGAGGAGGCCGCCGTGGTGGACGGCTGCGGCCCGTGGAGGATCTTCTTCCGGATCATCCTCCCCCTGATCAAGCCGGGTCTCGCGGCGGCGGCCATCTTCACCTTCCGCATCTCCTGGAACGAGTTCATCCTGGCCCTGGTGCTGACCAATCGCCTGACCCGGACCCTGCCCGTTGCCACCACGATCTACCTGACGGATACCGGGGTCGAGTGGGGGAACATCACCGCCATGGGAACGCTGGTGGCGCTCCCCGCGATCATCTTCACCTTCCTGGCGGCCAAGCAGCTGATCTCCGGCCTCACCGCGGGCGCGATCAAGGGATAAGCGCTGCGGCCGAGGCGAATAAATTCAACCTCGCCGTCTCTTGCTGCCGGAGGATAGAGACATGCACGCAACCGTGAATCGAGATTACTCGCTGCTCGTCGGCAGCTACAGCGACATGGAGGCGCTCGCCCACCGACCGTATGCGCCGGTGCCAGGCAAGGGCATCTACGCCATGACGCTCACGCGAGGCGGAGCGCTGAGGCTCAACGAGATCACCGAGGCGCTCAACCCGGCGGTCCTGATCCCGCACAGCGACGGGAAGACGCTGTACGCGATCTGCGAGACGATCCGCGACGAGGGCGACGTCCTCCGCTACACGATCAAATCGGACGGGAGGCTCACGTATCGCGACGCCTTCCGTGCATCGGGCCGCTCTACCTGCTACCTCGCCCTGTCACCTCGCAAGGACGCCGCGATCGTCATCAACTACTGGGATGCGATCGTCGACGTCGTCGATGCCGACGCGGAGGGTCGACTCGGCCCCCTCCGCCAGACCTTCAAGCAGTATTACCGCCCGGAGGGCACGTGGCGCCAGGTCGTCAATCGCGAGGACCACTGGGGGAACCGCCAGGTCGGGCCGCACGCCCACTGCGCGCATTTTTGGCACGAGTGGGTCTTCATCCCGGACCTGGGCGAGAACGCCGTCTTCCAGTACCGGTACGACCCGGATGCCAAGAAGCTGACCCGCGAGACCTACATCCCGTTCGAGGCCGGCTCTGGCCCGCGCCATATGGCGATGCACCCCGACCTGGACATCTGCTACGTCTCCAACGAGCTGTTTAACACCGTCTGCGTCGCAAAGCTCGACGCCAGCAACCCGGACGCCGTGAAGGCCCGCCTGATTCCGGTCCAGTACGAGTCGACGCTCGACAGTCGTGAGGGGGTCAGCTACGTCTCGGAGATCAAGCTATCGCCGGATGCCCGGTTCCTGTACGCATCCAACCGCGGCGACAACTCGGTGGCCATCTTCAAGGTCCTGCCCGACGGTCGCCTCGAGCGCACGGGACTGGTCCCGACCGGGGGGAAGTTCCCGCGCCACTTCGCGATCACCCCGGATGGGGAGGCGGTGATCGTCGCCAACCAGGATTCCGGACACATCCGGGTCTTCTCACGGGATGTGGAAACGGGCGCTCTGGAGATGACCGAGGGGATCTGCGAGATCCCGGCACCCAACTACATCCGCTTCGTGAACGTCTAGTGGGACGCTGAAAGCTCGTATTTCTGTCGCTCACGCAAGTGGACGGCCGCCTGGATCGGCTGCAGGGGCCGACACTGACCCAGCGCTTCTACCACATCCGGCCGTAGTGCGCGTCAGGCCCGACACGAGCAGGCAGCGGCCGAGACTCACACCGGGTGCGGCTCGACGCAAGAGTGCCACGTTGACCATCAGAGCTCACCGCACCGTGCGCCCCCATACCCTTTGCGTGACCGAGCGGACGCCTCCACCGCGGCGACGCTTTCCTACGACGGGATCGCCTCGCTGAGGAACTGACGGCAGGTCAGGATCGCCGTTCCTCGGAAGGGGTGGAGGACGAGAAGGTCCTGGTCCCCAGTGAGCAGATGTGTGGCCTGTCCGCTGACGGCAAGCTCGAGAAACTTGTTGTCCTTGGGATCGCGACAGTCGGTAACCGTCGCGGTGACGTCCACGAAGTCGGCGTCCCGGAGTAAAGCGGCGAGGAACGCGAAGCGATCCGCCTCGGTGAGGTAGCGGTCGAATTTCGGCGCCCGAAGCGTTTCGGTGAGTTCGGTGATCGTGGAGGCAGACACGAGAAACTGGCCGGCGATGCTGACACGGCGGAGCGCTTGGCGGGGTAGGGAGGTCGGCAGGAGGAGCGCGCTAACGACGGTGTTGGTGTCGAAGATTACTCGGACGTCACTCGGCATGGAGGAGGGATTCAAGGATTTCGGGTGTCAGTCCTTGCGCAGCCGCCTTCTGGCCGATTTCGTCCATGATTGCGTCGAGGGATTTCTGAGGGGTTGCCGTGAGGGCCCGCAGTTGGAGGCTGAGGAGCAGGCACAATTTACGCTGCTCATCTGTGGACGCCCGTTCGAATGCGCGGGCGGTATCTGGATCGAGCGGAATGGTGATGCTGCGCATTGTGGCCCCTCCTGGTCTTGCACGACTGTCTGTTCTGGCTAGATCTTACGGGATCGATCGGAAAAATGGAAGGGTCAGTCGAGCCTTGACCCCGTGATGCGCATGAGCATGCCTTCTTCGAGGCAAGGGTATCCATTGTGTCCAGGCGCTCCTTCAGGATACGGTTGAGAAGCCGCTGGTACGGGACGCCGCTCTCGGCGGCCAGAACCTTCAACTTGCTCAAACTGTCTGCGTCAACGTTGATCGTGATCTTTACGCTTCTGCCCCCGGCCATCTCGGCACGAAGTCGGCGCGTTCCCGCGGTGTCCACTCTCACGTCATGGATGCGTGGCTTTCTCACTGTATAGCCTCCTGAAAACGTTATTCCCCTTGCCGTAATTCCGTGGAGATGGGACGCTGCCAAGCGAGTCCTCGTGGCCTATAGGCTCGTAGTCATCGCTCCGGCGTGTAGCAACGATGTCGCCCATGCGGGTGAGGCCCCTTGAATAACTTGGCAATGTCCCTAGGCGACTACCGCCGGCGTGCAGTCGCCGTGTAGCTGGGAGCGAGACGCGATCGCCCCCAATCTCCGACTAACGTTGGCACGAGAACACGCCGATGCGTACCGACCACAGCCGGGGCGGACCGTCGCGGTGGCGTCACCGGCCGCCCGCGCACCCGATGGGTGCTACCACACCGCCGGGCCCGCGGCGCCGCCGTCGTGGGGCGGCCGACCCGGTGCAAGGCGGCGCGGTCTTCGACGAGGCGCCAGGCGGCTGGAGGAGCCGCCCGGGGGCCCGAGCAGGCCGGCTGCCCGAGAACCCGCCCCGGCGTTAGCCGGAGATTTGGGAGCGCCCCGCCTCGTTGACGGGGGCAGCCTCGCAACTTACTATCGCCGCATCAAAAGGCATTTTGTGCAGCGCCCGGCGCGGGACGCGCCATCGGCTACCCCTGACAGCTTCGCGTCGCGGAGGAGACGGCAGATGACGATGCGGCTGAGCGCCCTGGCATGCGCAGGACTGGTGGTTTCTGGTTGTGCGACCGGCGGGATGCAGGCGGAGCCCGCTTCGGTCTATCCGCCGCGGCTCTATGAGCAGCGTGTGAGCACGAACGAGGTGAGCATCTACTGGCGGTGCGCGCAGGAGGCGGATGCGGTCCGCGTCGAGGGCGTGGTGCAGAACACGAAGGGTTCCCGGGTGAAGTTCATGGAGTTAGAGGTCGCCGAGGCCGAGGCTGCTGAACGGTACGGGGCAAGCGCCCGCGTCGCGCTTCCCGATGTTATCCTTGGGCCGAACCAGATCTCACCGTTTTCACTCGCACTCCGTCCCGCGGGCGCCGGACGTCGCCTCGACCTCTTCTACCGTTACGAGGTGGACGCGGCCATGGGGGGCGACACGCGGCCGCATTTTCGGGCGTTGGACGTGTGCAACCCGGCGCAGCATCGATTTTAGAAATAACCGTCTGGGATCCTCTACCGATCTCGATTCGCCTTGTCACCGAACCGCTTCATGACCCGGGCGTTGTTGACAAACGCCTTCACAAAACCCCTGATGGCCCGCCATCCGCGTGCGTAATAGCTCACGTATGCCCAGAGCAGCAGCAGCTCCATTGCGGCATACGAGACATGCCGATGTCTGAAGACGAGATGCATGCCGTCGTATAAGTGCCATTTCCGATGGCGCAGCCGATCCTTGAGCTTATTAAACAACTCCGTCCCGGGATACGGCGTCAGAATGGTGAATTGCACAGCCGACGTATCGAGGGACCGGGCGAATCGTATCGTTCTGAGAGTAGCCCGTATATCGTCATTGATCCCGCCCAGGATATAGCTCGCAAACGTTTCGAGATTGTTTCTCTTGAGCAGGGCCACGGCCTGGGACGGGGCGTCCGCCTCCGCATTCTTATTGAGCGCCTTGAGGGCTTCCGGATCAGGACTCTCGACGCCGATGTAGACCGTCTTCGCGCCCGCCTTGGCCATGAGGCCGACCATGTCCTCATTTCTCACCAGGATACTCGTCGTCGAGAACGACCACCACCAGATGTCGAGCTCCTTTTCGAGAATGAGCCGACAGATCTCTCTGACCCGTTTGGGGGACACCGCAAAATTGTCGTCGAAGAAGGCGATGGCCCGGTATCCGTAGTCGTGGTAGACGTGCTCGATTTCCGCGACGACGGCCGCGGGTGTTCTGGCTCTCCATCGTCTCCCGTACATCTGAGGAGACACACAGAAATCGCATTCATGGGGGCACCCCCTGCTCGTGAACAGGGCCGTGACCGCGCGCGTGCCCCCGTACTTCATCCCCAGTCTTTTGTACGCGTTCATATCGACCAGGTGACGTGCTGGGAGCGGAAGGCTGTCAAGATCTTCGATCAGCTCCCGCGGCGCCGTTCTCATAACGGTCCCGTGACCAAGATAGCTGATCCCCTTGACATGGCACGGGTCCCCACTGCCCCTGACGGCGCCGAGGACTTCGGGGAACGTAATCTCCCCTTCCCCCCTGACGATGAAATCCGCGTACCCCTCTCTCAGGATATCCTCATCGACAAGTGCCGGGTGAGGCCCGCCCATCACGACCGTGCATCCCTGCCGCTTGGCGCTCTTGGCGATCTCCAGAGCCCCCGGTAACCGTCTCGTATCTGACGTGACGCCGACGACATCATAGTCACGGAAGCGCAAGTGTGACGGTTTACGGCGTGAGACCAGGAAGTCCTCCACTTCGACCGTAAAGCCCGCCTTCTCCGCTGCTGCCGCGACATACAGGAGGCCGATGGGAGGAAAGACCAAGCCGAATGACTCACTGAAATTGGCGCTCCTGGGATTGATAAGCAGGACCTTCATGGCCGCTTGTACTCATAGCCCCGGCGGTGGCACGCCTTTGGCGACAACGATCGACCGCCGCTGTTGATTATTGCTCCTCCGCCTCCAGCGGTGAGGCATCCAGCATCGCCTGGAGGAGCGTGTCGGGTGCCTGCGCGCCTGACACGGCGGTGCGGCGATTGAAAAGAAAGCACGGCACCCCGTTGATGCCGGCCTGCCGGGCGTCGCGGTCGGCCCGCAGCACGTCCTCCCGGCCGTCCTCGGACGCCAAGTAGGCGGCCACGGCGGTGCGATCCAGGCCCGCCCGTTCGCCGACGCCCGCCAGCACCGCGTGGTCGGCGAGGTTGGCGCCCTCCAGAAAATAGGCGTGGAAGAGTTGCTCCGCGACCGCGTCTTCGCGCCCCTGCGTCGCGCCATACCGCATGAGTCGGTGCGCTTGGAGCGTGTTGGGTTGGACCGTGATGCGATCGAACGCAAAGGCGATGCCGACGTCCCGGCCGACGCCCACGACGCGCGCGTAGCTGTGGCCGGGGCCGAACTTGCGCTCGAGGTACGCCTTCCGCGGCACGCCCGCTTCCGGCAAGTCCGGGTTGAGCTGAAACGGGAGCCAGCGCACGGCCGGCTTCTCCGCATCGGGCCTGCGCGCCTGATACATCCGCAGCGCGGATTCCAGGCGCCGCTTGCCGATGAAGCACCAGGGTCAGACGATGTCCGAGACGATTTCGACGAGAAGCGTGGGCGTGGGCGTCATGCCGATGAGTCCTTTCTGCTGAGCGTGTCCGGGACTCGCCCTCGGGCTGGTTGGAAACTGCAACACGAAGACATTATACCGTCAAAATGGTCCACGATCCATTCGTGGCCACGAGAGGCATTGAGGAGAGAACCTTCGTGCAGGTGCGGTGGAGACCTTGCAGTGGCATGTGGGTGAGCGCCCGAGAGCCCAACCTACG
>Ga0335084_10004812_pt1 | contig 13327 bp, 14 predicted proteins | sample Lox_Sample_44_FD_206721 | JGI IMG/M metagenome (GOLD analysis project Ga0335084, IMG submission 206721) | Soil microbial communities from Loxahatchee National Wildlife Refuge, Florida, United States - Lox_Sample_4.4 | ecosystem: Environmental > Terrestrial > Soil > Wetlands | place: USA... | reverse complement strand
TCCTCGGTGAAGCGCTTCTTGGTCGCCGAGCCGATCGCCTGCTCGAGGGCACCGAAGACGGTGTCCTTGTTGACGTTCTTCTCGCGCGCCAGCGCGTCGACCAGGAGCAGCAGTTCGCGGCTCATTCAAAACTCCTAAAGGTTCGGCACCAGCCGGGCCTTGTCCATGTCCGAGAAGGCGAACGACACGAGCGCGCCCTCCACTTCCAGCTCGACCGACTCGTCGCTCGCGGCACGCACGACGCCGACGAACCGCCGCCGCCCGTCGCGCGGCACGCGCAGCCGCACCTCCGCCTTCGCTCCGGCGAACCGCCGGAAGTCGGCCGGCTTCCTCAGCACCCGGTCGAGCCCGGGGGAGGAGACTTCGAGGCGCCCGTAGTCGACGCCTTCCACCTCCAGCACGCGTTGCAGCTGCCGCGTGACCCGTTCGCAGTCGCCGAGCGTCACCCCGGGCCGGCTGCCGCCCTCGGCGGTCCCGGCGCCGGAGCGCACGCGGTCGATGAAGACCCGCAGCTGCCGCCCGTGGTTCGCAAGCTCGACGTCGACGAGCTCGTACCCCAGCCCGACGGCCGTCGATTCAATGACTTGGCGAACGTCCACAATCCTCGGCACAAACAAAAAATGGGCGCGCGGCCCATCCCCTGAAAAAGCGGCGGAAGTGTAGCAAAGAAAGCCTCGCGGGACAACGGGATACGCGCGTCGCGCGCCCCGCGGCGGCATGGTTCAGCCCGCCGGCGGCACCTCGGCCAAAGAGCTTAAGTGCGGCTGGGCGGGCGTACCTTCAACCGCCGCGAGCAGGTCCGCGACCGCTTCGGGGCGAAGCTCTCTCACCTGGCCGCGCTTGAGGCCTGGAGGGAGCGCGAGCGGGCCGTATCGGACGCGCATCAACCGGCTGACGGTCCGGCCGATCGCGCCGAGCATCCGCCGGACCTCACGGTTACGCCCCTCCTTGAGCACGACCCGGTACCAGTGATTGCGCCCCCGCCCGCCCGCGTCCTCGATCGTCTCGAACCGGGCCCGCCCGTCCTCGAGGAGGACACCCTCGCTCAGCCTGGCGAGCTCCTCCGGCCCCAGGACGCCGTCGACGCGCACTGCGTACTCGCGCTCGAAGCCGTAGCGCGGATGCATGAGCCGTGCGGCGAGCTCGCCCGAGGTCGTGAAGATCAGCAGTCCGCTCGAGGTGAAGTCGAGCCGCCCGACTGCGATCCAGCGCCCGCCCTTCAGGCGCGGGAGATGGTCGAAGACGCTCGCCCGGCCGGCCGGGTCGTCGGCCGAGACGATCTCGCCGGCCGGCTTGTGATAGAGGAGCACCCGCGGCACCTCGTATTCGCGCCGTGCGGCGACAAGACGGTCGTCCACCTTGATTCGGTCGAGCGGCGAAACCCGCTGGCCGAGGTGAGCCGGGCTGCCGTTTACCGTCACGCGGCCGGCGGAAATCCACGCCTCCATGTCGCGCCGCGAGCCGAAGCCGGAGCGGGCGAGCACCTTCTGCAGTTTCTCGCTCGCCGGTTCGTGCCGCTCGCCTCGCGGCGTCGCGGCCGGCCTCGGGCGAGGTCTACGCGGCGGAGGCGATGGCGGGCGAGGTCCGCTCGTCGTCACCCGACGCTCCGTCGGGCTCCGCTGCGGCGACCTCTCCTGACGGGGCCGGGAGGTCGAGGCTCTTGGCGATCTCTTCAAGGGGGGGTAGCTCCTGCAGTGAGCGCAGGCCGAGGTCGTCGAGGAAGCGCTTCGTGGTCGCGTACAAGGCCGGCCGCCCTGGCGCGTCGCGATGGCCCACGACGTCGATCCAGCCACGCGCCTCGAGGGCCCGGATGATGTTCGGCGATACGGTGACGCCGCGGATGTCCTCGATGTCGCCGCGGGTCACGGGCTGCCGGTAGGCCACGATCGCAAGCGTCTCCAGGACTGCGCGCGAGTAGCGCGGCGCCTTGTCGGCGCTGATGCGCTCGAGATAAGGCTGGAACGCCGGTCGGGTCTGGAAGCGCCAGCCGCTCGCCAGGTTCACCAGCTCCACGCCCTTTTCCGTCCAGTCTTCGCGCAGCTCGTCGAGCAGGCGACGGATCGTGTCGGCGCCGAGTTCCTGGTCGAAGAGCTTGCGGAGCTCGCCGATCGCGAGCGGCTCCTGGCTCGAGAGGAGCGCCGTCTCGAGGACCATTTTGGCTTCGGGGAGGCTAAGCATCGCGTCTCCGTGTCCAGGTGGCTTCAGGGGGTGCCCTGCGCATCGGCTGCCGCGACGCCGATGCGGACATAGATCGGCGCATAAGGCTCGGACTGGGTGACCTCGATCAGTCCCTCGCGCGCCAGCTCGAGCACGGCGAGGAAGTTCACGACCAGGACCGCGACGCCGCGCAGCGGGTCGAAGAGCTCGCCGAACTCGCGGAACGCGCCGCCGGCGAGCAGCCGCAGGATGCCGGCCATGTGCTCGCGCACCGACAGCTCGTCGCGGGTCACCTTGTGGTGCCGGGAGAGCCGGGCGCGCGCGAGCAGGCTCCGCCAGGCGTTCTCGATGTCCTGCACGTGAACGTTCGGCAGCCGCTCGACGAGCGACTGCTCGATCCACACCTCGACCGAGAGGAAGTCCCGGTCGCGCTGCGGCAGGCGGTCGAGCTTCTGCGCCGCGGCCTTCATCTGCTCGTACTCGAGGAGGCGACGGACCAGCTCGGCGCGCGGGTCGAGCTCGTCGTCGTCGGCGGCCTTGGGCCGCGGCAGGAGGAGCCGCGACTTGATCTCCATCAGCATTGCCGCCATCACCAGGTACTCGGCAGCGAGCTCGAGATTCTTGCGCCGCATCACCTCGACGTACTGGAGGTACTGCTCGGTGAGGCGTGCCATCGGGATATCCAGGACGTCGATGTTCGCCTTGCGGATCAGGTAGAGCAGCAGGTCGAGCGGCCCTTCGAAGGTGTCGAGGAACACCTCGAGCGCATCGGGCGGAATGTAGAGGTCCGCCGGGAGCTCGTGCAGCGGCTCGCCGCGCACCTTGGCAAACGGCTGGGACTGGTTGTGGACGAGTTCGAGCGCCATCTGCGGGCTCACGATACGAGGGGGGGCCGCTTCGCCGCCCCCCCTCGAGCGCCCCGAATCCAGGAGAGCGACGCCTGCCGCGTCGGTTTCGCCCTAGTCATAGTTGAGTCCCATGACCTCGCGGACCTCGCGCATCGTCTCACGCGCGAGCTCGCGGGCCTTGTCGCAGCCGTCGGCGACGATGCTCCGGACGAGCGTCGGATCGTCGAGGTAGCGCTGCGCCCGCTCGCGCATCGGCGCTTGCTCCGCGAGCACCGCGTCGATCACCGGCTGCTTGCACTCCAGGCAACCGATCCCCGCGCTGCGGCAGCCCTTCTGGACCCAGTCCTTGGTCTTCGCGTCCGAGTACACCAGGTGGAACTGCCACACCGGACACTTGTCGGGGTCACCGGGATCGGATCGCTTCACCCGCGCCGGGTCGGTCGGCATGGTGCGGATCTTCCGCGTGACCTCCTCCGCGCTCTCCCGCAGCCCGATCGTGTTGCCGTAGGACTTCGACATCTTCGCCCCGTCCAGGCCGGGCAGCCGCGACGCCTCGGTGAGGAGGACGTCGGGCTCGACCAGGATCATCCGCCCGCCGCCCTCGAGGTAGCCGAAGAGCCGCTCGCGGTCGGCCACCGAGAGGTTCTGTGCCCCGTCGAGCAGCGCCTTCGCCGAATCCAGCGCGGTCGCGTCGCCCTGCTCCTGGAACTTCGTCCGCAGCTCGCGGTAGAGCTTCGCCTTGCGGCCGCCGAGCTTCTTCGCCGCGGCGAGCGCCTTCTCCTCGAACCCCGGCTCGCGGCCGTAGATATGGTTGAAGCGCCGCGCGATCTCGCGCATGAACTCGACGTGCGGAACCTGGTCTTCGCCCACCGGCACGAACTTGGCGCGGTAGATCAGGACGTCGGCGGACTGCAGCAGCGGATAGCCGAGGAAGCCGTACGTCGAAAGGTCGCGATCGGCGAGCTTCTCCTGCTGGTCCTTGTAGGTGGGCACGCGCTCGAGCCAGCCGAGCGGCGTGATCATCGACAGCAGCGTGTGCAGCTCGGCGTGCTCGGGAACGCGGGACTGGATGAAAAGCGTCGCCTGCGCCGGCTCGACGCCGGAAGCGAGCCAGTCGATCACCATGTCCCAGACGTTCTGCTCGACGACTTCCGGCTCCTCGTAGTGCGTCGTGAGCGCATGCCAGTCGGCGACGAAGAAGTAGCACGGATACTCGCTCTGCAGCCGCACCCAGTTCTTCAGTGCACCGTGATAGTGGCCGAGATGCAAGCTGCCCGTCGGGCGCATCCCCGACACCACCCGTTCGGGGAACATCGTCAGAGCATCCTGAAGGCGTTCGCGATCAGCTGCATCGAGCCGGCAACCATCGGCCCGAGGACGATCCCGAGCACATTGGTGAACATCAGCGCGAGGAGGATCGGAAAGCCCCAGGGCTCGAGACGGGCGTACTGATCGGCCATCCGCGCCGGCAGCAGGCTGGCGACGATCCGGCCGCCGTCGAGCGGCAGCAGCGGGATCAGGTTGAGCAGCATCAATACGAGGTTGACCTTCAGCCCCGCATACCCCATATCGATCAACGGGCGGGTGAAGTAATTCTCTGGCATCACGACCGCGAACTTCATGGCGAGCGTCCAGCCGAGCGCCATCACGAGATTCGCCGCCGGCCCGGCCGCGGCGACCCACATCATGTGCCGCTTGGGCTTGCGCAGCGCGTGATAGTTGACCGGGACCGGCTTCGCCCAGCCGAACAGCATGCCCTGCCCCGCGCCCCAGGAAGTGACGAGCAGGATCACGAGCGGCACGAGAATGGTGCCGACGGGATCGATGTGGCGCACCGGATTGAGGCTCACCCGGCCGAGAACGTAGGCGGTCGTGTCGCCGAAATGCTTCGCCACGTAGCCGTGGGCTGCCTCGTGGAGCGTGATGCCGAAGATCACCGGCAGCGCGTAGATCGAGATGGTCTGGACGAGTTGGGCGAAATCCATTCGTGTCGGTCGCGACTTCTCGCGGTCGATTTTATCAGGTTCGCCCCACGCTTCCGCGCATTTCGGGCTCAAGCGAACAGCGGGGCGACCGGTCCTTTCCCCGCGCGCACGATCTCGGCTGCCGGCCCGGTGAGGTCGACGACCGTCGTCGGCTCGGTGCCGCAGGATCCGCCGTCGAGGACGAGGTCGACGTCGTGCTCGAGCCGCCGGCGGATCTCGTGCGCATCGGTGAGCGGGACCTCGTCGCCCGGAAGCGCGAGCGTCGTCGACAGGAGCGGCTCGCCGAGCGCGGCGAGGAGCGCCTGCGCGACCGGATGCTCGGGTACGCGGAGGCCGATCGTCTTGCGCCGCGGATGGAGCAGCCGCCGCGGCAGCTCGCGCGTCGCCTCGAGGATGAAGGTGTAGCTGCCCGGCGTGAGCGACTTGAGCAGGCGATAGCGCGCGTTGTCGACGCGCGCGTAGGTGCCGAGCTGCGAGAGGTCGCGGCACATCAGGGTGAAGTGGTGTCGCTCATCGACGCCGCGGATGCGACGCAGCCGCAGCATCGCGTCCTTGTCGCCGAGATGTGCGCCGAGGGCGTAGCAGGAGTCGGTCGGGTACGCGATCACGCCGCCGTCGCGGACGATCGCCGCGGCGCGCGCGATCAGGCGCGGGGCCGGGTGGGCGGGGTCGATCTCGAAGTACTGGGCCAAGGGCGCAAGGGACCGCCCGCGCGCTCCGCACCCGCGCGCGGGCTGTTCAGTGCTCGGTCGCCGATTCCGGGTCCGGCAGTCGCCGCGGTGTCGACGATCACCCGTCGATCCTCACCAGTCGTGCCAGACCGGCTTCAGGTCCGACGGCAGCGGCGGCAGCCGCCCGAGGTCGATGTGGCTCTCCGCGGGGCCGTGGAAGTCCGAGCCGCGCGAGGCGAGGAGATCGAACTCGCGCGCCAGGCGCGCGAACTCGACGTACTGGTCGGGCGAATGGCTGCCGGTCACCACCTCGATGCCCTCGCCGCCGGCCGCCTTGAACTCGGCGAGGAACTGCCGGAGCTGCTCGCGCGAGAACTTGTAGCGGCCGGGATGCGCAACGACCGCCCGGCCGCCGCTCGCGCGGATCCACGCTACCGCCTCGGCGAGCTCCGCCCATTGCTGTGGCACGTAGCCCGGCTTCCCGCGTACGAGGTAGTGCCGGAACACGCTCGCCACGTCGCGAGCCACGCCGCAGTCGACGAGGAACCGCGCGAAGTGTGCACGCCCGATCAGCTTGGGGTTCTCGGCGTACCCGTAGGCGCCTTCGAGCGTGCCAGGGATGCCCAGCTCGTCGAATTCCACGGCGATCCGCTCCGCGCGGCGTCCGCGGCCCGCGCGCAGATGCCGGAGGCTCGCGTCGAGCTCGCCATGCGTGGGGTCGAGGCCGAGGCCGACGATATGGATCGTGGTCTCGGCCCAGGTGACCGAGATCTCGACTCCTGGCACGAAGCGGATGCCGTCCGCGCGCGCCGCGTCTGCGGCCGCCGCGAGCCCTGCGAGCTCGTCGTGGTCGGTGAGCGCGAGCACCGACACGCCGTTTGCCGCCGCGCGCCGGACGACCTCGGCCGGCGCGAGCACGCCGTCGGAGATCGTCGAGTGGCAGTGGAGGTCGAAGTTGCAGGTTTCGATTGCGGCCATCGACGCGGAGTCTACCACCCAGGTCCTGCGGATCCGGCGCGAACCGCTCGCTACGAAAGCAAAAATTCCTCGATCGCGGAAGCGAGGCGCTGCGGCTGATCGTGGTGGAGCATGTGGCCTGCGTCGGGGATCGTGCGCGCGACGAGCGTCGCGAAGCAGCCCTTGCGCGCTTCGTACGCGGCCGGATCGAGGCGCAGCCACCTGAGCGATTGCGATTCAGCGCCCTCGATCCAGAGCACCGGAGCAGTCACCTTGCGCCAGCACGCCTCGGCCTCCTCGATCCGGTACAGCACCGGATTCACGCGCTTGTGCGCCGGATCGCTCCGCAGCACCACGCGCCCCTCCGGCGTCGCCATTCCCCAGTGCTCGGCCAAGAACAGCGCGCGGTCGTGCGTGAGCCGCGAGTTGCCTTGCTGCAGCCGCGCCGCGAGCGCCGCGAAGCTCGCGTAATCACGGAACCGCGGCGGCTCGGCGAGCTCGTCAAGCCATTCGGCGTATCGCGCCGGCGCCTGGCCGGGATCGGCACCGCGAAGACCGAAGCCCTCGAGATTCACCAGCTTCGCGACCCGTTCCCCGCGCGCCCCCGCGTAGAGGCAGGCGACGTTGCCGCCCATGCTGTGGCCGACGAGGGTCGCCGGCTCGCCCGGTGACAGCATGCGCAGCAGCCCGTCGAGGTCGCCGAGGTAGTCGGGGAACCAATAGCCGTCCGCTCCGCTCCATTGCGACCGCCCGTAGCCGCGCCAATCGGGCGCCACGACCCGCCAATCACCGCGCAGTGCGTCCACCAGGAACTGGAACGACGCCGACACGTCCATCCACCCGTGCAGCAGGAAGAGCTTGGGCGCCTGCGCATCGCCCCAGCACCGCAGGTGGTAGCGCAGCCCGCGCACATCGACGAAGACGGATTCGCTCTGCTTCATGTCGGGGGGCGATGCTACCATCCGTCGCGTCGCGACCGTGGAGACGACGACGTGCCGATCTATTCGCTGGGCGAGCGCAAGGTGCAGTTCCGCGGGCGCGAATGGTTCGTCGCCCCGTCGGCGAGCGTCATCGGCTCGGTCCTGCTCGAGGACCAGGCGAACATCTGGTTCAACGTCGTGATCCGCGGCGACAACGCGCTCATCACGATCGGCGAGCGCGTGAACATCCAGGACGGATCGGTGCTGCACGCCGACCCCGGCATCCCGCTCACGCTCGCGCGCGAGGTCTCGGTCGGCCACAAGGCGATGCTGCACGGCTGCACCGTCGGCGAGGGGAGCCTCATCGGCATGAACAGTGTGATCATGAACCGCGCGGTCGTCGGCAAGCGCTCGGTCGTGGGGTCGAACACCCTGATCGCCGAGGGCAAGACCTTCCCCGACGGCGTGCTGATCCTCGGTTCGCCGGGCAAGGTCGTCCGCGAGCTGCGGCCCGAGGAGATCGAGGGGATCCGCGGGATCGCGGACGGCTACGTCGAGCGGTCGCGGCGGTTCAAGACGGAGCTCTCACCCCAGCCCTCGCCACCCGGGCTCGAGCGCTAGTCGCGCCCTACTTCGGCGCCATCCGGATCGCGCCGTCCAGCCGGATCACCTCGCCGTTCAGCATCGCGTTCTCGGCGATGTGCTTCACGAGCGCGGCATACTCGGAGGGCTGCCCGAGCCGCGACGGGAACGGCACCTGGGCGCCGAGCGAGTCCTGCACTTCTTTCGGCAACGAGTGCAGCATCGGCGTCAGGAATATCCCCGGCGCGATCGTGCACACGCGGATACCGCTTCGCGCGAGGTCGCGCGCGATCGGGAGCGTCATCCCGACCACCCCGCCCTTCGAGGCCGAGTAGGCGGCCTGGCCGATCTGGCCGTCGAACGCCGCCACCGAGGCGGTGTTCACGATCACGCCGCGCTCCCCGCCAGCGTTCGGCTGGCCTTTCGCCATCGCGTCCGCAGCGAGCCGGATCATGTTGAACGTGCCGATCAGGTTGACGGTCACCACTTTCGCGAACGTCCCGAGCGCGTGCGGCCCCTCCTTGCCGATCGTCTTCTCGCCGACCGCGATGCCGGCGCAGTTCACCAGGCCCTGGAGTCCGCCGAACGTCTTCACCGCCAGATCGACGGCCGCCTTGCCGTCGGCCTCGCTCGTCACGTCGCACCTGACGAAGCGCGTCTTGGCGCCAAGCGCCTTCGCGAGCGCCTCGCCCTTCTCCGTCTGAAGGTCCGCGATGACCACGTTGGCACCGCCCGCGTGCAGCGTCCGCACGCTCGCCTCGCCGAGGCCCGAGGCACCGCCGGTCACGAGAAACGTGCTCGTTTTCAGGTCCATGCTGGGTCCTTCCGCGGATTCAGATGCGCTCGATGATGGTGGCGGTCGCCATGCCGTGCCCGATGCACATCGTCTGGAGTCCGAGCGTGCCGCCCGTCGCCTCCAGGCCGGCAAGCATCTTCGCCATCAGGCCGGCCCCGGTCGCTCCGAGCGGATGCCCGTGCGCGATCGCGCCGCCCCACGGATTGAGCTTCGCCAGGTCGGCGCCGAACTCGCGCTGCCACGCGAGCGGCACGCAGGCGAACGCTTCGTTCACTTCGATCCAGTCGAGGTCCTTGACCGAGATGCGCGCGCGCTCGAGCGCGCGCCGGGTCGCCGGGATGACGCCGTCGAGCTGAAGCGTCGGGCTCGAGCCCACCACCACCCGCGCGAGGAAGCGCGCCCGGGGCTTGAGCCCCTCTGCACGCGCTGCGCCCTCCTCGGCCACCACCACGGCCGACGCGCCATCGGAAATCTGGCTCGCGTTGCCGGCGGTGACCGTGCCGCCGTGCTCGCGGAAGACCGGCTTGAGGCTCGCCATCCGCGCCGGGTCGACGCGCTCGCGCACGCCCTCGTCCCGGCCGAGCTCGACCGAAGCGCCTGCCTCGTCGACGCCGCGAGTAGCCAGGAGCTCGCGCCCATCGACAGGCGAGCGCCACGCGCGAGCATGGCTCTCCATCGAGAACTGATCGAGCGCTTGCCGCGAGAGCTGCCACCGCTCGACCACGCGCTCGGCACTTTCGCCCTGGTGGATCAGCTCGTGCCGGGCGAGGAGCTCCGGATTGAGGCCGCCGAAGCCGCCGTGCCGGCCGTCCGGATCGATGTCGGAGAACATCCGCACGCGCGTCATGTTCTCCACCCCGCAGCCGATTGCGTAGCGCGCGTCGCCGGCGGCGATCGCCTGCGCGGCGAAGTGCACCGCCTGCTGGCTCGAGCCGCACATGCGGTTGAGCGAAACCGCGGGCACCTCGATCGGAAACCCGGCCAGCAGGACGCCGAGCCGCCCGATGTTGGCGCCCTGTTCCCCGGCCTGGGTCACGGTGCCGCAGACGACGTCTTCGATCCGGGACGGGTCGATCCCCGCGCGCGCGACGACCCCTTTCAGGGCGTGAGCAAGCAGTGAATCGGGCCGGGTGTCGCGCAATGCGCCACCGCGCTTGCCGAACGGCGTGCGGATGGCGGCGAGGATGACGGGGACGGCCATGAGGGCGCGCGACGGGAGTGCGGAATTATGCGCCTGGCGCCGCGGCACCGGCGTCACTTCTTCTTTTTCGCGTCCTTGGGCTTGTCGACCTTGATCATCGCCTGCCGGTCCCGGAGCAGCGGGTCAGCCGCCGTCTTCGCGATCAGCACGGTCCGTCCGGCGAGCCCCTGCTCGCGCGCAAGCTTTGCTGCCAGAAGCTCCTTCTGCTCGGCGAACGCCTTGTCGGCCTTCTCCTTCTCCTCGGGCTTCTCGTCGGCTGCGGGTTTCCGCGCCTCCGGGACGGTGCCGGTCACGCTAGATCGCGCGTAATAGCGGTTGTCGGGCCCGGCCTTGCCGATCTTCAGCTCGTACGTCCAGCCTTCGAAGGTGTCCGCCCGAACCGTCGTCGGCTTGTCGAGACCGGCCTCGGCGTCGCTCACGTTCGGGGCCGCGTCGGCGATCTGGAGCGCGTAGAGCGCGCTCGAGGCGTCGTACGCCTTCTGGAGATCGAGCGCCCCGGGCCCGGCGAGCTTCCACTCGCCGTCCTCCTTGTCCTTCGCCACCGACCACTTCTCCTTGCCGTCCGGGCCGAAGGTGGTGATCGACTTCGGCCGTTCGTATCGCATCAGCTCCTTCGCGAGCCACTGCTCGGGCTTCGCGAGGACGCTGCTGAACGGTTCGTTCACGACGCTGACGCGCTGCGGGTCCGAGGCCACCCACACGTAGCGCCCGCTCGGAACGCCGTCGGGCAGCCCGGGGATCTGCATGTCCTTGACCGTCTTCTTCCCGAGGAGGAGCTGTGCGACCGACTTGCCGTCGCGCGCCTTCAGATCGACGAGGGTCCCGGTCTCTTCCGGCTTCGCCCCGGCGGTGGGCGGTGCGAGCTGCAGCCGCGGCTTGACGGCGTCGCTCAACCCCTCCGCCTGCACCACCTTCAGCTCCTCGAGCCGGAGCAGGAGGTTGCGGATCGGCTCGACGTCGGCCGGGTAGTCGCCCCGCTCTTTCACCGTCCAGCCGCGGTCCCCGCGGACGAGCGTGACGGTCGCCTTCGGCTCGACGATGTCGATCTCCGCGACGTCGTCGACCTTGAACCCTTCGACCAGCCGCTCGCCGACCCGGGTGTCCGCGGCCTGATAGCTCGCCTGCTTCCGCGATTGCAGGAGCAAGCCTGCAGCGACGAGCACCACCAGCGCAACGAGGACGAGCAGGAACTGCTTGCGAGTCATCTTGCCGCCCTCCGCCGCCGCCGCACGATCGCGATCGCGATGCCGGCGAGCGCCACGACGAGCGGCATGGCGGCGATGTTGAAGACCTTGGTCCAGAACTCGAGCGCCTCGGTCTCCGAGCGCAGCTCCCGGCGGACTTCCTTCAGCTCGCGGCGCGTGTCGGCCGCGCGCTTGCGGAAATTCTCGACCTCGGCCTGCTGCTCCGGCGAGAGGATCGCGCTGCCGCCTGCCGGGACCTTCGTCTTCTGCAGCGACTCGAGCTTCTGGCGCGTCTCCTGCAGGCTGTCCTCGAGCGATTTGATCTTGCCGAGATAGGCCTGGGACGCCTCGGCCTCCATCTGCTTCACGACGGTGAACGGGCGCGAGGCCGTCGCGCGGCTGCGCACGCTGATCAGATCCGAGTCGCCGGCCATCTGCTCGACCAGCCCCTGGATGAAGGCAAGGTTGCCGTTGATCGGGATCGCCACCTTCTGTCCGAAGATGTCGCGGATCTGCACGGCGGCACCGTCGTTCAGCATGTCGCTGTCGGCGACGAGGACCACGGTGCCTTCGCCCTGGGACGCTTTCAGCGCCGGCCCGAAATCGGCCGCCGCTGGTTTCGGCTTGGCGTCCTTGCCGTCGGCCTCCTTCGCCGCCGGCCGGCCGTCGGGGAACGCGGTCTTGAACTTGCCGCTCAGCCGCAGCGCGATCGGGTACTCCTTGTTCTCGGGCTGGAAGCCGCGCACCGCCTCCTCCCCGCGCGCCATCGCGTTCGCCGTGTCGACGAGCTTCACGATCGGCGAGGTATGCATCAGCACCGTCTCGGTCAGACCGTCGGCTGGCTTGCCGCTGAAGGCGCCGGTGAACGCGAGCAGCGCCGTGCCGAGCTGGCTCGTTGCCACGTCGTCCTTGTTCATCGCGCCGGCGTCGAGCTGGATCACGGTCGGCACCGCGCGCGGGCCCGAGCCCGCCATGTACTTCATGTCGAGCACGACCTTCGCCGGGTCGAAGCTGTAGCCCCAGGCCTTCAGGAGCTTGTCGAGGTTGGACGAACTGCCGCCCTGCCCGCCCATCATCCCGGGCATCTGGTCGAAGTACGCGTAGGGATCGAGGAAGACGATGAGCTTCCCGCCGCGCAGGACGAACTGGTCGAGGGCGAACTGCGCCTGCTCGCCGATGCCGCGCGGATGGACCACGACGAGCGTTTTGATGTCGTCCTCGATCTTGTCGACGTCCATCGAGACGCGCTTCACATCGAAGTCGCGCTTGAGCTCGTTCACGAAGATCTGCGGCTCGGAGCCTCCCCCCATGCCCATCATCGGATTGCCGGGCATGCCGAAGAGCGGCAGCGGGCTCATCAACCCGACGATCGGCTTCGTGGTCGTCGTGACCCGGGCGATCGCGCGCGAGAGGTCGTACTCGAGCAGCCGTTCGCGGTCGGGCGACAGTACCGGCAGGGCGAGCTTCTGGTCGGCGAAGCTCACCGACAGCCCGAGGTAGAACTTGTCGCCCGAGGGCAGTTCCTGCGCCTCCACGCCGTCGAGGTTGGCCGAGTCCTCGGCGTCGCTGTCGGGCTGCGGGTTCAGCTTCTCGATCAGGAGCTTGCCGTTTGCCGCGGAGCGCATCTCGTTCAGCAGGTCCTCGACGCGGCCCGCGAAGACGCGCATCGCCACCGGGACGTTCGCGTCGTTCTGGTTGAAGTAGAACCGGATCTTCACCGGCGCCTCGAGCTTGCCGAGGACCTTGCGCGTGCCGTCGGAGAGCGTGTAGAGCTTCCCGTCGGTGAGATCGATGCGGGCGGGCGCGAGCCCGAGGATGTAGTTGAGGGCGATGAGCGCGACGAAGACCGCGATCACCCCGCCGATCGAGTAGAGCCAGCGTTCGGTGTTTTTCATTTGGCTATCCCTATCCCGCCCGGTGGCCGCGCAGGATGACGCCGGTGACGAACAGCGCGAAGCCGATCACCGACGCGAAGAACACGAAGTCGCGCGAGTCGACGACGCCCTTCTGGAAGCCGTCGAAGTGG
>Ga0335084_10004811_pt1 | contig 13328 bp, 7 predicted proteins | sample Lox_Sample_44_FD_206721 | JGI IMG/M metagenome (GOLD analysis project Ga0335084, IMG submission 206721) | Soil microbial communities from Loxahatchee National Wildlife Refuge, Florida, United States - Lox_Sample_4.4 | ecosystem: Environmental > Terrestrial > Soil > Wetlands | place: USA: Florida... | reverse complement strand
TGTGGTCACAGCCCGCCCACGAAGCGTCCGGGATTGAGAATCCCACGCGGATCGAACTCCGACTTGAGGCGCTTCATGACGGTGAGGGCCGGCTCGGGAACGGGACCCCAGACGTCGGCGGCGCGCTTCAGCTCCACCGGCGCCCGCTCGACGACGAGGCTCCCGCCTTCGGCCGAGAGGCCATCGCGCAGCGGCGACACGATGTCCTTCGCCCAATCCGCGGGCGGCAGGCTTCCCTCCACCGCCGCACGAAGCACACCGTTGCCGGCCTCGCCCACGATCGCCGCGGAGAGGCCGCGACGGGCAAAGGCCTTTTCCAGCTCTCCCGACCAGAACGGCAGCCGCCGGATCTCGCTCACCAGCTTGAGGGCTATGGGCCCCGCGAGCGCGCCCCCGAGGCCTGACCAGAAGCTCTCGTCGATCGCCGAGGCTCTTCCGCCCCCTGAAGCTCCCATGGAGGCCAGCGCAGCCCCCTGAGCGCCCACGGCCTCCGCCACGCTTCCGATGGACACCGCGACACCGGCATCCGCGCGGTCCATTCCAGAGCGAGCCAGGGCGGCCGCATTGAGCCACGCGAGGCGATCCGGCTCGAGGGTGGAGGCGAGCACGGCCGCCACGAAGGCCGCCGCGGCGTCCCGGGCCGAAAAGGCAAAGAGCCAGGATCCCGAGGCGGGCGGCACCGGGTGAAGTCTGAGCGTCGCTTCGACGACGACACCGAGCGTGCCCAGTGATCCGGCGAGAAGCTTGGGCACGTCGTAGCCCGTCACTGACTTGACGACCTTGGAGCCGCCCCACGTGACGGTGCCGTCGGCCTGGACGAAGCGCGCGCCCAGGAGGAGATCGCGCCCCGTGCCATAGCGGAAGCGTCGCTGGCCGCTGGCCCCGGACGCGATCACGCCACCCACCGTGCGTGAGAGGCCTCCATAGGGGTCCAGCGCCAGCATTTGCCCGTGCTTGCCGAGCTCGCAGCCGAGGGCGTCGAGCCGCAGGCCCGCCTGCACCGTCGCCACCATGTCGGCCGGGACGTACTCCATGATTCCCGTCAGGCGCGAGAGGTCGAGCGCGATATCGACGCGCGCGGGCGGCATGCCCAGGGCAAGCGCCGAGCCACTGCCACGAGGCATGACGGCGAGCCCTTCAGAAGCCGCCAGCTTCACGATACGGCTGACTTCATCCACTGAGCAAGGCCGCACCCGCCAGCGGGGCGTGGCGCCGTCCACCGCGGCCGCGGAGAGCTCGGCCGCCGATGCCGCGATCTGCTCGCGGCCGACGATGGCGGCGAGAGCGGCCGCGACGGCGGGAGCGGGCACGCTCACGCTCTCAGACCCAGGCGCCGGCGGGAAGCCGCGGCGCGGCGGGCTGGAAGCCCTCGCCACAGGCCGGGTGCGAAGGCAGGAGCTTGCCGGGATTCATGATCCCGTCGGGATCGAAGACACTGCGGAAGCGGGCCATGAAGCCCAGATCGGCGTCGCTGAACTGCAGCGGCATGCTGGAGGCCTTGTCGAGGCCGACGCCGTGCTCCCCCGTGACGCTGCCGCCCATGGCCAGGCAGGCGCGCAGCAGCTCGTCATTGGCCTCATGGGCCCGATCGAGCTCGCCGGGAACACGATCGTTGTAGAGGATCATGGGATGGAGGTTGCCGTCGCCGGCGTGGAAGACATTGGCGATGACGAGGTGGTGACGCGCGCCGATGGCCTGCACCTCGCGCATGATCTCCGGCAGGCGGGAGCGCGGCACCACGGCGTCCTGGAGGATCCATGTAGGCGACATGCGGCCGACCGCGCCCGCGGCTTCCTTGCGCCCTTTCCAGAGCAGCGCTCGCTCGGCATCGTCTTGGGCGACCCGGATCTCCAGCGCGGCGTGATCGTGGCAGATCTGCACGATGCGCGTGGCCTGGGCGTCGATCTCCGCCGCGGGCCCGTCCAGCTCGATGAGCAGCACGGCGCCCGCGCCCTTGGGATAGCCCGCACCCACCCCCTCGTTGATCGCCCGCACGAAGGTCTCGTCGATCATCTCGAGCGCCGCAGGAATGATGCCCGCGGCCACGATGGCCGATACCGCCTCCGACGCGTCGTCGATGGCCGAGAACGCGGCGAGCAGCGTCTTGACGCCGGCCGGCACGTGGAGGAGGCGCACCGTGATGGCGGTGAGCAGCCCGAGCGTCCCCTCGCCGCCCACCAGCGCGCCCGTGAGATCGTAGCCGGGCGGGTCCTGCGCCTTCCCGCCCACTCGCAGGATCTCCCCCGCCCCCGTGACCATCTCGAGCCCGAGCACGTGATTGACCGTGATGCCGTACTTGAGGCAATGCGGGCCACCGGCATTGGTCGAGGCGTTCCCGCCGATGGAGGAGACCATCTGGCTGGACGGGTCCGGCGCGAAGTAGTACCCCTGCTCGCGCGTGGCCTCGGAGAGCCAGAGATTGATGAGGCCCGGCTGAACCGTGGCGCAACGGTTGGGGAAGTCGAGATCGAGGATGCGGTTCATCCGGGTCATGGAGACCATGACGCCGCCGACGGGGGCCATGGCGCCGCCGATCAGCCCAGTGCCGGAGCCGCGCGGCACCACCGCCACGTGCTCGCGCCGGCAGAGGCGGACCACCTCGACAACCTGTTGCGTGCTCTCCGGCAGCACCACGAAATCGGGCGCGCCCTTGTAGAAGGTGTGCATGTCGCACTCGTAGGCCAGCCGCCCCTCGGGCGTCGACACCACTCCCCCCGCCCCCACGATCCGCTCAAGCTCAGCCAGAAACGCAGGACTCAGAGCCATGGCACGCTCCCCTCTACTGCGAGCAGGCTGGCGAGAAGGGTCCAGATGCGAGGCGGCGAGGGATGCGACGAGCGAGGCGTACTCTTCGTACGTTGAGCGAGGAGCGACCGAGCCAACGAAGCAGATGGGCCCTTATCGCCGGCCTGCTCAGCCGATCTTCCAGGTTTCGCCTGCCATCAGGAGCTTCGCGATATCCCCAGGACCGCGGTCCGAGATCGCTTTCTGCTCCTGCTGAACGAGAATCTCCTCGTACGTGGTCTCACCTTTGAGACTCAGCAGCGTGCCCAATGGGATCGGATAGTCGGGCGCCCAGAGCTGCGCCAGCAGCATGGCGGTGGCGCGATCGGTGGAGTCGTGCACCCAGAGAGTACGCTCCGCCACGTCCTTGACCTTGACCACCTTGGGCTTGACGCCTTCCAGCACGAGACCGCGTCGATCGTCGGCAGGCCCGAAAGTGATCGGCTTGCCATGCTCCAGGCGGCACTCGTGGAGGATCTTGGAGTCCTTGTCGTACAGGACATTCCATGCGAGGTCGTTGTAGACGTTGCAGTTCTGGAGAATTTCCACGAAGGCCGCGCCCTTGTGAGCCGATGCGCTCCGGAGGGTCTCCTCCATGTGCCCGATGTTCCGGTCCACGGTGCGGGCCACGAAGGTCGCGCCTGCAGCGAGCGCGAACGCGCACGGGCTGAGGGGACGGTCGGCCGAACCCATGGGTGTCGACTTGGTCACCTTGCCGAGCTCGCTCGTCGGGGAGTACTGGCCCTTGGTCAGGCCATAGATCCGGTTGTTGAAGAGCAGGATCGTGACGTCCACGTTCCGGCGCAGCACGTGAAGCAGGTGGTTCCCGCCGATCGACAGTCCGTCTCCGTCACCCGTGACCACGAAGACCTTGAGCTCGGGCCGAGCCAGCTTGAGGCCGGTGGCCAGAGCGGGCGCCCGGCCGTGAATCGTGTGGAATCCGTAGGTGTTCATGTAGTACGGGAACCGGCTCGAGCAGCCGATCCCCGAGATGAACACGATGTTTTCCTTGGGGATGCCGAGGCTCGGCATCGTCTTCTGCACCGCGCTCAGGATGGCGTAGTCCCCGCAGCCGGGACACCAGCGGACGTCCTGGTCGGACTCGAAGTCCTTCTTCGTGTACTTCGGCGTCGCGCCGGGCGTGCCTGTGACCGTGCTCACTGCTTTGCCTCCAGAAGTTGGTGGATGGCCTCGAGGATCTCTTGGCTCGCCAGCGGCATGCCGCGCACGCGATTGAATCCCACCGCGTCCACGAGGTACTCGGCCCGCAGCACCCTGACGAGCTGGCCGCTATTGATCTCCGGCACGAGGACGCGTCGGTATTGCCGGAGGATCTGGCCAAGGTCTGGCGGCAGCGGATTCAGATGTCGAATGTGGATGGAGGCGACTGTCTTGCCCTCCATCTGCGCCTCCTCCACCGCGGCCGTGATGGCGCCGTAGGTGCCGCCCCAGCCGACCACCAGCACCTCGCCCGACTCCGGCCCATGGATCGACGTGGGCGGAATCTCCTGCGCCACGCGCCGGACCTTCTCGGCGCGCGTGCGCACCATGTGGTCGTGATTGTCCGCCTCGTACGAGATATTGCCCGTGACGTCCTGCTTCTCGATGCCGCCGATGCGGTGCTCGAGCCCCGGCGTTCCGGGGCGCACCCACGGACGCGCCAGCGTCGCCGCGTCCCGCATGTACGGCGCGAAGCCCTGCGGCTCGGTGCGGAACGTGACCGGGATGTCGGGCAGCGTCCTGACGTCGGGGATGAGCCAGGGCTCCGACCCATTGGCGAGATAGCCGTCCGAGAGCACCATCACCGGCACCATGTACTTGATGGCGATGCGTATCGCCTCGTAAGCGATGTAGAAGCAGTCGCCGGGGGTGCAGGGCGCGATGACCACGATGGGACTCTCGCTGTTCCGGCCGTAGAGCGCCTGCATCAAGTCGGCCTGCTCGGTCTTGGTCGGGAGGCCCGTGCTGGGGCCGCCGCGCTGAATGTCGAAGATCACCAGCGGCAGCTCCGCCATCACCGCGAGCCCGATGCCTTCGCCCTTGAGCGCGATGCCGGGCCCGCTCGATGCCGTGACCCCGATAGCGCCGCCGAACGACGCGCCGATCGCCGAGGTCACTGCCGCGATCTCGTCCTCGGCCTGGAACGTCCGCACACGCCAGCGCTTGTGCAGCGCGAGCTCCTCGAGAATGCTCGAGGCCGGCGTGATCGGGTAGGCGCCGAAGACGATGGGAGTCTTGGTCCGCTCCGCCGCGGCGAGGAGGCCCCAGGCGAGCGCCCGATTGCCCGTCATGCTGCGGTAGACACCCGGCGCCATCTCCGCCGCTTCGATGCCGTAGTGCTCGGAGAACATCTCGGCCGTCTCGCCGAAGGCATGCCCCGCCTTGAGGACCCGGATATTCGCCTCGACGAACGTCGGATTCTTGGCGAAGCGCTTCTTGATGGCGTCAAGCGTCGGGTCGAGCGGGCGGGTATAGATCCAGGAGACCAGGCCGAGGGCGAAGAAGTTCTTGCAGCGCTCCTTCTCCTTGGCGTTCAACGGCAGGTCTTCGAGCGACTTCTTCGTCATCGCGCCGATGTCCACCTGGTACAGCCGGTATTGCTCGGCGAGCCCCGGATCGTTGAGCGGGCTCTTCGGCTCGCCCTTGTCGTCCCTCGGATAGCCGGCCTTTTCCAGGTTGCGCTGGTCGAAGGCCGCCGTGTTGACGATGAGGATGCCGCCCTTTTTCAGATCGGCCAGGTGCACCTTGAGCGCCGCGGGATTCATCGCCACCAGCGCGTCGAGCTGATCGCCGGGCGTGTAGACCCGTTGGCTGCCGAACTGGAGCTGGAAGCTCGACACGCCGAAGAGCGTGCCGGCGGGAGCGCGGATCTCGGCCGGGAAATTCGGCAGAGTCGAAATGTCGTTGCCGGCCCACGCTGCTTCCGTGGTGAATTGCTCGCCGGTGACCTGCATTCCGTCGCCGGAGTCGCCGGCAAACCGGATGACTGCCCGGGTCAGGGTCCGGCGCGGCTTCGCGACAGTTGCCGCGGGCACTACCGTGTCGCTCATAGTCTAGATTCCCTCTTAGTGACCGCCATCCTCGACGCAGAGCGACCCCAGACTCGTGGCCTCTGGAAAACCTTAGCCGTGGCAGGAGCCGCTACGGCCTCATGCTACCCAAACCCCTAAGGATTGGCAAGGTTATCTCTGGTCCGGCCGTCCATTCTGCCGCGTCGCGCCAGACCTGCTACAGCTCGAGGAGCTCCATCTTGGGAGATAGGGTGAGGTTCCGGCAGCCACCGGGCTCGACCAGCACCATGTCTTCGATCCGGACCGCTCCCCGCCCCGAGTAGTAGAGACCCGGCTCGACGGTCACTACCTGCCCGGTCTTGAGCTCGTAGTCGAGTCGGCTGATCCGCGGCAGCTCGTGGATATCCAGACCCACGCCGTGGCCTGTGCCGTGGAAAAACCCCTGGTTGCGCCCACCCACGATGCCCGTCGCATAGCCGCGGGACTCCATGGTGCGCGCAACCTCTGCATGGATGGCCCCGCCGGAGGCCCCGTCCCGGATCATCTCTATGCCGCGGAGCTGGGCGGCCAGGACGGCATCATAGATCCGCCTGAGTTCGTCGGAGGCCTTGCCCTTCACCACGGTACGCGTCATATCGGCGAAATAATGGGAGGTCGACGAGCGCGGGAATATGTCGAAGATGATGCCCTGGTTGGGCCGTATGGGGCCGGTACCCTGATTGTGCGGGTCGACGCCCTGGTCTCCGCAGGCGATGATCGTGTGCTGGGCGATGCAGTCATTCTCCATCAGCGACACGTTCACGACCTTCTTGAGGTCCTCCGAGGTGAGCGTCCGTCCGTTCCAGATCACTTCGTCACCCCGGATCACGCTCGCCCTGAGCACGTCGAGAGCGGCGGCCAGCGCGGTCTCGGTGTGACGCTGGGCCCCCTCGATGGCAGCCACCTCGTCGGCGGACTTGAGCACACGCTGGGGAAAGAAGGGCGCGGGTCTCACCTGCACCGTGATCCCGCGCTCGCGGAGCCGATCGGCCGCTTCGAGCGGGAAGTCGCCGGGCACCTCGACGGCGCGCGCGCCATAGTCCTCCAGGAGCAGGGTGACGGTGTCGGTGAGCCTCGGCTGCGGCCAGCGCTGCTTGGCCTTGGCCTCCCACTCGCTGAGCGAGAGAACCTCGTCCACCCGGGCCTGCTCCCGCGCCCGATCGACCTCGAGATCGGACATCAACAGGATTTTCTTGCCGTCGATCTCGGCGAAGACGAATGGGTCGGGTGCGACGAAGCGGCTGGCGTAGTACATGTTGGAGTCTGTTTCGCTGGCGGCGATGATCAGCGACGCGGTCATGCGACGGCTCCTCGTCTGGTCTCGTACTGGATCACGGGGTTGGCCTGCTGGCTCACCTCATCCAGGTTGGCGATACCCAGCTCCCCTCGCTGGAAGAGGTACTCGACATGGGCTCCCGCTTCTTCGAGGGCGAGAAGCCGCGTATAGCCGTCTCGGGGACCGAACAGCGCCATGGACACCCCCACCAGGGTCTTGGGATCGCGGCAGATGCCCAGCACCTGGTCAAGTCGCCGCTCGTGATGAGCCGCGATGGCTCCGATACGCTCGGAGAGCTCGGCAATGGGCGCCTCGTGCCCCGGCAACGCCAGCCTCACACCGCCGAGCCGACGGACCTTGTCCAGCGACTGCAGGTAGAGCTCGAGGCCGCAGAAGGGCGTGATCGAGGCAGGCGACTGATGCGGCGTGATGCGCGAGAGCACGTGGTCGGCGGTGAAGAGGAGATCGTCCACCTCGAGGCAGATCTGGCCTGGGCAGTGCCCCGGCGTGTGGTGGACGCGATAGCCGTTGATGATCTGCTGGCCGTCCTTGACCACGCCGTCGATGGTCACCGACTTGAAGAACGCCTTCGAGAAGCGGTACATGGTCTCGAGCTCGCCTCTGAGCTCGGGCTTGACGCCGGCTCGCTCCAGGAAGACGCCCATGTCCTTGGAGGCCAGCACCATCCGCTCCTCGAAGCGGCTCAGCACGCGGGCGTCCAGCTCGTGGACCCAGACCCGCGCTCCGGTTTCCCGGGTGAAGTGGCCGACCCAGCCGAAGTGGTCGATGTGAGCGTGGGTGATGACGACGTGGCGGACCTCGTCGAGCGACACGCGCTCGCCGAATCGCTGGCGCACCTCCTCGAAGCGATCGTGAAGCCCCCTGACGGACTCGTCGGTACCGGAGCCGACATCCACGAGCGTGAGCGTGTCACCGTCCACGATCAGGTAGATATTGTTCACGTGCCCGGGGAAAGTCTCGACGGGCATCCCGTAGACGCGAACGCCCCCGCGGCTCACGAACTTCTGGACACTCATCTCCGGCATCGTCCGCTCCGCCATGGCCCTACGGTACCATGCGGGCGAGCGGCGGGGCGGGCGAGCGGCGGGGCGGGCGAGCGGCGGGACGTTTCCTCAGCGCTGGTCGGCGGAGCCGTCGTCGGCCTTGCGGAGGGTCTCGATGAAGCGCGCGACGGCGGGCGTGAGCCGCTTGCCCCGGCGGTAGATGAGACCGATGGGGCGCGCCAGGCCGGAGAGCGCGAGCGGCACCGTCGCCAGAGTTCGCATGCCCGATTCCATCACCACGGTGGGTCTGGGCAGGATGCTCACTCCGGCCGCAATGCCGATGGCCTGCTTGATGGTCTCGACATTGTCGAACTCCATCACCACCTCGACCTTGACCCCGTGCTGCTTGAGCGCGCGGTCGATGGCCTTGCGCACGGCCAGATCGCGGTCGAAGGCGACGAACTTCTCGCCCGCGAGGTCCTTCGGCTCCACGTGCTTTCGCCGGGCGAGGCGGTGGCTGGGATGGGTCACCAGCACCATGGGCTCGGAGCGCAGCGGCAGGACATTGAGCGTCCGCGTCGCCGCCGGATAGGAGAGCACCCCCACGTCGGCTTCGTCATTGAGGACGGCCTCGACCACTTTGTGAGGGTGGAGGCATTCGAGGAGAACACGCGCCTGCGGGTGGGCTGACATGAAGGGCTGCATGTGGCGACTCATGTCGTGAAGGCCGACCGAGTAGATCGCCGCCACCCGCACCGTTCCCTCCACCCTCTCTTTGGAGGCGAGCAGACTCGCCCGCGCATCGTCGAAGCCCTGGAGCAGGTCCCGGCAGGCCTCGAAGAAGACACGGCCGGCTTCCGTGGCCACGAGCGGCCGCCGGGAGCGATCCAGGAGCGGAACGTCGAGCTCGGCCTCGAGTTGCTGGACGGCCTGGCTGGCCGCAGACTGGGTGACGCCATTGCCCGCCGCCGCGCGCGAAAAGCTTCTCAGCCTGACCACGTCGCAGAAGAGCCGGAGGGTGTCAAGATTCATGCGCCAATGTTAGCCCATTAGCAATTCTAATTCTATGTTTTTGCTATTTTATGCTTGGCTAATGCTTGGCCCTGGTGTAGTCTCACACCTCAATTCGAGGTTGTTCGGCTACTTCACAAGGACGTGGGAGGACGGAGAGAGGCATGGCGATGGACGAGAGCATGTCGGCGGCGACGCCGGACGGGATGCCCGAGCCCCAGGGTCTGTACGATCCTGCTCACGAGCACGACGCCTGCGGCGTCGGCTTCGTCGTGGACATGAAGGGCAGGAAGTCTCACGCCATCGTCAGCCAGGCCCTGCAGGTGCTCAAGAACCTCCTCCACCGGGGCGCTTGTGGCTGCGAGGTCAACACGGGGGACGGCGCCGGTATCCTGATTCAGATGCCCCATGCCTTCCTCGCGCGCGAGTGCGGAGCGCTCGGCATCACCCTGCCCGCGCCCCGGCATTACGGCGCGGGCGTGGTGTTCCTGCCCCGCGACACCGCACAGGCCGCGCGCTGCCGTGCCCTGCTGGAGAGCATCGTCGCCGAGGAAGGCCAGGCGCTCCTCGGCTGGCGCCCGGTGCCCACGGACGACTCCCCGATCGGGCCGAGCGCGCGCGCGGTCGAGCCGGTGATCGAGCAGGTCTTCATCGGAAGGACGGCCGGCATCTCCGACGCCCAGGCCTTCGAGCGCAAGCTCTACGTCATCCGCAAGCGCGTGGAGCACGCCGCGCGGCGCTCGGATATCGCGGGCCGCGGCGCCTTCTACCTGCCAAGCCTTTCCGCCAATACGCTCATCTACAAGGGCATGCTCTCCGCCGACCAGATCGAGACCATGTTCCCCGACATCGTGGATCCGCTGGTGGAGTCCGCGCTGGCGCTCGTGCATCAGCGCTTTTCCACCAATACCTTCCCATCCTGGCCGCTCGCGCATCCCTACCGCTTCATCGCCCACAACGGGGAGATCAACACGCTGCGTGGCAACATCAACTGGATGCACGCGCGGGAGGCGCTCTGCCGGTCGAGTCTCCTGGGTGACGATCTCAAGAAGATCTTGCCCATCGTAGTCGAAGGCGGCAGCGACTCCGCCACGTTCGACAATGTGCTCGAGCTTCTCGTCATGGCGGGCCGACCGCTGCCCCTCGCGGTGCTGATGATGATCCCGGAGGCGTGGAGCGGACACGAGTCCATGCCGGCACTGCGCAAGGACTTCTACGAGTATCACGGCTGCCTGATGGAGCCGTGGGACGGTCCGGCCTCCATCGCCTTCACCGACGGGACGGTCATCGGCGCCGTGCTCGACCGGAACGGTCTGCGCCCTTCCCGCTACTATGTCACCAAGGACGACCTCGTGATCATGGCGTCCGAAGTCGGCGTGCTCGACATCCCCGCCGAGCGGGTGCTGATCAAAGAGCGCCTCCATCCGGGGCGGATCTTCCTCGTGGACACCGCGCAGGGACGCATCATCGACGACGGTGAGCTCAAGCACGCCTTCGCCACCCAGCACCCCTACGGCGAATGGCTGGCGACCCATCTCAAGCCGCTCGAGGCGCTGCCGGCGCCGCCGGATCTGCCGGAGCCCGACCACGACACGGTGCTGGAGCGCCAGCAGGCCTTCGGCTACACGCACGAGGACCTGCGCCTGCTGCTCGCGCCCATGGCGGCGGCGGGCGAGGAGCCCATCGGCTCCATGGGCACCGATACCTCGCTGGCAGTGCTGTCGGACCGGCCTCGCCTCCTCTACGACTACTTCCAGCAGCTCTTCGCCCAGGTGACCAATCCGCCGCTCGACGGCATCCGCGAAGAGCTGGTGACCCAGATCGCGACGAGCATCGGGCCCGAGGGCAATCTCCTCGAGCCCACGCCCGAGGCCTGCCGGCAGCTCAAGCTCAAGACGCCCATCCTCGACAATGTCGAGCTGGCGAAGATCCGCCACATCGATCTGCCCGGCTTCAAGTCCACCACCGTGCCGATGCTCTTCAAGGTCGCCGCCGGACCCGATGCGCTGGCGCAGGCGCTGGAGGACCTCTGTCGCCGATCGAGCGAGGCGGTGGACGCGGGCTACACCTATCTCATCCTGTCGGATCGCGGCGTGGACCGCGAGCATGCGCCCATCCCGGCGCTCCTCGCCACCGCGGGCGTCCACCACCACCTGATCCGCGAAGGCAAGCGCGTCAAGGTCGGTCTGGTCATCGAGACGGGCGAGCCACGCGAGGTCCATCACATGGCGCTGCTCCTCGGCTATGGTGCGGGAGCGATCAATCCCTACCTCGCCTTCGAGACGCTCGACGACATGATCCGCCAGGGCATGCTGCCGGCCCTCGATCACAAGTCGGCAGTCAAGAACTACATCAAGGCGCTGAACAAGGGCGTGCTGAAGGTCATCTCGAAGATGGGTATCTCGACCATCCAGTCCTACCGCGCGGCTCAGATCTTCGAGGCGATCGGCCTCGAGAAGGCCTTCGTGGACCGCTACTTCACCTGGACCGCCTCCCGCATCGGCGGCATCGGCGTGGATGTGGTCGCCCGGGAAGTGCTCGCGCGGCACCACCGCGCCTTCCCCGAACGGCCCGTGGGCGAGCCCGATCTCGACTGGGGCGGCGAGTACCAGTGGCGGCGAGACGGCGAGTACCACCTCTTCAATCCCGATACCGTCTTCAAGCTCCAGCACGCCACGCGCTCGAAGCAGTTCGCGATCTTCAAGGAGTACACGGACCTCGTCAACCGGCAGAGCGAGCATCTGGCGACGCTGCGGGGCCTCTTCACCTTCAAGCCGGTCCCGAATCCCGTCCCCCTCGAGGAAGTCGAGCCCGTCGAGACCATCCTGCGGCGCTTCGCCACGGGCGCCATGTCCTACGGCTCCATCGGCCTCGAGGCCCACGAGACGCTCGCCATCGCCATGAACCGGATGGGCGGCCGGTCGAACACCGGCGAGGGCGGCGAGGATTCCGCGCGCTACGTGCGCGACGCCAACGGTGACTGGCGCCGCAGCGCGATCAAGCAGGTCGCCTCCGGGCGCTTCGGCGTCACGAGCGAGTATCTGATCAACGCGGACGAGCTCCAGATCAAGATGGCCCAGGGCGCCAAGCCCGGCGAGGGTGGCCAGCTGCCCGGCCACAAGGTCTATCCCTGGATCGCGAAGGTCCGCCACGCGATGCCGGGCGTGGGGCTCATCTCCCCGCCGCCGCACCACGACATCTACTCGATCGAGGATCTGGCCCAGCTCATCCACGACCTCAAGAACTCGAACCCGCGCGCGCGGATCAGCGTCAAGCTGGTCGCCGAGGTCGGCGTCGGCACGGTGGCGGCCGGAGTGGCCAAGGCCCACTCGGACGTCGTGCTGATCTCGGGCCACGACGGCGGCACCGGCGCGGCGCCGCTCACGTCGCTCAAGCATGGCGGCGTGCCGTGGGAGCTGGGGCTCGCCGAGACGCAGCAGGTGCTGGTCATGAACAAGCTGCGTGACCGCATCATCGTCCAGACCGACGGTCAGCTGAAGACCGGGCGCGACGTCGTCATCGCCGCCCTGCTCGGCGCCGAGGAGTACGGCTTCTCGACGGCGCCGCTGGTGGTCATGGGCTGCATCATGATGCGCGTCTGCCATCTCAACACCTGCCCGGTGGGCATCGCCACGCAAGATCCGAGGCTCCGGGCGAAGTTCACCGGCAAGCCCGAGTTCGTCGAAACCTTCTTCCGCTTCATCGCGGAGGAGATCCGCGAACACATGGCGAGCCTGGGCTTTCGGACGATGAGCGAGATGATCGGCCGGTCCGACCTCCTCGACGTCCGGCAGGCCGTGGATCACTGGAAGGCGCGCGGGCTGGACTTCTCCGCCATCCTCCACCGTCCGCAGGTCGGGCCGGACGTCGCCGTGCGGAAGATCGTCGACCAGGACCACGGCCTCGAGAAGTCGCTGGATGTGACAACGCTCCTGCCGCTGTGCCGTGAGGCGCTCGAGCGCCGCGAGCAGGTGGACGTCCGCCTGCCCATCCGGAACGTGAACCGCACCGTCGGGACCATCCTCGGCTCCGAGGTGACGCGCGTCCACGGACGGGACGGCCTGCCCGACGACACGATCCGCGTGCATTTCATCGGCTCGGCCGGACAGAGCTTCGGCGCCTTCGTCCCTCGGGGCATCACGCTGACGCTGGAGGGCGACGCCAACGACTATGTCGGCAAGGGTCTCTCGGGCGGCAAGCTCA
>Ga0335084_10004809_pt1 | contig 13328 bp, 15 predicted proteins | sample Lox_Sample_44_FD_206721 | JGI IMG/M metagenome (GOLD analysis project Ga0335084, IMG submission 206721) | Soil microbial communities from Loxahatchee National Wildlife Refuge, Florida, United States - Lox_Sample_4.4 | ecosystem: Environmental > Terrestrial > Soil > Wetlands | place: USA... | reverse complement strand
CGCTGGAGCGACCGCCGCATCAGCCTGAAGATCCAGGACGATGGTCCGGGTTTCGCCCCGGGTCTTCTCGATCACCTCGGCGAACCCTATCTATCTGGTGGTGAGGAACAGGGCCGGATCGGCACGGGCGAGCCTATGGGTCTCGGCGTCTTTATCGCCCAGACCCTGCTCGGGCGGACCGGCGCGCAGCTCAGCTTCGGCAATGGCCAGGACGGGGGTGCCGAGGCTACGATCGTGTGGAACCGCGCCGCGCTGGAAACGGAGCCGTCGGCGACTTAACGAGGTGAAGATATGACTAGGCAAGAGGCCCTCACGCAGTCCCCGCCGCCGCGCGCCGTCGCGTCCGTCGAGCGGACCCTGTTGATCGTCGACGACGATGCGCCGTTTCGGCAACGTCTGGCGCAGGCCATGGAGCGTCGCGGCTATGCGGTAACGACGGCCGAGACGGTCGCCAGCGGCATCGAGGTGGCCGGGAGTCTGCGGCCGGCGTTCGCGGTGGTCGACCTGCGACTGGGCGATGGCAACGGACTGGAAGTCGTGCCGGCGCTGCGATCGGCACGACCGGACGCTCGCATCATCGTGCTCACGGGTTATGGCAACATCGCATCGGCGGTGGCGGCGGTGAAACAGGGTGCGGTCGACTTTCTGTCGAAGCCCGCCGATGCCGACGCCATCGAGTCGGCGTTGCTGCAACGCGGCCCCAGCCTGCCGCCGCCTCCCGAGCAGCCGATGACCGCCGATCGCGTACGCTGGGAGCATATTCAGCGCGTGTTCGAGCAATGCGATCGCAACGTCTCGGAGACCGCCCGCCGTCTGCGTATGCACCGGCGCACGCTGCAGCGTATTCTCAGCAAGTACGCGCCGCGCGGCTGACGGTCCCGTCGTATCAGCGACGGTGCAGCCACCAGCCCCGTTCGTTGATCGAATAGATCGGCTCGTAGTGGTCGATGGCATCGGCTTCAACGATGGCATCGTAGAGGCTGTCGAGAATCAGCGCGCGCCCGCGCACGTAAACGGCGAGAACGGCATGCATGCGCTGGCGCGCGTGATCGCGGACGATCACGATGCGCATTGCGTCCGCCGGCATTCCTGCCGCTCGCAACGCCAGATACTTCGCGATGGCGAAATCCTCACAGTCGCCGCTCCGGTCGAGGAACTGGAGCGGCGTCTCCCAGTAGTCGGCAAGATCCCAGTTGGCCCAGTCTTCAATATAGCGATGCTGGTTGATGGCCTTGTTGACGAGTTTCAACTGGACGTCGGGCTTGCGACCGCGCAGCGCTGCGACCAGCTGTTGCCATTCATCCAGGCGACAGCGGTCGGGCGTGCACTCGGCCATCTCCTGCTCGAAGCGGATCAGCATGTCGCGCCACTTCGGAAACGCCGCGAGATTGGGGGAGTGGAGTTCAAAGGTCTGGAACAGACCGATCTTTGTGATCGAAGGCGACGCCGCACGGGCGGAGTCGGGCAACAGCAGCAGAAGTATGGCGATGACAATGCATCGTCGGCGGGAAAGTTGAACGGGAACTCTGGCTCCGAGGCGGACAAAAAAACTCCCGCCTGCGGCCGCCATGCGGCTCCGCACCATCACATCACCGAATTGCAGTTGTCCCCTGATAGCGGTGAAGAAATAGGAAGGAATTGCTGCCGGTTCCCGTGGCCATTCTGTGGCACGGCCGGCGTCACGGAAATATCACAGCGATCGGTACGGGGTTTAGCTTGGGCGATGGAGCCACCAGCCGTTTTCATTGATCGAATAGACGGGCTGATAGTGGTGGATCGAGCCGGCCGGCACGACCTTCGAGATCTGATTGTCGAGGATGTACGGCTTGCCGTTGACGTAGACTGCGAGCACGGCGTGCGCGATGCGGAGATTCAGGTCGTTCAACACGACGATGCGCATGTCGTCGACGGGGATGCCGAGATCGCGCAACGCCATGTACTTGGCGATGGCGTAGTCTTCGCAATCGCCGTTCTTGCGCAGAAACTGGAACGGTGTCGCCCAATAGTCCGGAAGATTCCAGTTCACGGGATCGGTGACGTAGCGCTTGTCGTTCATCTCCGTGTTGATCTCGCGCAGCTGCGTCATGAGGTCCTTGCCGCGCAGGCCGTCGATGACCGCGTCCCACTCCTTCTTCTTGCACTGATCGGCGCGGCAGCTCTTGAGCTCGCTCTCGAAGCGCTTGAGCGTGCCGCGCCATTTCGGGAACATCTTGAGGTTGGCGGAATGGATTTCGGTCGTGCCGAACAACTGCGCCGGGTTCACCGCCGCGAGCTGGTCGGCTGGAGCGGCTGCGCCGCTCCACACCAGCGCGCCCAGGGCCAATACGGCCGCGCTTGCCGCGTGCCGCGTCCTTGCCATTAACACTTGTCGCTGCATTGCTACGCGTTGTCAGCCGGAGCTGGTTAACGCTAAGCAAGGGAGTTTAAGAGGTGGTTAAGCCTCTAATTTGCCACAGAGGCGCACGATCGCCTTCGGCTAGCGGCGCACGCGCCGCCAGCGGTCGACGACCTCCTGCACGAAATCTTCGCCGTTGGCGATGTCGTTCTTCCAGGCCGAAGAGAACGTGGCCGACGCGCTCTTGGGCCGCTGCTCCGGCGTCAGCTCCGTGAACACCATGCGCATGGGCACGGCGATGCCCTGGCCGACGGCAATGGCTTCGGCGTTGCCGAGAGTCGGTAGCGCCTCGAGGAGGCCGATGGCGGCGTCGGAGAGCGCCGCACGCACGAGTTCCTGATCGCGCTGGTGCGAGAGCCGCATCGTGAAGATCGTGTTGCACTGGGAGAGCATGCCGGCCGCCAGTTCGGCCGGGCGCTGGGTGGCGACGCACAGCGACAGGCCGTATTTGCGGCCCTCCTTGGCGATGCGCGACAGCGCCCGCTTGGCCGGACCGAAGCCGGCCTTGTCGTCATCGGGCGCGTAGCGGTGCGCCTCTTCGCAGACCAGCAGCACCGGAATCGCGCCGTCGCTCCACACCGCGAAATCGAACAACAGGCGGCACAGCACGGACACCGTGACGTTCAAGATTTCCGACGGCACGGCCGAGAGATCGAGGATCGTCACGGGGCGGCCGTCGACCGGCAGGCGCAGGATGCGCGAGAGGATGCTGGCCATGTTGTCGCGCACGGTGATACCCGTGCCGAACATGAAGGCGAAACGTCCGTCGCTCGTGATGAGATTGATGGCCGCCTTCAGCCGATGGTAGGGAACGAGGCTCTCCGGCTTCTCGAGCCTGCCCATCGTCTCGTCGATGTACTGCGTCACCAGCGTGATGCGGTAGGGCGAGGGCGTGTCGGCCGTGATGAAGCGGCCTTCGGCCTGCGGCCCGAGGAACTGCCGTTTGGCGTTCGCAATATACTCGCTGAACAGCGCCGCTTCCGCCAGGTCGAGCTTGGCGCCCGCCTGGATCAGCACCTCGCAGATCTCCTCGAAATTGAACAGCCAGTAGGGGAGTTGGAGAGTGCCCGACCCGATGACCTCGGCGCGGTCGCCCAACGCGTGCCCATACTCGTTGTGCGGGTCCATCACGATCATATGGGCGTTCGGATAGTGCTCGAGGATCGCGCGCAGGATCACCGTGACCGAACAGGACTTGCCGGAACCAGTGGCGCCGACCACGGCGAAGTGCTTGCCGAGCAGATCATCGACGCCGATCAGCGCCGGCAGGCGGCGTTCCTGGTGCAGCGAACCGATGCGGGCGGTCGCAATATCCGGCCGCAGGAAGACGAGGCGCAGGTCGTTCTGGCTGGTCGTGAAGACCGCGCTCGTCAGCGGCGGCGACATCGAGACGCCGCGACGGAACGGTGTCAGGCTGCCGTCCTCCCCGCGCACGCTCTCGCCGATCAGCTCGACCTCCATGATCTTCATCTCGGGTGCGCCCGGCTCGGTCGCGGGGATCGGCACGCTGAGGCCGACGACCAGGCCGTAGACGACGGTTTCCGGCAGCGGAATCTTGACGATCGTGCCCATCATCAGGCCGGCGGGGATCACCGCCTTGTTGTCGGCGGATTCCTCCATCAGCACGACCGACTGGGAGCCGGCGACCGACACGACTCGACCGATACGCTGATTCTCCGACAGCAGCACGAATGCGATATTGTCGGCATCGGCCACGGCCAACGTCGTCACGGCCTCGACCCGCGGCTCCTCTCTCGGCGTCGCCGCGGCGACCGCCTCGACCTGCGGTTCCTCCTGCGGTGGCGCGGCAGGCGTAGCCTCGACCCGCGGCTCCAGATGCGATGCGGCCTGCTTCTTGCTCACGATCCGGCCTTCCATTGAACACGTTTGGCGGGGAGGGTCACAGTCACGGTCGTGCCCTTGCCGAGCTCGCTCTCGAGCGTCAGCTGGCCGCCATGCATCTCGACGAACGCTTTGGTGAGCGGCAGACCGAGCCCGGTCCCCTCGAACTTGCGGTTGAGGCCGGTGTCAGCCTGCCCGAAGGGCGCCATCACCACGGCCATGTCCTCCCGGCGGATGCCGATGCCGGTATCGCTGACCGTGATCGCCAGGCGGTCGTCGCGCTGGCGGCGCAATGTGATAGCGATGCTGCCGCCGCTGGGCGTGAACTTGACGGCGTTGGACAGCAGGTTGATGAGCACCTGCTTGATACGGCGCTGCTCCGCCCACAGAATCGGCATCTTCTTCAGCGGTTTGTACTCGACCGTGAGGCCCCCGTTGCGGGCGCGCTCGCCGATGATCGTCAGGCAGGATGCGATGGTCGTGTCGAGGTCGACGTTTTCCTCGATCAGCGGCACGTTGCCGAATTCGATCTTCGACAGATCCAGGATGTCGTTGATGACCGAGAGCAGGTGGTTCGCGGAATTGTTGATGTCCCGGATGTATTCGAGGTAGCGCTCGTTCTCGATCGGCCCCAGCATCTGTTCCTTGATGATGTCGGAGAAGCCGATGATGGCGTTGAGCGGGGTCCGCAGCTCGTGGCTCATGTTGGCCAGGAAGTCGGACTTGGCGCGGTTGGCCGCCTCCGCCTTGTCGCGCGCTTCCGAGGCGACCTTGGCGGCTTGCTCGGCTTGCTCCTTGCCGAGGCGCAGCGCCGCCTCCGCCGCAAACCGGTCGGCGATACGGCCGAACTGGGCGGAATAATCGTGTAGGAGCGAACGACGACGCTCTACACGCTGACGCTGGGCATATGAGGACGATACTGACATGTGACGACCGGAAATTCATCGTAGACTGCGGCTGCTCAAGGATTGGTTAACGATAAGACGCCAGGATGACGACGAATCGCGGCGGCCCGGTGCCGCGCGTTGCGTGGCTGGAGTCAGGCTGCAGATCCCTTAAGAAATTCATTTATTTAGAATGAGTTAGCCGATGACCGGCGAAGCATCAGAAGGCCTCAAGCGCCAATCCATAAGCTCTGCCAACAGGACGTTGCTGATTGCGGCCGCGGCGCTGCTGATCATGGCGATCGGCGGTGCTGCGCTGATCGTCCGTTTCGTAGACAGCGAGTGGCAGCGCGAGCTTCGGACCTGGCAGGTGCGCCTTGGCATTGTCGCCGACAGCCGGTTCGCCGCTGTCGACGATTGGCTCGACCGCCAGTTCGAGGAGCTGGCTGGACTGGCCGACAATGCTTCCCTCCAACTCTATATGACTCAGCTCGCGACCAGCGCGTCCAGCCCGGACGATGCCGATGTGGCGGATGCGCAGGCCGAATATCTGCAGAACCTGATCGCGGCGACGGCGACCAGGGCCGGTTTCATCGACAGCAGCGCCGCCGCAGCCGTTCCCGCCAACCTGGCGCGCACGGGGACGGGCGGCATCGCGCTGATCGACGGCAAAGGCCAGACTGTGGCGGCCACGCAGGGAATGCCGCCCTTGGCAGGACGGCTGCGCGACTTTCTGGGCGGCCTCAAGCCGGGCGAGCGCGGCCTCCTGGACATGTATTTGGATACGATGGGGAAGCCGGCCATGGCGTTCGCCATTCCGGTCTTCGCCGTCCAGGGCAATCGTGATGCCGCCTCGCAGATCGGTACGGTCGTCGGGGTCAAGGAGGTGGCGGACGAACTCTTCCCGCTTCTGCACCAGCCCGGGGAGACCAGCGAAACGGCACTGGCCGTGTTGATCCGCCGCAACGGAGCTGCCATCGAATATCTCTCGCCGCTGCCCGATGGGAAGTCGCCGCTTTCTCTGCATATGGCCGCGGATACGGCCGATCTCGATGCGGCCTTCGCCATCGCGACGCCCGGCGGGTTCAAGCCCCTGCGGCACGACTATCGCAGCCGCGAGGTGTTGGTGACCAGTCGCGCCTTCGACAAGGCGCCTTGGACGCTGATGTATACGATCGCGCACGCAGAGGCGCTCGGTGCCGCCCAAGAGCGCCTGCAATGGCTGACCGCGGCCGCCATCCTCGCCATGACGGCCGTGGCGGTCGGTCTGCTTGCGGTCTGGATCTACGCCAACTCGCTGCGCCGCGCCGAAAGCGCCGCGCGCTATCGCGAGATGGCCGAACGGTCGGAAGAGCAACGCAATCTATTGCGCTTGGTGACCGACAGTCAGCCGACGGGCATCTTCATCCTCGACGCCGAGGGCCGCTACCACTTTGCCAATCGCGAGGCCGGGCGCGCCGCCGGCATCCCCGCCGAGGACTTGATCGGCAAGCCGATCGCCAACATCGTCGGTCCAGAGGCCTCGCGGCGCTATCTGTCGCGCAACCGCGAGGTCCTGGAAACCGGCGCCGCCACCTCCGACGTCGCACGCCTGACCGTCGACGGCGCGGTGCGTGTGGTGCAGACCGACCACATTCCGGTTTCGCCATCGCAGGAAATGCCCAAGGGCGTCCTGGTCGTGGAGCACGACATCACGGAGATGGTGACCGAGCGCGAGCGCCGCGCCCGCATTCTCGGCCAGATCGTGCGCACGCTCGTCGGCGTCGTCGATCGGCGCGATCCCTACGCGGCCAATCACTCGCACCACGTCGCGGTGCTGGCGCGGGCGATTGCGCAGGAGATGAATCTGCCCGAGCGCGACATCGACACGGCCGAGACGGCCGGCAACCTGCTCAATTTCGGCAAGATCCTGGTGGCGCCGGAATTGCTGACCAAGTCCGGCGACATGAGTGAGGGGGATCGTCAGCTGGTGCGGCAAAGCATCCAGACGAGTGCCGAACTCCTGGGCGGCATCGAGTTCGATGGTCCGGTCGTCATGACGTTGCGCCAGGCCCAGGCCCGGTGGGACGGCACGGGCATTCCGACCGGCTTGGCCGGGGAGGACATTCTGATCACGGCGCGCATCGTCAGCGTCGCGAACGCCTTCGTCGGCATGGTCAGCAAGCGCGCCTATCGCGACGCACTCAACATCGATCGCGCCGTCGCTTCCATTCTCGATCAGGTCGGCAAGGCGTTCGACCGGCGGGTCGTCGTGGCCCTCATCAACTACCTCGACAATCACGGCGGCCGGGCGCAATGGGCGGCCGGCGAGCTCGCGCCGGCGAAGACGGCGTGAGCACGATGACCGTTGCGGCAACTCCGCCGGGAACGCGCATCTATGCCGTCGGCGACATCCACGGCCGCCTCGATCTCCTGCGCCGTCTCCAGGGGCTGATCGCCGCGGATGCCAATCGGTCGAAGGCGCAACGCCGCGTGCTCATCTATATCGGCGACTATATCGACCGCGGACCGGACTCGGCCGGCGTGCTCGATCTGTTGCTGGACGAGCCGCTGCCCGGGTTCGAAATCGTCCATCTCCTCGGCAACCACGAAGACACCCTCCTGCAGTTCCCCGATGACGTGAGCGTCGGGCCATCCTGGCTCACCTATGGCGGCGTGCAGACTCTGGCCTCCTACTTCATCGAGGCGGTGCCGGGTTCCCGGCGTGACGGGCGCGAGCTGCTGCGACTGCAGGAGGAGGTTCGCCGGCGCGTGCCGCGCCGTCATGTGGAGTTCATGCGCGGTCTGCCGTTGATGCATGTTGAGGGGGGCTATCTCTTCGTCCATGCCGGCGTCCGTCCCGGCGTTCCGTTCGAGCAGCAGGACCGCGACGACCTGCTGTGGATCCGCGACGAGTTCCTCGATTCAGGCAAGGATCACGGGAAGATCGTCGTGCACGGCCACACGATCTCGGAACGGCCAGAGTCCCATCCGAACCGCATCGGCATCGATACGGGCGCCTTTCATACGGGCCGCTTGACCTGCGTCGTGCTGGACGGCACCGGTCGAGCGTTTCTGCATACCTGAACGCTGCCTAAACTCCGGACCCCGGATCGATCAGGCGGCCGAGGCGCTGCATGGCGGCGAGCGCGACGCGCAGCGTCTGGGCGCGCCGGCGGCTGCCGTTCATCGGCTGCACGGCAGGACGGCGCAGGATCTCGGCGCCGTAGTCGTCGGCGATCAGGAGACCGCAGTCGGGCGGCAGCAGCGCAAGCGGAAAGGCGGCCGGCACCGCGAAGAAGAAGGCGTCGCAGAACTCCAGATATTCATTCCATTTCCGGTCCGTCCGGTAGTCGGCGCGCGACGTCTTGATCTCGACGATCACGGTCTCGCCGACGCCGTTGATGGCGATCACGTCAACGCGCCGGCCACTGTTGAGTGGAAACTCGGTCAACGCGGCATATCCAAGGGTGCCGAGGGCGCGACAGACGCCGCGCGCCAAGCGCGGGGCCGTGAGCCTGTCGTCGTCGACAATCGTCATGAGGATAGGCTAGGTCAAAGGCCTGTCCGTTGCACGGTCCGAAAACCGGGTGCGGCCGCTCTGGAAATGTCCGCTGGTTGCCGGATAGAGTGCCGCATGGCGCAGAGCGATGCGGCAAGGGGGCGGAGCACCGTGACCGTCTGGCGGCGGCTGAAGCGCGCATTCCTGCTTGCCGTCGCAGCTTTTCTGACGCTGTCGATGGCGCTGGTCGTCATCTACGGCTTGCTGCCGCCGCCGATCACGCCGCTCATGGTGATCAGGCTGTTCGAGGGCGAGGGCCTGAGCAAGGATTGGACGTCCTACGACGAGGTGTCGCCGCAGGTCTTCAAGGCCGTGATCGCCGGCGAGGATGCCCGCTTCTGCGAGCATTTCGGCTTCGATGTTCAAGCCATTCTCAACGCGTTGAAGCACAACAAGAAGGGCCGCCGCGTTCACGGGGCGAGCACGATCACCCAGCAGACGGCGAAGAACCTGTTCTTGTGGCCCGGCCGCGACTTCGTGCGCAAGGGGTTCGAGGCCTACTTCACGGTGTTGCTCGAGCTGTTCTGGGACAAGCGGCGGATCCTCGAAGTGTATGTCAATGTCGTGGAATTCGGCCATGGCATCTATGGCGTCGAGGCGGCGGCGCAGGCCTACTACAAGAAATCTGCCAAGGACCTGACCGCCGAGGAGGCGGCGAGGCTGGCGGCCGTGCTGCCGAGCCCGCTGCGTTGGACGCCGCAGCGACTTCCGCGCAATACAGACCTGCCGCGTATTCGGGCGGAGATGCACAACCAGCCCGCGCCCTCCAATGCACGCTGTCCGGTGGGGCCTTACGAGGACGAGTCCTGACCCTCGGCCGCGCCGCGCGTCACTTGAGGTGGCTGAATGCCCCGGCCGGGACGATCTCGAACTCGTTCTTGTCCGGCGGTTGCCAATAGAGCTGCAGCGTTGCCGTGTTCTTGCGCTCGAAATAGGTGACGGCGATCTCGTACCAGCCGGGTTGCGCGATGTTGATCTCGGCGTTGGGCGCGAACTGGTCGGAATGGACGTCAGGGTCCTCGATGACGACGGTGCCGGCGAGGCGGACACGCACGCCGTCATTCGACTGGGCGGTCATCAGCCAGCGGCCGGCGGTCGGGAAATCGATGAACCCGCGGATCAGCGCGCCGACCCCGTCGAAGTGATCGCTGGTCAGCACGTTGCCAGATCCGTTCTGGTAGTTGAGCTGCGGGAGCGGGGCTCCGGGCTCGCCCGGCCCTTCCGCTTCGACGTCGTCGACATGGTGCGCCTTGAGGAACACGTAGTTGACGGCGAGTCCGGGCGCGGTCGCATCGGCGGCGGGTTGCGGGTCGGCCGGTTGCAAATTGCTGAACGTCTCGGCCCGTGCTGGGGCCAGGAGGGTGAGCAGAGCGGTCACTGTAAGCGCCCCGATCGTCGTCAGTCTCCGTGTCTCGGCCATGGCATCGCTACTCGTCTACAGTTGCGGGTCGGTCGCGGGAGCGACAGGCTTGCCGCGGGCCGGCGTGCCCGTCAAGTCGCTGGTGTCGGCTACAGCTTCCGTAGGTGATAGCCCTCCGGGCAGTAGGCAGATCCATCGGACTTCCACTGCACCGGCTCCGAATCGAAAATCGTGAAGACGTTGGAGGCGCAGTCGCATTTCTGCATCTGGCAAGCGTACGACATTCTCGTCGTTTCCTTCTCGACCTGGGCGGCGCAGCCGGCCGCGAATCCAAGGATCAGGATCGACAAGAGTGCACGCTGCATGGCTGTCCCCCGCTGCTCGCTCATCTCGGCTGCGGGCAATCAAGCAGGGAAAGCAGACTTCCGTCAATCGGCGAGGCGGGCCGCCTTGATGGCGTCGCGCCCGGGGTACCTGCGCGAATATGCCACACAGCCCGCCTCGCGGCCGCCCGTGCGCCAAGGAACGATGCACCCCATGTCGATGTTTCGCCAGTATCGGCAATCATCAGATCAGGTATGGATCGTCATGACGTTCAAACTCGAGCCCCTTCCCTACCCGAAATCGGCCCTGGAGCCCGCGATCTCCGCGCGGACCATGGATTTTCACTACGGCAAGCATCATGCCGGCTACGTCGACAAGCTGAACAAGCTGGTCGAGGGAACGCCCTATGCGACGCTGGCGTTGGAGCAGGTCATTGAGAAGGCGGCGCGCGATCCCAAGGGCCGCGGCATCTTCAACAACGCCGCCCAGGTCTGGAACCACGATTTCTTCTGGCGCTCCATGACCGCGGAGGGTGGCGGCACTCCCGACGGCAAGCTGGCACAGCAGCTGGAGGCCGATTTCGGATCCTTCGAGGGCTTTGCCAAGCAGTTCCTGACGCAGGCGGTCGGACTGTTCGGCAGCGGCTGGATCTGGCTGGTCATAGACGGCAACGCGCTCCGCATCGTCGCGACCGCCAATGCCGAGACGCCGATGACCTCGCAGCAGCATGCTTTGCTCGCCTGCGACGTGTGGGAGCATGCCTACTACCTCGACTATCAGAACAACCGTGAAGCTTTCGTACATGCTTTTGTCGAGAAGCTCGCGAACTGGGAATTCGCGGCCGATCGGCTGGAGATGCTGGGCCGAGACCACGCGGCGGAGACCAGTCAGCAACGCCGTCGACGCGCTCGATAAGTAGTCGGCCCTCGGCTGTCGTGCGATAGCCGGTCGCTCGCTGGGAACCTTAAGTGTTCCTGCGGGGTTGCTCGACATGCTTCCTTTTCATGAGTGGAGGTCGTCATGGCCGAGAACAGGCAGGCCGCCGGGGATAGATCTTATCAAGTGCTCGAAGCGGAATTGTCCAAGCTGCGAGACGACGTCGGCTCCCTGGCGGGCACTGTGCGCGATATAGCGTCGGACGAGGTGCATGCGACCGTCGATGCCATCCGTGATCGGCTGGACAAGGCGGCTGGCGAAGCCCGCAAGGCGGCCCGGCGCGCGAAAGCCGGCGCCAACGATGCCGCTGATGCCATCGAAGGCGCTATCGAGGAGCACCCCTTTACCAGCATCCTGATTGCCTTGGGACTTGGTTTCCTCATCGGGGCGTTCCTGCGCCGTTGATGTGACCAGTTCGCGTCGGGGTGGCCATGGGGTCTATCCTTCGTAGCCTGCTGTGGACGGCTGCCATGTCACGAGGCGCCGGCGAATTGAGGCGAGCGGTCCGGCATGCCTGCCGGCGAGCGGCCCTCATCGCGGCCGGCATTGCGCTCGCGCTCACGGGGGCGGGCTTTCTGCTGGCCGGCGGGTTCATGGCCCTCGCGGCGCTCGTCGGCAATTTGGACGCCTGTCTCATCGTTGGTGGGACCTTGGCACTGATCGGCGGCACGTTTCTCGTCGTTGCCGGCCGGCGCCGGCGCCGGCCGGCTGCCTCATCGGAGTACGGAAGCAATCAGTCGGCATCGCTTGCGACAGCATTGCTCGGTGTTGGGCACGATCTCGGTAGCGCCGCATCACGCCACCCCGGGTCCCTCGTGACCGCCGCTTTTCTCGTCGGCCTGGTCCTCGGGACGCGCCGCTGAAGCTTCCCCTTCGGTCTCGAATGATAAAAAGGGCCCGGGCGGAAAGCCGCCCGGGCCTGTTGCGCATATCTGTCGGCGCGGGTTACCAGCGCACGCCGGTTTCCCATGCCTTGACTTCCTGCTCCGCCTTCTCACGGTCGTAGCCGTAGAGTTCCTGGAGGCGGCCGATCAGCTGATCGCGCTTCCCGGCCACGACGTCGAGCTGATCGTCCGTCATCTTGCCCCACTTCTCCTTGATCTTGCCTTTGGCCTGCTTCCAATTGCCGGCGATCTGATCCCAATTCATGTTGTCTCTCCTCTATCTTCCAATGATGAAATGCGACGTGTGGGCCGTCAGAGCTTGTACTCAGGAAGTTGCTCGAGCTGGCTCTTGTCCATGCTCGTCGCGACGACGACGGTGCCGCTGCTGTCGGATTGGATCGTCACGTCCGACCACCTGACCAACACCGGCTTCTCATTGATGCCCAGGAATCCTCCGACATCGATGACCAGTCCTTCTGCCCTGCCGTCGCTGCCGAGCACGACTTCATGGATCTCGCCGACGCTTTCGCCCTTTGCGTTCTTCACGGTGGCGCCGACGAGCTTGCTGGCCTTTATGCCGACGACGCCGGCCGCAGGCGCCATTTGCTCGGGCGAGCCGAGCGTCGGGTTCGATTTCAGGGCCTCGTCGTAAGAATAGACGCCATCGGATTTCATGTCGGCCGGGAACTTGTGCTCCGGAAGCGCCGAGAGTTGGTCCTTCGTCACGTTTGCCGTAACCTTCTCGCCGTTCTCGGAGATCGTCAGCTCGTCCCAGCCGAGGGCCACGTCCTTCTTGCCGATGCCGAGGAATCCGCCCACGCCGACGATGGCGTAGCGCACCTTACCGCTCTGATCGATGACGACGCTATCGATCTTGCCGACGGTGTCTCCGTTCGCATTGACGACGCTGCGGCCGATAAGCTTCGCTGCATCGACCGACGTCGGCGGCGCCACCGCTGTGCCCGTCGTCGTATTATCTTGCGCGGAAGCAGCGCCCATGGGCAGCAGGGAGCAGCCCAGTGTCAATGCAGCCGCGACAGATGTTGCTAATAGCGATCGTTTCATAAGCCTTTCCTCTCATTCCAAAAGAAAGGGCGTCACCTCATCTGACGCCCCCGATAACCCAACGCCTGCAAATGCCGGCGGTTCCCAATGGTGCGCG
>Ga0335084_10004806_pt1 | contig 13333 bp, 11 predicted proteins | sample Lox_Sample_44_FD_206721 | JGI IMG/M metagenome (GOLD analysis project Ga0335084, IMG submission 206721) | Soil microbial communities from Loxahatchee National Wildlife Refuge, Florida, United States - Lox_Sample_4.4 | ecosystem: Environmental > Terrestrial > Soil > Wetlands | place: USA... | reverse complement strand
GGCACGCTCCCTCGCCAGCGTCGTCGCGCACATCCGGCTGCTGTCCAGCCGCATCGAGCACGCCGTCGCCGCACTCGACGACGGTCGCATCCTGATGAGCTTCCCGCGCGCCGGCCGCATCTGCGCCGCCCAGATCCTGGCCGAAATCGGCAGCGATCGACAACGCTTCGCCAGCGACGATCAGCTGGCCGCCGAAGCCGGCGTCGCACCCCTGACGTATCAGTCCGGCAAGTCCAAGGCGGTCGCCTTCCGCTGGGCCTGCAACCATCGGCTGCGCGCCGCGCTCACCTGCCTGGCCGACAACTCGCGTCACGCCAGCACCTGGGCCGCACATGTCTACGCACAAGCTCGCGCCCGTGGCTGCGATCACCCGCACGCCGTGCGCATCCTCGCGCGCGCCTGGCTGCGTGTGATCTGGCGCGCCTGGGTCGACCGCAAACCCTACGATCCCTCTCAACACCGTGCCGCTCAGCGCTTCCAACTCGTCGCAGGTTGACACAGGATGTCTCATGCCCGCTCCCTCGACTCACCGCTCGCCCGCAACGCAAACTGCAGCGCCAGCGCGCCGATGACCTGAAACGCGACGACGTTGGCGAACACCACCGCTCCGGCCTGCATCCCGAGCTGCGGGTGCAATTCGGTCAACTGGTGAGTCAGCATGAGGGCGATTGCAGACATCGGCAACAGGCCGATGCCTGCATAGACGCCTTTGCGCCAGCCGATGCCGGTCAGCGGCGCCAGCGCGCTGACGGCAACGACCTTGCACACGGTGCGCACGATTGCCAGCACCACCGCAGGTACGCCGGCCCCGATCAGCAGGGACCAGTCGACAGTCGCCGCCGACAGTGCGAAGAACAGCACCAGCGCCAGCGCCGAGATAAGACCGACATCGCTGGTGGCCAGCTGCCGCCCGTGGTCGAAGGCGCGCACGAACGCGCCGCAAGCGAGCAACGCCAGCAGCGGAGACAGTCTCAACGCGCTCGACAGTGCGAACACGATGGAGATGACCCCGAGCATCAGGATCAGCTGCACCGCCCGCTCGTGGCGCACGAAGGAGGCGAACGAGTGAAACAGCCGCGCGCCGAGAGCCGCCAGCGTCAGCGAACCGAAGATGAGGTAGGCCGGGTGCAGCAGGTAATCGTCGACCAGTCCGCGAGCGTCCAGTCGGGCCCACGCGAGCAGCAACGTCGACAGCACCACTGCATAGATGGAGTTCAGCGCGGTGAGCAGCAGGATGCGCTCGGTGACCTGCCCCTGCGCCCGCACCTCGCGCGTCAGCGAAAGCACGACCGCCGGCGAGGTCGACATGCTGATCGTCGCAATCAGCGCCGCCGGCAGCGGCGCGAACTCGAGTGCGTGCATCGCGACAAACACGGCGACAAAGGTGATGCCGCCTTCCAGCGCGCTCGCCCCGAGGAGCGCTGGGTTGCGGCGCAGCCAGCCGAAAGACACCCGCTGGCCCAGATCGAACAGGATGATCGACGCCGCGAAGTCAAGAGCGCCATTGAGGGTCGTCGCCGGCAGCGGCTGCAGATTCAGCAGCTCGACGAGATAGCCACCGACGCCGAAAGCGGCTCCGGCCGCGAGGTAGCCCAGCATCCGCGGCAGACGCAACCAGCGCGCAGCCATCTCGCCAGCGGCTGCGGCCACCAGCGCGAGCGCCGCCACCGCCAGCGCGGGCGAAAACGTGGGGGGCCAGTCGGGAAGGAAACTGAGATCCATAGCCGAGGTCCATTGTTCGAATCTGTCAGCCTGGCGATGCAGACGCGCCGCCCGCGCAGCCTGCGAACGTTCTTGCCAGCAAGAATCGCGCTCAGGACAGGCGAATCAGGCGCCCGAGGCCGGCGGCAATGCCATTAATCGCGCGCCCGGCCACTATGAATGAGGCCACGCGCGCCGCGGGCACGCCAGCGCCTCAGAACGGGATATCGTCGTCCATGTCGGCGATGTTGGTCGCCGGCTTCTGTGCGGCCGGGCGACCGCCGGCCGAACGTGCGGGGGCTGCGGCGCGCGATTCCTCACCGCTATCGACGTCGCCACCGCCCATGCCTTCGCGCGATCCGAGCATCTGCATGTTCTCGGCGACGATCTCGGTGGTGTAGCGATCCTGCCCATCCTTGTCCTGCCACTTGCGCGTACGCAACCGGCCTTCGACGTAGACCGGACGGCCCTTGCGCAGGTACTCGCCGGCAATCTCGGCCTGGCGCCCGAAGAACACTACGCGATGCCACTCGGTCGCTTCCTTCATTTCCCCGCTGGCCTTGTCCTTCCAGCGGTCCGAAGTTGCGATGGTGATGTTGGTGATGGCCGCACCGTCCGCGGTGTAACGCGTCTCGGGATCGCGGCCGAGATTGCCGATCAGGATCACCTTATTGACCGATGCCATATCCGTCCCCTGTCGCGAGCCGATCTGCGCCGCACCTGCCGGCACCGCAGCAGAACCGCGGTTGCGACGATGTTTGTCGCTATAGTAACAAGTTAGCCTTCTGCTCCTCACCTGTTCGATGGATGAAATCCGCATCCGCGGAGCCCGCACCCACAACCTGAAGAGCGTCGATCTCGACCTGCCGCGCGAGCGACTCGTCGTAATCACGGGTTTGTCCGGCTCGGGAAAGTCCTCGCTTGCTTTCGACACGCTGTACGCCGAGGGTCAGCGGCGCTACGTCGAGTCGCTGTCGGCCTATGCGCGCCAGTTCCTGCAGCTCATGGAGAAGCCCGATGTCGACCTGATCGAGGGACTGTCACCCGCGATCGCGATCGAGCAGAAGGCCGCGTCGCACAACCCGCGCTCGACCGTCGGCACCGTCACCGAAGTCCACGACTACCTGCGGCTGCTGTTCGCGCGCGTCGGCACACCGTATTGCCCGGACCACAAGGTCCCGCTGCAGTCGCAAAGCGTGTCGCAAATGGTCGACGCGACGCTGGCGCTGCCGGAGGAGACCAGGGTGCTTGTGCTGGCGCCCGCCGTGCGCGAACGCAAGGGCGAGTTCGTCGAATTCTTCGACGACATGCAGACGCAGGGGTTCGTGCGGTTTCGCATCGACGGGGCGATCGTCGAAGGCGACGACGCGCCGCCACTCGCCAAGACCGAGAAGCACTCGATCGACGTCGTGATCGACCGGCTCAAGGTGCGCGCGGATGCCAAGCAGCGCCTGGCCGAGTCGTTCGAGACCGCATTGCGGCTCGCCGACGGGCGCGCCCTGCTGCTCGACGCCGACAATGGACAGGAACTCGCGTTCTCGAGCCGCTACGCGTGCCCGGTGTGCAGCTATTCGCTCGCCGAACTTGAGCCGCGCCTGTTCTCCTTCAACAACCCGATGGGTGCGTGCGAGGCCTGCGATGGCATCGGCACGGTGGAGTATTTCGACGAATCGCGGGTTGTCGCGCACCCCGAGCTTTCGCTCGCGAGCGGCGCGATCAAGGGCTGGGATGCACGCAACCAGTACTACCACCAGATGCTGCTGGCGGTCGCGCAGCATTACGGCTTCGACCTGAACCAGCCGTTCGACCAGCTTCCCGAATCGGCCCGGCGGGTCATCCTGCACGGATCGAGGGACGTCGAGATCCCATTCACCTACACGAACGAGCGCGGCCGCAAGATCGTACGGCGGCATCCTTTCGAAGGCGTGATCCCGAGCCTCGAGCGCCGCCTGAAGGAGACCGACTCGCTGGTCGTGCGCGAGGAACTCGCAAAACTGCGCAGCCAGCGGCCGTGTCCCGTATGCGAAGGGTCGCGGCTGCGGCGCGAGGCGCGCAACGTCTTCATTGGCGATGGCGAGGAGCAACGCGGCATCTGGCAGATCTCGGCGGCGCCGCTCGCCGAGGCATCGCGCTACTTCGAGGCAGTGAGCTTCGCCGGAGCGAAGAAGGAGATCGCGGCGAAGATCATCAAGGAAATCGGTTCGCGTCTGCGCTTCCTCGTCAATGTCGGTCTCGATTACCTGTCGCTCGATCGATCGGCCGACACACTTTCGGGCGGTGAATCGCAGCGGATCCGGCTCGCCTCGCAGATCGGCTCGGGGCTGACCGGCGTGATGTACGTGCTCGACGAGCCCTCGATCGGCTTGCACCAGCGCGACAACGACCGCCTGATCGGCACGCTCAAGCACCTGCGCGACCTGGGCAACAGCGTGATCGTCGTCGAGCACGACGAAGACGCAATCCGGGCGGCAGACTTCATCGTCGACATGGGCCCGGGTGCCGGCGCGCACGGCGGCGAGGTCGTGGCGCGAGGCACCCTGGCGGAGATCGAGGCGAACCGCAAATCCCTGACCGGTCAGTACATGGCCGGGCGCCGGCAGATCGAGGTGCCTTCGGATCGAACGCCACCGTTCACGCACTGGCTCAAGCTCGTCGGAGCACAGGGGAACAACCTGAAGGACATCACGCTCGACCTGCCGATCGGGCTGCTCACCTGCATCACCGGCGTTTCCGGCTCCGGCAAGTCGACGCTCGTCAACGACACGCTTTACGCGGCCGTGGCCCGTCACCTGTACGGCTCGGCGGCCGAGCCGGCGCCGTACACGATGCTCGAGGGTCTGGAGCACGTCGACAAGGTGATCAACGTCGACCAAAGCCCGATCGGACGCACGCCGCGCAGCAATCCGGCCACGTACACGGGGCTGTTCACGCCGATCCGCGAGCTCTTTGCGGAGACGCCGACGGCGCGCGAGCGTGGTTACGAGGCCGGCCGCTTCTCGTTCAACGTCAAGGGCGGCCGCTGCGAGACCTGCCAGGGCGACGGCGTCATCAAGGTCGAGATGCACTTCCTGCCCGACGTCTACGTGCCGTGCGACGTCTGCCACGGCAAGCGCTACAACCGCGAGACGCTCGAGGTTCATTACAAGGGCAAGAGCATTGCCGATGTGCTCGACATGACGGTCGAGGACGCGTTCGAGTTCTTCAATGCCGTCCCGGCGATCGCCCGCAAGCTGCAGACCCTGCTCGATGTGGGCCTCGGCTATGTCCGCCTCGGCCAGAGCGCGACAACACTGAGCGGTGGCGAAGCGCAGCGAGTCAAGCTCTCCCTGGAACTCTCCAAGCGCGACACCGGCCGCACGCTCTACATCCTTGACGAACCGACGACCGGTCTCCACTTCCATGACATCGCATTGCTGCTGGAGGTCTTGCACCAGCTGCGCAATGCGGGCAACACCGTGGTGGTGATCGAGCACAACCTCGACGTGATCAAGACGGCCGATTGGGTGGTCGATCTGGGGCCCGAAGGTGGCGACGGCGGCGGACACATCATCGCCACCGGCCCGCCGGAAAAGATCGCGGCCAGCTCCGAAAGCCATACGGGGACGTATCTGGCGCCGGTGCTTGCCCGCCAGCGGCGGCGTCCCCGCGCCGCTGCCTGAGCAGGCGCACCTTCGGCAGAAGCTGCGGCGGCGATGCGAGCGCCCTAGCCATTGTCCAGGCTCACGCGGGGCCGCTATCGCCGCAGCAGTTGCTCCTCCGCCAATTCCAGGGCTTCTGTCCGGCCGCGCAGGACCAAGACGTCGCCAGCCTGCAGCACCATGTCCGGGCTCGGTTCCGCGCCGCGGATGCCGCGGCGGCGCACTGCGGTGACATCGGCACCGACCACCGCCAGGTCCAGGGCGCCGATGCGCTTGCCCACCGCGACCGAACCCGGATCGAGCGTGACCGAATGCAGCCGCGCATGCGCCTCTTCCTCGAGCGCATCCTCGTCGTCGCTCGAGCCATGGAAGTAGCCTCTCAGCAGGCGGTAGCGCTGGTCGCGCGCCTCACGCACCCTGCGCACGACACGCGACAGCGGTACCCCGAGCAGCACCAGGGCGTGCGAACCGAGCATCAGGCTGCCTTCGAAGATTTCAGGCACAACCTCGGTGGCCCCCGCCTGCATCAGTTTATCCAGGTCGTGATCGTCCTGTGTGCGGACGATCACCGCGAGGCTCGGCCGCAGCTCCTGCGCGTGGTGCATCACCTTCAGTGCGGAGGCGGTGTCCGCATAGGTGATGACGAGCGCGGCGGCACGACGCACGCCCGCGGCGACCAGCGTCTCGCGTCGCGCCGCGTCGCCAAAGACGACAGAGTCACCGGCCGCCGCCGCCTCGCGCACCAGATCAGGATCGACGTCGAGTGCGACGTAGCCGATGCCCTCCTGCTCCAGCATCTTCGCGAGGTGCTGACCGCTGCGACCAAAGCCGCAGATGACCACGTGGCGGTCGGTCGCAATCGCGCGCTGCGCGATCTTCGCAATCTCGAGCGACTTCAGCATCCACTCGGCCGAGACCAGGCGCATCACGATGCGGTCGGCATGCTGGACCAGCAGCGGTGCCACCAGCATCGACAGCAGCATCGCCGCCAGAACAACCTGGAGGACGTCGCTCGCGAGCACCTGATGCTGGCCGGCCAGGCCGAGCAGCACAAAGCCGAATTCGCCGGCTGTGCACAGCGCGAGCGCGGTGCGGATCGCGGTGCCGGCACCGGCCCTGAAGACGCGCGTCAGCGCGTAGATCAGCCCGAACTTGAACGCGACCGGGGCAACGAGCGCCAGCGCGACCCATCCGGCGTTGCGCAGCACGACGTCCGGGTTGAGCAGCATGCCGATCGTGACGAAGAACAGCCCGAGCAGGACGTCGCGGAATGGCTTGATGTCCTCCTCGACCTGGTGACGGAATTCGGTCTCCGCGATCAGCATCCCGGCGACGAAGGCGCCGAGCGCCAGCGAAAGCCCGGCGAGCCCCGTCAGCCATGCAAGTCCCAGCGTCACGAGCAGCACGTTCAGCGTGAAGAGCTCGTGCGACTTGCGGCGCGCGACGAGGTGTAGCCACCAGCGCAATACCCGCTGGCCCCCGGCGAGGAGCACCGCGAGCAGCGCCGCTGCCTTCAGCACGGCAAAGCCCAGCATCCGCGCCAGCTCTGACGGGTCCGCAGCCAGCGCCGGAATGACGACGAGCAGCGGAACGACGGCGAGATCCTGGAACAGCAGCACGCCGACGATGCGCCGCCCATGGTCGGTGTCGAGCTGGAGCCTCTCGGAGATCAGCTTCATCACGATCGCAGTCGACGACATTGCCAGCGCGGCACCGAGCGCGAACGCGCCGGGGAGCCCGATGCCGAATCGCGATCCGATCAGCCATCCGCCGGCGAGAGTCACCAGGATCGTGAGTGCCACCTGTGCGCCACCGAGGCCGAACACGATTCGGCGCATCGACCGAAGACGGGGCAGCGAGAACTCGAGGCCGATCGAAAACATCAGGAACACGACGCCGAATTCGGCCAGATACCGTGTCTGCTCGGTGTCAGGTACGAGGCCGAGCGCATGCGGCCCGACCAGGATGCCGACCGTCAAATACGCGAGCAGCGGCGGCAGCGACAGCAGGCGGAAGGCGACGACGCCCAGCACCACCGAGGCAAGCAGAACGAGCGTGACTTCGAGACCCGAGGTCATCGGAGATTGAGGTGGTGTCGACGGGGCGGCGGAACGAAAGCAAAGCCCATGCCAGCAGTCCCCGCGAGTGTATTATCGCCGCACGCGTTTCACCTACGACGACTGCGCGCACTCCCTCCGATCTGCAGCGTTCCTGCATGTCCGCCAACCCCACCCCGGTCAAACCCGGCGCCAGCGCGCTTGCCCTGGCGCGCGAGGTGATCGAGATCGAGGCTGCCGCGGTCGCGGCGCTCGCTTCGCGCATAGATGGCGAATTCGAAAGGGCCGCCACGCTGCTGCTGGCGTGCCGCGGCAGGGTCGTCGTCACCGGCGTCGGCAAGAGCGGGCACATCGGCCGCAAGCTCGCCTCAACGCTCGCATCGACCGGCACCCCTGCGATCTTTGTCCATGCGGCCGAAGCGGCGCACGGCGACCTCGGCATGATCACGCGCGACGACGTGCTGTTCGCACTGTCCTATTCGGGAGAAGGGGACGAGCTGCTGACGATCGTGCCTGTCGCCAAGCGCGAAGGCACGCCGCTGATCGCGATGACCGGAAAGCCGGACTCATCGCTGGCGCGGCTGGCCGATGTCCATCTCGATGTCCACGTCGACAAGGAAGCCTGCCCGCTCAATCTGGCACCCACCTCTTCGACCACCGCGATGCTGGCTCTTGGCGATGCGCTCGCAATTGCCTGCCTCGATGCCCGCGGGTTCGGGCGTGCGGATTTCGCGCGCTCGCATCCCGCCGGTGCGCTCGGGCGCCGTCTGCTGACGCGTGTGCGCGACGTCATGCGCAGCGGCGATGCGATTCCGGCGGTGCCGGACACCGCCAGCGTAATGGACGCACTGCACGAGATCACCCGCAAGCAGCTCGGCATGACGGCCGTGCTCGACTCGAGCGGCGCGCTGGCGGGCATCTTCACCGACGGCGACCTGCGCCGGCTGCTCGAACGCGCCGGCGACGTCCGCCCGCTAATGGTGGCCGACGTCATGACGCGGTCGCCCCTGACGATTTCGCCGGATGTGCTCGCCGCCGAGGCCGCGCAGCTGATGGATCGCCGGCGCAGGAACCAGCTGCTGGTCGTCGACGCGGCAGGACGGCTGATCGGTGCGCTGAACAACCTCGACCTGATGAACGCGAAGGTGATCTGATGACGCCCGCGCAGCGCGCCGCGCGCGTCCGCATCGTCGTCCTCGACGTCGACGGCGTCCTGACCGATGGTCGCCTGTACTACGGCCCGCAGGGCGAGGCGATTAAGGTGTTCGACGTGCGCGACGGACATGGCGTCAAGATGCTGCTCGCACATGGGATCGACGTGGCGATCATTTCGGCGCGCAGCTCGCCGATCGTCGATCGGCGCGCTAGCGAGCTCGGCATCGGCCGGGTGCTGCAGGGGCGCGGCGACAAGGCCGCGGCGTTCCGCGAACTGCTTGCGAACGCCGGGCTGCAGGACGACGACGCCGCATTCGTCGGCGACGATCTGCCCGACCTGCCGGTGCTGCGCAGGGCGGGCTTCGCCATCACGGTGGAAGACGCCCGCGACGAAGTAAAGGAAGCCGCGCACTGGGTCGCGCCCTGCCCCGGAGGCCGCGCTGCCGTGCGCGCCGCAGCGGAGTTCATCCTGCGAGCTCAGGGCGTCGACCTGATGGCAATGGTGCAGGCATGATCCTCCCGCTCTTCATACCGACTTTTCCTTCGCGCCGCCCGCCCGGCCGCCCGAAGGCCGGCGCGCTGACTCTTCCCGCCCGGAGCGCACGTGCGCCGCGCAGCGTCGCGTACGCGAGGGGCGCAGTGAAACACCATGCGTGACCGCATCACCGCCGTCATCGCCGTCCTGCTGCTGGCACTGCTCGCGGGAACGACTTACTGGTATTCGCAGACCAGCCGGCTCGGCGACCTGGCGAACGCGGTGTCACGCGAGGGACCGGACGTGGTCGTCGACGGCGCGGCGCTGACCCAGTTCGACGCACAGGGACGGGCAACTAATCGCCTGATCGGCGAGCGCATCACGCACTTTCCGAGCGACGACCGCGTCGAGGTGATCCGCCCGCGCATGGTGAGCCTGCGCGCAGACCAGCCGCAGGTCGACGCCAAGGCCGATCACGCGCGCGTTGAGGATAGTGGCGCGAAGGTGATCCTGACCGGCGATGTCACGCTGATCCGCGCGGCGAGCAGCGAGGGCGAACCCCCGCTGCGGCTGACGACCGAAAGGCTGGTGGCCTTCCCGGATACCGAGCAGTTTTCAACCGAGTCTCCGGTCGAGATCGACCGCGGTGGTTCCCGTATCAACGCGGTCGGCATGGACTACGACAACATCAAGCGCACGGTGAAACTGCGCTCAAAGGTGCGCGGCACGGTCGAGCCGGCAGCGACGTCGAAGGAACTGCCTCGATGAAGAAATGGCTGTTGCTGCTGCTCGGCTTGCTCGCCATGCCGGCCTTCGCCGAGCGTGCTGACCGCGACAAGCCGCTGAATTACGAGGCGGACACCGGTGAGTGCGACGACCTGCAGCAGGTCTGCGTGCTGGCCGGCAACGTTGTGCTGGTCAAGGGAACGATACGGGCGACCGGCGACCGCGTGCAGATCCGCAAGGATCCCGAGGGCTACCAATATGGACTGATCCAGGCCGCGCCGGGGAAGCTCGCGACCTTCCGCCAGAAGCGCGACTCCAGCCAACCGGGGGTCGAGGAATACGTCGACGGCGTGGCCGAACGGATCGAGTACGACGAGAAAGCGGACACGGTCAAGCTCGTGTCGCGCGCCCGCGTGCGCATGCTGGAAAACGATGTCCAGCGCGACGAACTGCGCGGCGACGCGATCACCTACGACCAGCGCAACTCGAAGTACTTCGTGACCGGAGGGAAGTCGGCCGCCGATGCCAACAATCCCGACGGACGCGTCCGCGGCACGATTTCGCCGCGCTCGACCACGCCGAAGGCGGGCTCACCTGCGCCGCTCCAGCCGGCGGGGCAGATCGCCAACCCGCGCACGGAATAGGAACACGCCCGACATGGATCTGGCATCACGGTGTGGGCGGATGGATGCCGGCGAGCGTCGGCATGCGCGCGAGCACGATGGCTGAGGACCGGGCGATGGAAGCTCGCACACGCGCCGCCGAGGCCGCGACCCCGCTTGCGCGCACGCGCAGCACGCTGAGCGTCGAGAACCTGCAGAAGCGCTACGGCAGTCGCGACGTGGTGAAGGACGTTTCACTGACGGTCGAAAGCGGAGAGGTCGTCGGTTTGCTGGGGCCCAACGGCGCCGGCAAGACCACCTGCTTCTACATGGTCGTGGGCCTTGTTCCGCTCGACGACGGCGACATCCTCGTCGATGGCCGCTCCATTTCGCACCTCCCGATCCACCGACGCGCCCGGTTGGGACTCTCGTACCTGCCCCAGGAGGCCTCGGTCTTCCGCAAGCTGACAGTCGAGGAGAACATCCGCGCCGTGCTCGAACTGCAGGTCGACGACGAGAAGCGCCCGCTGCCGAAGGTGGTCATCGAGGATCGGCTTTCCCAACTGCTAGACGATCTTCAGATCGCGCACCTGCGCACGAACACTGCGCTGTCTTTGTCGGGCGGCGAGCGGCGCCGCGTCGAAATCGCTCGCGCACTGGCGGCGCGCCCGCGCTTCATCCTGCTCGACGAACCGTTCGCCGGTGTCGACCCGATCGCGGTGCTCGAGATCCAGCGCATCGTGCGCTTCCTGAAGGACCGCGGCATCGGCGTGTTGATCACCGACCACAACGTGCGCGAAACGCTTGGTATCTGCGATCACGCGTACATCATCAACGAAGGCGTCGTGCTCGCCGCCGGCCGACCTGACGAAATCGTCGGCAACGAAACGGTGCGGCGCGTCTACCTCGGCGAGCACTTCCGGATGTAGCGATGCCGACTGCAGCGCTCAAGCGGGTTTCCCTTTGCGTGCCTTTGTTCCGCGCGCGGGCGCCCGGCCGCCCGAAGCCTGCGCGCGTGGTTGATTGCTGCGGGTGCACGTGCGACGTGCAGCGTCGCGTACACCCGCAGCGCCATCCATGAAACCCTCCCTGCAGCTGCGCCTGTCGCAGCATCTCGCGCTGACACCCCAGCTGCAGCAGTCAATCCGTCTGCTGCAGTTGTCGACGCTCGAACTGAATCAGGAGATCGAGCAGGCGATGGCGGACAACCCGCTGCTGGAGCGCGACGACGATCCGCACGCAGGGACGCTGCCCGTGCACGGCGATGGTTCGATCGGGCAGTCGCTTCCGGCCACCAGCGAAGCGCACGTCAACGACGCGCCTTCCGTAACGGACAGCGGCGACGCGCCGGGCGAGATCACGATCGAATGGGCGCGCACGGAGACACGTTCCGAGGATGACGATTCCTCTGCAGTGGACTGGGCATGGACAAGGCCGACGCTGCGCGAACACTTGCGCAGCCAGCTCGCGTGCACCCAGGCCAGCGCACGCGATCGCGCCCTCGTGGACCTGCTGATCGAGGCGCTCGACGACGACGGCTACCTGCAGCAGCCGCTCGACGAACTGCTCGCCCTATACCCGCCCGAGGCCGAGATCGACCCGGACGAAATGCGCGCTGCCCTGCGCCTGCTGCAAAGCTTCGATCCGGCGGGCGTCGGGGCGCGCGACGCCTCGGAATGTCTGCGGCTGCAACTCGATGCCGTGGGACGAGGCGAGAAACCACCGCCAGGTCTGGTACTGGCGCGACGAATAGTGAGCGAGCACTTGCCGCTGCTGGCAGCGCGGGATTTCCTCAAGCTGAAGCGGACGTTGGGCTGTGGCGACGATGCCCTGCGCGCCGCCCATCAACTGATCCGCACCCTGAATCCGCGGCCGGGTGTAGCCTTTGGTGAAACGCGCGCCGATTACGTGGTGCCCGACGTCTTTGTTCGACGGATCAAGGGGCGCTGGACCGCGGTACTCAATGCGGAAGTCATGCCACGCCTACGTGTGAACCAGGCCTACGCCGACATACTCAAACGAGGACGGGGCGATCGCAGCGTCGACCCCGCGCAGCGCGGACAGTGGACGACACGCGTACAGGAAGCCCGGTGGCTTATCCGCAACATCCAGCAGCGGTTCGACACCATACTGCGGGTATCCCAGGCCATCGTCGAGCGGCAGCACAATTTCTTCACTCACGGCGAGATTGCGATGCGACCTCTGGTCCTGCGGGAGATCGCCGACACCGTGGGGCTGCACGAATCGACGATTTCCCGGGTCACCGCCAACAAGTACATGGCGACGCCGTTCGGCGTCTTCGAACTCAAGCACTTCTTCGGCAGCCATGTGGCGACCGAAGCCGGCGGCGCGGCGTCATCGACGGCGATCCGCGCCTTGATCAAGCAACTGATAGGAGCCGAGGACACCCGCAATCCACTTTCTGACAGCAAGCTCGCCGAGATGCTGGGCGAACAGGGCATCGTGGTCGCGCGCCGCACGGTGGCGAAGTACCGCGAGGCGATGAAGATCCCGGCAGTGGCGATGCGCAGGTCGTTATAAGCGCGCCGCGGTCCCGCCGTGGCAGTGTTCGAACCGACTGACTCCAGCAGGAGGCTGCATGAATCTGTTGATCCACGGTAACCACGTCGAGGTCACACCGGCGCTGCGTGATTACGTGCAGGGCAAGCTGACGCGGGTCGAGCGGCATTTCGACCAGGTGATCGATGCCAACGTGCAGTTGACCGTGGAGAAGTTGCGACAGCGCGCCGAGATTACGCTGCGCCTGCGCGGCAACAACATCCACGTCGAGTCTGTAGACGATGACATGTACGCGGCCATCGACATCCTGATCGACAAGCTCGACCGTCAGGTCCTGCGGCACAAGGACCGCCTCAAGGACCACTCGGTCGACACCATCAAGCGCCAGCAGACGGTGCAGCAGTCGCAGTGAGCGGCAGGCCGGCAGGCTGAGCGAGAACCTTCCTTCGGCGGGCCCCG
>Ga0335084_10004805_pt1 | contig 13335 bp, 13 predicted proteins | sample Lox_Sample_44_FD_206721 | JGI IMG/M metagenome (GOLD analysis project Ga0335084, IMG submission 206721) | Soil microbial communities from Loxahatchee National Wildlife Refuge, Florida, United States - Lox_Sample_4.4 | ecosystem: Environmental > Terrestrial > Soil > Wetlands | place: USA... | reverse complement strand
AAGGAAGGCCAGCAGGTCAAGCGTGGTGAGATGATCGGGCATAGTGGCGCCACCGGGCTTGCCGGCGGCGATCACATCCATTTCGCTGTGATGCTGCACGGAATGCCGGTGACACCGATCGAATGGTTCGACAGCAAGTGGATACACGACCGCCTGAAGCTGAAGCTCGGCAACGCGCTGCCATTCGACGCCAAGGTCGCGACGGGCAAGGCTGCGAAGCGGCACAAGCACGGCAGCAGATAGCTGCGGCGCGTGCCGGGTGCGAGAAAGATCCCGTGGGTCGCCGCTCACGGAGTACCATCTCTATTTATTCCCGGCAACACAGATCAAATGACCCAAAACGCTAGAGAAGCCGCTATGGATCCGGTAACCGACCTGGCGACGAAGATCTACATCGAGCTCGTCTGCCGCAACGTCGTGGTCACGGAAAGCGCGGCACAGATCAAGGCTAATCCAGAAAACCTGGCGAAGATCAGCTTCAAGCTTGCCGAGGTCTTCCAGCGCGTCACGGTGGAAGTGAAAGGAAGCAACGCCCCCAAGAACCAAAGCTTCGAAGTGCAGGACGTCGACCTGTCCGATTGGAGCGCGCCGAAGTCCTGACGATAGGCACTACCCTCTCGCCTGACGAGCCGACTCACGCTTGCGCGCAGCCGGCTTGAGCGCGGGCTCCTCGATCTGCAGGATCGTCCCTCGGCAATTCACGGCACCGCAGCGACACGCATAGAGCTCACTCCAGGATGGCTCATAGTCGCCCTCACGGGTGTAGGCATAGTCGTAGGTGAGCTCCTGGCCCTTGGCGATGCTTTTGAGGGCATAGATGAAGATGCGGCCGCGCTCCAGATACGCCACGCAGTTCGGCTGGCACGAGTGGTTAATGAAGCGCGCCTCGTTGCCCCCGGTGGCGGCGTCGATGCAGGTGTCTTCGTCGATATAGAACAGGAACGTATGATGCGTCTCCATCGCATCGTCGTCATAGCGCCGATCGGCTTCTTCCGAGCTGATCCGCTCGCCGACATATTCAATGATTTTGGTACCCTTCTTGATAGGCTTCGCAGCGTAGACGCCGCTGCCATGGATGGAAGATGGACGGACAACGATCAGTTCTTGATGAGATAGAGTGCGCATGGCCCAATGCAAAGTTCAAAAAGATGAAAGGCGGTGTCGCATCGCCCCCGCCGAAGTCGTGCTAAGGATAGTGTAGTTGAAAACGCGGCGATAGATGACGCTGGCCCGTATCATCGCAATCGCGGTGCTGGCGCACATGGCGTTCGTGTCCGCCCGCATGACCGGCTCACTGTATGCCCTCGCGAACAAGGCGTCGACCTTCACTGTCGGTGTGATGATGGCGCTGTTCGCGCTCGTGCCGATGCTGATCGCGGTGCGCGCCGGCCGCTGGCTCGATGCCGTCGGCGCCTGGCGTCCCACGGTGACGGGGATCCTGCTGATGCTGGGTGGCATGCTGCTGCCGGCCGCATTTCCCTACGCGACTGCCGACGTCGCACCGCTGCTGGTCGCGGCGGCGCTGGTCGGCACCGGCTCCACGCTCGTGATGCTCTCCATCCAGCAGGTTGTCGGCGAGCGCGCCGACCCGAAGCATCGTGCCGCCGCTTTTTCGTGGCTTGCGCTCGGCGCATCGGTGTCCGGCTTCACCGGTCCGGTCATGAGCGGCATGCTGATCGACCATTTCAGCCATCGCGCGACCTTCGTTGTCCTGGTGGGCGTGGTGCTCCTTGCGCTGGCGCTCATCTGGGCCAATCGCTCGCTGCTGCCGGTGCGCGACGGTACGGTGACCGGCCCCGAACCACTGCATCCGTTCGAGCTCCTGAAGCATGTCGAACTGCGGCACGCGCTCATCGTCACGGCATTGATCTCGATGGCGTGGGACCTGCAGACCTTCGTGATCCCGGTGCACGGCACCCGCGTGGGCCTGTCGGCCTCGCAGATCGGGTTCGTGCTCGGCTGTTTCGCGGTGGCCACATTCACGGTTCGCCTCGCGATGCCATTGTTGTCGCGCAGGTTCAGCGAGTGGCAGGTGCTGACCTACACGCTGTTCAACACCACCGTCGCCTTCGCGCTGTTTCCCTGGTTCTCATCGCTCGCGCCGCTCATGGTGGTTGCCTTCCTGCTGGGACTCGGGCTGGGCGCCGCGCAGCCCAACGTGATGTCGCTGCTGCATTCGCGCTCGCCGAAGGGTCGGGTGGGGGAAGCGCTTGGATTGCGTACCACGATCATGAACAGCAGCCATGTGGTGCTGCCGCTGGTATTCGGCGCGTTCGGATCGGTGCTCGGAGCCGGGGCGATGTTCTGGGCGATGGCCGCTCTGGTCTGCGCCGGCGGCACCGCCGCCGTGAGATGGAAATAACCCCTCAGTCCTTGTCCAAGCCGCCGCTTGCATTGAGCCGTTCGGCGGTCATGTACTCCGGAGCGTCTGTGGCAAGCCAGATCACGGCCTGGGCCATTTCATCCGGGGTCGTGCGTCGCCCCAGAGGGATGCGCGCGGTCCGCTCTTCGCGAAAGCGCTCCAGGTCGCTGCGTTGCTCGAGGCGGCAGAAGATCTCCTCGGTCCGCAGCTGCAGCTGGGTATCCATCATCCCCGGCGAGATGCTGTTCACGCGAATCCCATGCGCCGCCAATGCCACCGCGGCCGACCGCGTCAGCGAATCGACCGCAGCTTTGGTGGCCGCGTAGGCCGCGTAGTTCGGCAGCGCCATGCGCGCCGCCGCCGAGGTTACGTTGACGATGCGCCCGCCGCCGGCCAGTGCCATCTCACGTCCCGCGGCCGCCATTGCAAGCGCTACTGCCCGTACGTTCACACTGAGCGCCGCCTCCCATGACTCGGGCGTCATGTCGAGAAACGCTTCCGCCGGAGCCACTGCGGCGCAGTTGATCAGCGCGTCGAGACGCTGCGTGCGGCGCACGCACGCTTCGATCATGGTGTGCGGGCCGTGCGCGGCTGCGAGATCGACTGCAATCGCAAACGCGCCGGTTCCGCACGCCTGCGCAATCGCTTCAGCACCGGCCGCATGGATATCCGCGACGGCAACAGTCCAGCCGCGTGCAGCGAGTCCTCGACACACCGCCGCGCCGAGGCCCTGCGCACCACCGGTAACAATGGCTACTTTCGCGCTCATCCGCTCCTCCCGCTCACGTCACCTACCAGCACAGGTTGTCATTGTATGGCGCTGCGGCGATCGGTATAGGGGGCAGGCTGTCTGTCGGACACCACACCATTGACGCCCCGCATGCGGGTCGATATAGTTCGCCGGCGTTTCCTTCGAAGGGGAGTAGCCTCACAGCAAGAGCCGTCAGCACGGGACTTTTTTCCCCGGCTCTGCTGGCAACGACAAGCGTTGTGGCGAGACCTTTACCGGCACGGTAAAGGTTTTTTTTCGCTCATACCCTGCCGGCCAAGCAGCAACGGCAGGTGCGAGCGGCCTGCCCACAGCGTGTCGTGGAGGTGTGTCTTGGCGTACTTCTCGGCGGAGGCTCTCTCTGCCCTTCTAGCCATCATCATCATCGATCTCGTGCTGGCCGGCGACAATGCGATCGTCATTGCGCTGGTGGCCCGCGGCCTGCCGCAACGGCTGCGGCGCAAGACCATCGTATGGGGCACCGTGGGCGCCGTCGCCATCCGCGTAGCGATGACGTTGATGGTGGTATGGCTGCTGCGCATTCCGGGCCTGCAGCTGGTGGGCGGCCTGTTTCTAGTGTGGGTAGCCTGCAAGCTGCTGGCCCCTGCGCACGACGATAACGGAGCAGCAAGCCACGTATCGGCCCGTAAAAACGGGCTGTGGGCCGCGATCCGGACCATCATCGTGGCCGATGCCGTGATGGGAATCGACAATGTACTCGGCGTGGCCGGCGCAGCGCACGGCGATTTCGTGCTGGTCCTGGTTGGCCTGCTGATGAGTGTGCCGATCATGGTCATGGGCAGCACTTACATTCTCAGACTGGTCGACCGCTTCCCGCTCATCATCTATCTGGGCGCTGGCGTGCTGGCGTTCACAGCAGCCAGTATGATGACGAACGAGCCGCTGCTGCACGAGTACCTCGATGATCGGGACTATCTGCTGTGGGCGGCCCACGTATCGACGATCGGCGGCGTTCTTCTGGTCGGCTACTTCAGGAATGTGCGATCGCGCCAAACTTAAGGCGCGGTACTGACGCAGTCCCGTGCGCGCTTCCTGCCGCGCACCGGGAGCTGCTTTCTCAATCGATGCTGATCAGCTCCACTTCGAACACGAGGGTGGCGTTAGGTGGAATCACGCCGCCAGCTCCGCGGGCGCCGTAGCCCAGCGCAGGCGGGATGGTTAGCTTGCGGGTTCCGCCGACCTGCATACCCTGTACGCCCTCGTCCCAGCCTTTGATTACACGACCTGCACCCAGTGAAAACTGGAACGGGTCGTCGCGATCCTTGCTGGAGTCGAACTTTTCCCCATCGGTGAGCCAGCCGGTGTAGTGCACGGTGACTCTCTGGCCTGCCTGCGCGGCGGCGCCTTGTCCGATGATGACTTCCTCGATGATCAAGCCGCTGGGGCTGGTGCTGGCAGACATGATGCGCTCTCTTTCAATAGACGAAGCGCACCATTGTAGTCGGTTCGATGAGCTCGGTTTGCGCGCACGGCAATACGACGAACCGCAGATCTTGATGGCGGTCCTACCACAATTGCATCGAATTCTGCAAGCCCGCCATGCGCAGTGCCGTTCTGTTGCTGTCGTTGAGATCGCGAAGGCGAAACGCGGATCGATGCGCTTGGGGTAAAGCTCGCCGATCTGCCCGCGGGTCCGATCAATCATCACTGGACCAAGAACATCATCGCCAGCCGCGACGGCTCGCGGCTGTATGTGACGGTCGGGTCGAACAGCAACGTCGGCGAGAACGGCATGGACCAGTAGGTCAATCGCGCCGCCATCCTGGAGATCGATATCAAGACCGGCCGCTCGCGCGTATTCGCTTCGGGCCTGCGCAACCCGAACGGCCTGGCGTGGCAACCGCAGAGTGGCAGGTTGTGGACCGCGGTCAATGAGCGCGACGAGCTTGGCAGCGATCTCGTACCCGACTACATGACATCGGTGAAGGACGGCGGGTTCTATGGCTGGCCTTACGGCTACTACGGCCAGCATGTCGACGAGCACGTCACACCGCAGCGTCCCGATCTGGTTGCTCAGGCGATCGTGCCCGACTATGCACTCGGGCCGCACACCGCGTCGCTCGGCCTCACATTCTATGACGCAACATTGTTGCCCGGGCACTATGCCGGCGGCGCTTTCGTCGGGCAGCACGGCTCCTGGAATCGCAAGCCCCGCAGCGGCTATGGCGTAATCCTCGTGCCCTTCGCCAACGGGCGCCCGACGCAAATGCCCGAGGATGTGCTCACCGGATTTCTCGATGCGGATGGCAACGCGCAGGGACGCCCGGTCGGTCTAGCGATCGATCGCGCCGGCGCGCTACTCGTTGCCGATGACGTCGGCAACGTCGTCTGGCGAGTGACGCCGGATCGAGGAGCGCAGGCCTCCGCGCGACGATAGAGCAGCTCAGACAGTCACTCTCTACACAGCGGGGCGTCTTCATGAATTATCCAGGCTAGGCGGCATAGCGTCGTTGCCATCCTTGCAGAGATAGTAGAACGGCACCGGCAGCAGCACCCAATCGGGCTGCCGCATCTGCGGAGTGGTGAGCAGCCACTCGTCCATCCGCTTCCAGCCTGCCAGCGCGACTTCTTCGTAGAGCGGCCGGTCGTTCGAAGTGAGCTCATCCAGCAGGTAGACCGCGTCCGGCGGTGCATTATCGGCCATGAACCACGTGTGCAGGAGATCGCGATTCACGTAACGGAAGGTCGCGGGCGCACCCTTGAAGCGCGCCTGCGCTCCCCACGCGGCCTGCACCGAAAACCACTGGCAGTAATGCAATTTGTCGCTGAGTTCGTAATCGTACGGCAGACGCGGTACTGCCGATTGCGCGGGCAGCACCGGCATGAGAAAACAGATCGCGGTCAGCCACCTGCGACATTGCTGCGCCCATGTCATGAATGACCTCCCTTCTCGATGATGCGGTTGCGGAGGTTGATGCGAGCGCGTCCATTATGCGCCCGCGGGCCGCCGATTGATGGCCACGCTGCGGGCCTCGTTGCATGTCGCTCTGCGCCTACTACCACGATAGTTCTATTCCGAACGTTCAGTGTCCTCGATACAGCCCCGGATCTAGTCTCGCATCGCCTGCCGGGATCGTCCTCGGCGGTGCGCTCGTTGCCGTTGGCCGAAGTAACGGACGTGAACGTTTCACGAGGCCCCATAAGGAGAGCTTCATGAGGAAGAGACTATTCGCCGCCGCTTCGCTGGGCGTCGCCCTGTGCGCCGGGCAGAGCGCCTTTGCAGTTCCCCCTTTTTCGACGTTCGCCAACCTGGCTTCGTTCCAGGCTGCATTGGGAGGAGCTCCTACGTCCACGCAAGACTTCGAGGGTCTGGCTGCGGGAACCAGCCTGCTCGGAGTCTCGATCCTGCCCGGCGTAACCGCCGCGACGACCGGGACCACGCTGGAGGTGTTCAACTCCGCGGCGATCGGTCACATCATGTTCGGATCACCGCGTACCGGATCCGAGTTCCACTACGACGTCAATCTGAGCTCGCCTTACAACGCCATCGCGTTCGATGTTCAGGCCTTCGATCCGCGTGCCCAGGCGGGGCGTCTCGATGTATTCTTCGCCGATGCGAGCAGCACGTCATTCAACATCAGCCCCGGTGCGACTGAGACCACGCCGGTGTTCTTCGGCATCGTGGCCGGCAGCGACATCTCCAGCGTTCGCTGGAATGAACCGGCCGACCCGCTCACCGCGAAATGCTGCGAGGAAACCGGCCTGGACAATTTCGTGGTGGCGAGAGCGGTTCCGGAGCCCTCGAACGTCGCGCTGCTGAGCGCCGGCTTAGGCGCGGTGTTCGGTGCGCGGTGGCTGCGCAGACGGAGATCTTGAGCGGTCGCGACGCTAAACGCTGGATCGCGTGCGGGTGCGCGGCGGCGCACCCGCTCCTAACTCGGCGACTGCGTGCTGATCTCCGTGTAGAAGTGGTAGTTGTTGCGCCCGGTCTGTTTGGCCCGGTACATCGCAGCGTCTGCAGCCTTGATCAAGCTCTCGTCGTCCTGGCCGTCGCTCGGGTACAGGCTGATGCCGATGCTCGTGGTCACGTAGCGGTCATGACCATCCAGCCGGAAAGGTGAGGAGAAAATCTGCACGATCTTTTGCGCGACGAGATGGGCATCCTCTGCGCTATGCAGGCCGGCGAGGATGATTCCGAACTCGTCGCCGCTCAGGCGTCCTACGGTGTCGCTCGCACGCACGCAGGCCGTGAGTCGGTGAGCGACCTGCTTCAACAGCAGATCGCCGATGGCATGACCGAGCGAATCGTTCACCAGCTTGAACCGATCCAGGTCCAGGAACATCACCGCGAGCAACGCTTCGCTGCGCCGCGCCTGAGCTAGAGCCTGGATCAAGCGGTCGCGGAACAAGGCACGATTGGGCAGATTGGTCAGCATGTCGTAGTGCGCCAGATGCCGCAGCTCCTCTTCAGCCTCCTTGCGCGCCGAGATATCCTCGATCACGCGGATGAAGTATTTCGGCCGGCCGGCTTCGTCCCGCGCCAAGGATACCGTGCGGTGTGCCCAGAAGATGCTGCCGTCCTTGCGCACATAACGCTTCTCGAACGAAAAGCTGTCGATCTCTCCGGCCACCAGCCGCTTTTCCAGGTGCTGATCCGCGTCGGTGTCCTCGGGATGATGAATGCGGCGCACCGATCCTTGCTGCAGCTCCTCCGCGCTGTAGCCGACCATCTCGCAGAATTTGTGATTGATCATCAGCACCCGGCGATCGAGCGAGCTGTGCATGATCCCCACCGAGGCATGATCGAACGTTTCGCGGAAGCGCTCTTCGAGCTCACGGCGCTCAGAGACGTCCTCGAGCACCTCGATGAGGCAGGGCTCGCCAGCCCCTGCTCCGGCGTCGAGTGTCGCCATGCGCTTCACCCACAGCGCTTCTCCGCTCTTGCGCAAGTAGCGTTGCTGGTCGGTGATCGCTGCACGCGCTCCACAGAGGAGCTCGCGACGCAGCTGCGCCTCCCGCGCCCGATCCTCGCCGTGAGTGAGCTCACCGATGCTGAGCTCGCGCAGCTCATCGAGCGTGTATCCGAGCATCTGGCAAAGTTTCGCGTTCGCTTCCAGGATCCGTCCGTCGGCGGTGGTATAGGCGATCGCAATCATCGCCCGGTCGAAGATCGAGCGATAACGCGGACTGCGTTGCTCTGCGATCGTCACTGTTCTGAAGCTCCACGAAGGATGCCAGCCGAATGTGCCCAACTCACGTACGGCTGTCAACCGAAATTAGGGCGAGGCGGCCTGCGGAAAAATGGTACACCGCCTGCGCACCCGATTTCCTGGATTCGAACGCACGAGCCGTATACTGATGCGGTTTTTACTCGGCGGTGGGGTTGGAGGAGTATCGGCAAATACACCGTGTGCCAGCACTCACCCCGGCTGCGCGCCAAAAACGCCGGGCAGGACCAAAGCTTATACTCGTGCTCTATGTGAACGCTACGCAGGAGGACAGACGCAATGAAAGCCGCCGAGCTGTTGGTGAAATGCCTCGAAAACGAAGGTGTGGAGCTCATATTCGGACTGCCCGGCGAGGAGAACATCGACGTGATGGATGCGCTGCTCGACAGCCGCATCCGCTTCGTCACCACGCGCCACGAACAGGGCGCCGCTTTCATGGCCGACGTCTATGGCAGGCTGACCGGCAAGGCTGGCGTGTGCTTGTCGACGTTAGGACCTGGCGCCACGAACTTGATCACGGGTGTAGCCGACGCGAATATGGACCGCGCGCCGGTCGTCGCCATCGCCGGCCAAGGCGCCACCACGCGCATGCACAAGGAAAGCCACCAGATTCTCGATCTGGGCAATCTGTTTCATCCGATCACCAAGTACACCGCTCAGATTCGCGAGCCCGAGATCGTGCCCGAGATCGTGCGCAAAGCCTTCAAGGTCGCGCAGACGGAAAAGCCGGGCGCTGCGTTCATCGACTTCCCTGAAAACATCGCCGAGAGCGCAGTCGACAAGGCGCCGATCGAAGTACAAACGGCTTATACGTCGGCTCCCCCGGATTTCAAGATCGAAGAGGCCGCGCGCATCATCTCGCGCGCGAAGTGTCCGGTGGTGCTCGCCGGCAACGGCGTCATCCGGCAGGGCGCCACCGATTCGCTGGTGAGCTTCGCCGAGGTGCTGCGCATCCCGGTGGCCAACACGTTCATGGCCAAAGGCGTGATGCCGTTCTCGAACGAGCTTTCCCTGGGCACCATCGGACTGCGGGCGCGCGACCTGCCCTGGTTCGCGTTCGCCAAAGCCGACGTCGTGATCTGCGTCGGCTACGACATGGTCGAATACCAGCCGGAGATGTGGAATCCCGCCGGCGACAAGATCATCATTCATATCGACGCGCTGCCCGCGGAAGTCGATGAACGCTACATCGTGACCATGGGTGTGCTGGGTGACATAGGCGAAGGGCTGCGTGGCATCGCGCTGCGCGCCAGGCCGCATTCGAGCTCGCCGCTCAAGGCGCTGCGCCGTGCAATCGTCGAAGAGCGCGCAAGCTATGCGGAGGATCAGGGGTACCCGGTGAAGCCGCAAAAGATCCTATGGGATCTGCGCGAAGTGCTGGAGCCCAGCGACATCGTCATCTCCGATGTGGGCGCACACAAGATGTGGACCGCACGCAGCTTCCGCACCGAGCAGCCCAACACGTGCATCATTTCCAACGGCTTCGCAGCGATGGGCATCGCGGTTCCGGGCGCTCTGGCGGCAAAGCTCGCGTACCCGGAGCGCAAAGTCGTCGCGGTCACCGGCGATGCTGGCTTTCTCATGAACTCGCAGGAGATCGAGACCGCGCTGCGGGAGCAGACGCCCTTCGTCGTGCTGATCTGGAACGATTCCGAGTATGGCCTCATCACCTGGCATCAGCTTCGGCACTTCGGACGCACCAGCCACATACGCTTCAACAACCCCGATTTCGTGAAGTATGCGGAGAGCTTCGGCGCCAAAGGTTATCGCGTCGAGCGCACGGCCGATCTCGCACCGATCTTGCGGCAGGCGTTGCGCGAACCGACCGTCACCATCATAGATTGTCCGGTCGACTACCGGGAAAACATGAAGCTCACCGAGCGGCTGAACGGACTCGTGTCGCCGGTATGAGCGTCTCGCCGAGCCACTAGACGGGGCGACAATCCACAGCGACTACATCGACGCGTCCGTGGATCGAGAGCACGGTGTAGTGCTTGAACCCGCGGCCTAGCTGTTTGTTGCCAACGCGGTCGGCACAGCGGGTTGACGATTGCCAGGCAGTTATCACCTCGTTCAGCCATCTGGATTGCGATAGGCAGCGCAGCTCCCCGCCGCTGCCGTGATCGCGGTCGAGTTGCGCTGCGCTCTTTCGATATCCGATCGCGAGCACGTCGAAGAATGCGATCCGTTTTCTCACGATCCGCGCATTTGCAGACACGCCATCATACTGGACGACGAGACGTGTTTCCCTGTCTGGGAATCTCAGTGCGGTTCTCGCTTTGCGCAACGGCGCGCGTCGTTTGGGCTTCTGAGAGCTCCGGAACGCCATCTCCTCCGGAGACGGAAACGAATGCAGTTGATGAATGATTTCCCAGGCTGTGGGTGTCGACTCGTCCTGGATCTGGGAAATGATTGCGTCGAGCGGATCGATGAATCCTTCGCTGCCCGCGACGTCATTCGGGAAGCACAGTTCAGAGGCGTACGCGGCAACCCCCGCGTCTTCATGCTGAGCCACTCGCAGGGCGTCAGGGTGCAAACTCGTCACGGTCGAACCTATCTCGATGGTCCCCACGCATGCGTGCGGAGTAGCGAGTATAGGTTCTTCGCCGCGCTGGGTGCTACGGCGGGTTGCTATTTGACTTAGATACTATGGTAGTTTGCAGTTTCTGTACCGTTACGAATCCAACTGACGCGGACGATGCGTGAACATCGCTGCCGATAGGCGGCAAATGTGCGGCGCTCAATGCATGCTCCCTGGCATGCCGCCGTCGATCACCAGAACCTGGCCGCTGATCGAATCCGCCTGGCAAAATCCCACCGTCTGCGCTGCAATGTCCTGAGCGCTCGCCGTGCGACCGAGCACGGCCTGGCGGCGCGCCATCTGCGCCATCTCTTCGGGCAGACGCTGCGCCATGCGCGTGCCCTCCACCAGACCCGGCGCGATGCAATTGACTGCAATGTCGGGCGCGAGCGCGACAGCGAGACAGCGGGTGAGATGAATCAACCCCGCCTTGCTGGCAGCATAAGCGATGCTGCTGCCGCCGGGAAAGAGTCCGGCGACCGATGCGATGTTTACGATGCGTCCGGCCTTGTGCGTACGCAGATGCGGCGCGCATGCACGGGCGAGGAGATACGGTCCGCGCAAGTTGGTTTCGTGCACACGGTCCCAGATTGCTGCGGTCAGCGCGTCGAGGTCGGAGAAGCGGATGCCGATGTTCCATGCCGCGTTATTGACCAGGATGTCGAGCCTGCCGAAGTGTCCCACCACCGCTGCCACCGCGGCATCGATGGACGCCGGGTCACGCTGGTCGAGCTGCACGGCGAGGCTGCGTCTCCCCGCGGCTTCGACCGAATCGACGGTAGTCTGCGCACCCTCCGAGTGGCCACTGTAGGAAACAGCAATATCGGCGCCCGCGGCGGCCAACGCCTTGGCGATCGCACTGCCGATGTCGCCGGAGCCGCCCGTGACGAACGCGGTCTTGCTTGTGAGATCCATGCGCTGATCCTCGTGCAAATCTATCGAGACCCATGGTTGTCCAAAACTCTTCGCGAAGCAAGCGTGCGGCGCAGTCTGGATAGACATCCAGTAATGTTCTATAGTTGCCACCGTGACGACTGCCACTGTCTTCGAAAGGCTCAACCCCGCGCAACGTGCGGCGGCGCGCTTCGGAGAACGCGCCGGGAACGACCGGTTCCGCGCCGGGCCGTTACTGATCATTGCCGGCGCGGGCACGGGCAAGACCAACACGCTGGCGCATCGGGTCGCGCATCTCGTCCTCCAGGGTGTGAGCCCCGAGCGCATTCTCCTGCTCACGTTCACACGCCGCGCCGCGCAGGAGATGACGCGGCGTGCGCAGCGGATCGTGGCCGCAGCGCTGGATGAGAAGACCGCTCACTGCCCGCAGACACCGGGCGCCGCGCCTGGTGTGAGGCTACCTTGGTCGGGCACCTTCCATTCGATCGCCAATCGGCTGATCCGCCGGCATAGTGCGGCGGTTGGGCTCGACTCCAGCTTCAGCGTGCTCGACCGCGGCGATGCGGCGGATCTGATGGATGTCGTGCGCCATGAGCTGCGTTTCTCCAAGGCCGAGAAGCGCTTCCCGCGCAAGGACGTCTGCCTGGCCATTTACTCGCATCGCGTGAATACCCAAAGGCCGCTGGCCGATACGCTGGCCACCACATTCCCCTGGTGTAGCGAATGGGAAGAAGAGCTGAGCCGGCTCTACCGCGTGTACGTGGATCGCAAGCTCGCCAGTCAGGCGCTCGACTACGACGATCTGCTCCTGTATTGGCACGCGATGATGCAGGATGCCTCGCTCGCCGCGGAGGTCAGCAGGCAGTTCGATCAGATCCTGGTGGACGAATACCAGGATACCAATGTGCTGCAGGCGGAAATTCTCCATGCCGTGCGGCCTTCGGGCGAAGGAGTCACTGTCGTGGGCGACGACGCGCAGTCGATCTACTCGTTTCGCGCCGCCACGGTCGAGAACATCCTCGGCTTTCCGGCGCGCTACACTCCACCGGCGACCGTGGTCACGCTCGAGCTGAACTATCGCTCGACGCAGAGCGTGCTCGATGCAGGCAATGTCGTCATCGCGGAAGGGCAGCGACAGTACCGCAAGACGCTGCAGGCTACGCGCGGGTGCGGCGAGTTGCCACGCTATGTAACCGTGGCCGACGACAAGGCACAAGCCGACTACGTGGTGGAGCGCGTGCTGGAGACGCGCGAACGCGGCGTGGCATTGAAGCGCCAGGCGGTGCTGTTTCGCAGCTCACACCATAGCGACGTGCTGGAGATCGAGCTGGTCCGTCGCAACATCCCGTATGTGAAGTACGGCGGACTCAAGTTCCTCGAGGCCGCACATGTGAAAGACCTGCTCGCGATCCTGCGCTGGGTGGACAATCCGAAGAATCGCGTCAGCGCGTTCCGTACGCTGCAACTCCTCCCGGGAATGGGACCGGCGAATGCCGAGCGCTGCTACATGCACTTCGAGGCTGCCGGTCATGCGTGGCGC
>Ga0335084_10004802_pt1 | contig 13336 bp, 9 predicted proteins | sample Lox_Sample_44_FD_206721 | JGI IMG/M metagenome (GOLD analysis project Ga0335084, IMG submission 206721) | Soil microbial communities from Loxahatchee National Wildlife Refuge, Florida, United States - Lox_Sample_4.4 | ecosystem: Environmental > Terrestrial > Soil > Wetlands | place: USA: Florida... | reverse complement strand
TGGAGAAATACGTGCATCAGATCCGCACGGAGCTGGAAGCGGCCGGCAAGTCCGCCAAGCCCGCGAAACGCAAGAAAGCAAAGGCCAAGATCCGCAAGCCGGCGGCGTCTCCTCCGCCGGTGGCGATGTAGGACGCCTCGCCGGTTCGATGTGGAGGATCTCCCGCAGGAGGTGGCCAGGCTGCCGGCGGGAGTTCGCAAGTTCATGGCCAGCTTGTCGAAGGGCGCTTCCGCCTGCGCGCGGCTATCTGCGCTCACGCACCGGCCGATGCGGCAGGGAGGACTGCACGGCCGTCGTGAGGACGTTGCGCTTCTCCTTGGTCCAGGCGCGTGCTAGAGACTTCCTTCGAACCGCCCCTGGCCACATGACCATACGTTTCGGATGTCGTAACGCAACAGCATGGGTGTACTGCTCCGAGTCTTGATCGTCGACGACTGCGAGCAGGACGCCCTGCTGTGTGTGCACGAGCTGCAGCGCGCCGGCTACGAGGTCACCTGGCGGCGCGTGGCAACCGCCGAGGCGATGACCGCTGCCCTCACGGAGGGGATCTGGGACGTCGTTCTCACCGACTATGCCATGCCGCGCTTCAGCGCCTTCGCGGCGCTGAAGCTGCTGCAGGACGCTGGCTACGATCTGCCGGTGATTGTCGTGTCCGGCACCTTTGGCGAAGAGGTGGCCGTCGCCACCATGCGGGCTGGTGCACACGACTACCTTTTGAAGGACCATCTCGACCGGCTCGTCGGCGCCGTCGAACGCGAGCGGCGCGAGGCTGACGTGCGGCGCGAGCGGCGCCGCGTCGAGACCGCGCTCCGGGAGAGCGAGGCGGTTGCGCGCGCCATCTTGAACACCGCCGTTGATGGCATCATCACCATCGACGAGCACGGACGGGTCCAGTCGTTCAACCCCGCCGCCGAGCGCATGTTTGGCTACGCGGCGACCGAGGTGCTGGGGCAGAACGTCAGCCTCCTCATGCCGCCGCCGCATCTCGAGCAGCACAATGATTACATCGCGGCGTATGTGCGCACCGGCGTCGCGCGCATCATCGGGATCGGCCGCGAGGTGGCCGGCCAGCGCAAGGACGGCACCACCTTCCCGATCGACCTGGCCGTGAGCGAGGTCGTGCTCGGTGACCGCCGGCTGTTCACGGGCATCGTGCGCGATATCGCCGAACGTCACCAGATGGCGACATCGTTGCGCGAGAGCGAGCAGCGCTTCGAGCAGTTCATGCACCACCTGCCCGGCGTGGCCTTCATGAAGGACGTCGACGGCCGCTACGTCTACGTGAACGACGCCTTCGAAGCGCTCTTTCACCGCAAGCTCAGCGAATACATCGGCAAGACCGACGACGAGGTGTGGCCGCCGGAGATCGCGGCGCAGCTGCGCCGAAACGACCGGCACGTGATCGAGACACGCGCGGTCATGCAAACCACGGAGGTGGTACCGCACGATGACGGAACGCATCACTGGCTCGTGGCCAAGTTCCCGATTCTGACCGATGCCGGCGAGCCCACCATGGTCGGCGGCATCGCCATCGACGTCACCGAGCGCCGGCGGGCCGAGGCCGAGCTACGCGAACTGCAGAAGGTGTCGCAGCAGCGCGAGCGCCTGGCGGACATCGGGGCGATCACGGCGCAGATCGTCCATGACCTCGGCAACCCACTCGCCGGCGTCTCCATGCAAGCGCAGCTCATTCTGCGGCGCGCCAGCCGCGACGCCAGCCAACCGGTCGGCACGGTCGTCAAAGCCGTGGAAAGCATCCTCACCGAGGTGCGCCGCCTCGACTCGCTCACCAAGGAGTTCATGGAGTTCTCGCGCGAGCAACGCCTCGCCTTGAAAGCCGTCGACCTGCGTCACTTCCTGCAGCGGGTCGTCGATCTCTGGCAGCCGGTGGCCGCGACGCGCGCCATCGCTATCAACCTCGACGCGCCATCCCAGGTACCGCCGCTGACGGCGGATGAAGAGAAGTTGCACCGGGTCTTCGACAACCTGGTGAAGAATGCCATCGAAGCCATCGACTGCGGTCCGGGGCGCGTCGCGATCGAGGTGACGCAGCGCCATCCGGGAGCCGTGCGCATCTCGGTGACCGATACGGGGCCAGGCATTCCGGACACCCTGCAGGTCTTCCGTCTGTTCGAGACCACCAAGCCAGACGGCTCCGGCCTCGGGCTCGCGGTTGCCAGACAAATCGTGCTGGCGCACCGCGGCAGCATCGCCTGCGCCCGCGTCAGCCCACGCGGCACGGTGTTCAATGTCGACTTGCCCTGCGGTCGCCCATGACGTGAGGGACGCTAGGGCCTGCGGCCAGCATCATTTCTATGGCCCGCTTCCGCCCGCACCGCCGGTCCGGCGCTCCCTGGTGCGAGCGCTCTGGTTCCTGCTCTCCGGCCACAGGGACAGGATGGCATCGAGAATCTCCTCGGCCGCGCCCAGGCCGCCCAGGTGACTTTCTCCCGGACGCACGTGAAGCCTGGAGTTCGGAACCAGCCTCGCCTGATGGCGCGCGTGTTCCAGCGGAACGAGGTGGTCGGAGTCGCCATGCCAGAAGCGGATCGGAACCCGGATGTCGCGCAGACGGAAGCCCCAGGGACGGCAGAAGAGGAGCAGATCGTAGATCGGTGCCCGCAGTCCCCAACGGCTGCCGTGCATGATGTCATCGATGAAGACCGCCTTCATCTCCGGGCGCGCGAACACCACCCGGTCGCCGGGGGGGAACAAGCGCGCGACCAGGTTGAATGCCGGCGAGGAGACAGGCCGCAGCGCCCAGACGAGGGCGGTCAGCAGCACACCGAGCGGCTCGTGAAGGGTACTGAGCAGCGGCGTGAGGGGGACAGCGATCCTGACCGCACCGCCGGGCGCGGCGTCTGGTCCGAGCGTCGGCGCCACGCCACCGAGCACCGCCCCGGCGACGACGCGCTCGGGTAAGGCGTGCGCGCAGGCGAGCACGTACGGTCCACCGCCGGAAAGCCCGATGAGCCCGAAGCGCCCGACACCCAAGTCGTCGGCCGCGGCAGCGACGTCGCCCGCCCACGCACGGAACGACGGGTAGAGATGCGGCGTCGAGTCGCCGACGCCGGGTCGATCGACGCCGATCAGTCGAACGCCGCGCTTCTGCGCAGCCAACCGAGCCTCCGGCGGAATCTGACGCCGCGCGCCCGGCGTACCGTGGAACCAGAACACCGGCTTTCCATTCGGTGCGCCGAACTCAGCGAAGCCGAGTCTCCGATCATCGGGAAGCACGATCGTGCCTTCGATCCTTGGCGGTCGCGGTTTCATGGGCTCGACCTCTAGCAGGCCAGCGGCAGACAGGGAAACGCTCCGCAAGCGTCGACGTGGGTCACGTATTGGGACCCTCCTCCCTGCCGCTACTTGGAATAGGTCGTATAGGCCCAATGGGATGTCCTTGGACTCCATGGAGGCCCGTTCCAACCGTCATCACGCAGTTCGGAGGCGATCAGCGCATTGAAGACGCCGTGGCCGACGAGCATCACCGATCGATGCTTGGTCGAGAGCTGGGTGAGGCGCCGCGCGGCCTTGGAGGCACGGCGCCGGGCCGCCGCCAGAGACTCGCCACCAGCCGACCAGCCCAGAAACCAGGCGACGCGCGCGATCAGGATCCACGTGTCGAAGCTCAAACGCAGCGGTACGGGCATGCTCAGCGGCAGGCCGGCTTCGCGAAATACCGGATCCGCCAAAGGGTCCCTGGTGCCGTCCAGCACTCGCGCCGATTCGATGGCCCGTCTGGTATCGCTACACACGATCACGGCAGCAGAACGGGCGTGCTGGCGAAGCTCCCGGGGCGGACGAGGGGTCAGGCGGATGCCCGCTTCGTTGTAACGACGCGCGGTGCTGCGCAACGCGTCGCTCGCGACCTGGGTCGGCGCACGCAGCGCGGAACGTCCGTGGCGGACGAGGATGATGGTGCGCCTCGGCATCGTACGTTACCCGCGCCCATACCCTGCGTTCCGTGCGCGCCAGACCTCAGCTTGGCGGTTCCGGCTCGTCGATCTGGGAAGCGATCTGCCACACGTCGGCCAGCCACTCGAGCAGCTCCGACTCGCGAGCGCTGACCGCGTCGCTGATCGCGGCTTCGAGGATGACGCCGTAGATCAGTTCGCGCGCCTCCGGGCGTGTGATGCTGGGAAGAAACGCGCGCAGGCCGTCCTCGTCTTCGAAGCGGCGGTCAACCTCCGCAGCTGCCGTGCGATACGCGTCCTCGCCGATCGCCGCAACCACCGCATCGATGCGGTCGGCTTCGTCCTCCGACACGCGCCCGTCCGACTCGATCACGAACTCGAGGAGTGCAACCAGCGCGATTCGTTCCTCTGCCGTCAGTTGGGTGAGGTCCATGCACGGTCTCTGACGCGCTCTGGCCGCGATGTCAACCGGGCGTGAGTCACGTTTCGGTCGCGCCCCGATCTGGTCGTTCGTATCTCGTTGCTCGCGAGACGCCAGACGAGATACGTTTCACGAGGGACGGGATTTGCGACGCGAAGCCTCGCTAGATATGCCGGACAGCCGCGAAGGATCGAACGGCCGCACCGGTTTGTGCTAGTCAGACACGTGGAGGTTGGTGCACATGAGTGCGTTCGAGCGCCTGTCCGGGCAAGATGTCTCGTTTCTGTTCTTCGAAACCGCCAACACGCCGATGAACGTCGGTGGGGTGTCGGTGTTCGAAGGCGGAGCGCTGGTGCGGGCGGATGCTGCGGTCGACGTCGACCGCATCAAGGCGTACATCGCCGCGCAGTTGCACAAGGTCCCGCGCTACCGCCACCGCCTCGCATACATCCCGGTCGAGAACCAGCCGGTGTGGGTCGACGACGAGCGCTTCGACCTGGACTATCACGTGCGGCACGTGGCGCTACCGCGGCCGGGCAACGACGAGCAACTCAAGCGGCTGGCGGCGGACATTCTGGCGCGGCCGTTGGATCGCAGCCGCCCGCTGTGGGAGTCGTGGATCGTCGAGGGCCTGCCGGACGGTCGCTTCGCCTTCGTGACCAAGGCGCACCATTGCATGGTCGACGGCATCTCCGGCGTGGATCTCAGTGCGGTCATGATGTCGACCGCGCCGCGCACGACGTTTGCGCGGCCGCGCCGCTGGCGGCCCCGCCCGCCGCGCAGCGGCATTGAAATGCTGCGCGACGACGTGCTCGCTCGGGTGCGTCTGCCCTTCACATCGCCTGCACGCGCACCGAGCCGGGACATCCCGCGTTCAGACATCGGGCAGCGGTTGGCGGCCGTGTGGCAAACGCTGCAGAACGGCCTGCGCAGTGCTGCCAACACCCCGTTGAATCGGCCGCTCGGTCCCCATCGGCGGTTCGAGTGGCTGCAGATGGACCTCGTGCGCATCAAAGAGGTGAAGAATCGTCTCGGCGGAACGGTGAACGATGTCGTGCTCGCCACGGTCGCCGGCGCGTTGCGCCGCTTCCTGAGACGCCGCAACGTGCCGGTGTCGAGCCTCGACTTCCGCGTCGCCGTGCCCGTCAACACTCGCTCCGCCGAGGACCTGCACGTGTTGGGCAATCGCACCTCGGTGTGGCTCACCTCGCTGCCGGTCAGCGAGCGTGACCCGCGGCGGCGCCTGGCGCAGATCTGTGCAACTACTGCGAGCCTCAAGCGCTCCGGGGGCGCAGCGGGTACCGATGTGCTGATGCGGCTCGCCGATTGGGCCGGTCCAGCCGGCGTCGCCCTGGGCGTACGCATGGCCGAACGCGTGACCCCGTACAACCTCATCGTCACCAACGTTCCGGGCCCGCAGTTCCCGCTCCACTTGCTCGACGCCCGCCTCCTCCAGGCGTACCCGTTGGTCCCGCTGTTCGAAAATCAGGGGCTGGGGATCGCGCTCTTCAGCTACGACGGCCAACTCTGCTGGGGCCTCAACGCCGATCGCGACCTAGTACCGGATCTGCACATGTTGGCCGATGACATCGAGGGCTCATTCGTCGAACTCCAATCGGCGGCTGGCTCGACGCGGTCGCCGCAATCGACAAGCAGGCGGGAGCCGGCGCTGCTTACGGCGAGCAGCCGAGCAAGGCTGCGTTGACGGCGCGGACGAGTTCGTCGATCGTCACATGGCCGTCGCCGCCCGCGTCGGACAACGGGCATTCACGTAGTCAAATGGGTGTTGCCGAGCGCGATGTTCACGCCGCGGATCAGCTCGCCGGCGTTGACGCTGGTGTCTTCGTCGCAGTCGCCGGCACAGCTTGGCGCGCCGCGACTGTGACATCCGCCCTCCTTCTTCCCATTGACCGGAACCGCAATCGATGCGAACGGTCACCGATGCGAACCAGGAAAAATTGCAGCCTCGCGCCATTCGCGCAGACCGGGTGGCGAGCAAGTTGCTGCGTTCGCAATTGCGCGAATCGGGTGCTGGGCATCATGGGGGCACCAGTCTTGGCACGGAGGTGAGATCGTGACTCGCAGCTTTCTGATGGCACTGGACGCGGGCGGTGGAGGCGGTCACTGCCTGCTGGTGGAGACGGACAGCGGTACGTTCACGCGTTCCTTTCGCCCGTGGAGTCATCCGGCAGCGCCGGGCACTGGCGGCCTCGGTGCCGATCTCGACCTCGAAATGATCTGGACGCGATTGGCGGAGGCGGCGCGTGAAGCCATGCAGCTCGCCGCAGCCGCACCGGAACAGATCGCGGCCATCGCGGCGACGAGCATGCGGCACACGACCGTGGTGCTCGACGCAACGGGGATGCCTGTGTTCGCCACGCCGAACCGCGACAGCCGTGCGGTGACCGACGCATTCCAGCTGGCTGCGGAACAGGGTGACGCGTTCTACGCGCGCACCGGGCATTGGCCGAGCCCGCTCTCGACCGCGCCGCGCCTGCGCTGGCTCGCCACCTTCGATCCGCAAGCGTGGAAGCGTGCGGCGACGCTAATGACCTTGAGCGACTGGGTGGCCTTTCGGCTGTGCGGCGAGCGCGCCACGGACCCGTCGCAGGCCGGAGAGACGTTGCTCTTCGACGTGCTCAAGCGCGACTGGGCCTGGGACCTGGTTGAGCAGCTGCAGATTCCGCGGGCGCTGTTCCCGCCGTTGTGCGCGCCCGGAACCCGCCTCGGGTCATTGACGGCGATAGCCGCCGAGGCACTCGGTCTGCGCGCTGGCACGCCGGTCGCGGTCGGCGGCGGCGATACCCAGTGTGGCCTGCTAGGGGCCGGCGCGGTCGCCGCGGCGCAGGTCGCGGCCATCGCCGGCACCACGATGCCGGTGCAACTCGTGCTCGATCGGGCCTGCATCGATGCACAGCAACGGCTGTGGACCGGTTGTCACGTCGTTCCCGGTCTCTGGGTGCTCGAAAGCAATGCCGGCGCGATCGGTGAGGCGCTCGACTGGTTCGCACGCCTGCTGCATCCGGATGCGCTCCATCCCGTGGCGCGCTTCCTCGCGGAGGCCAGTTGCTCCGAGCCAGGCGCCGCCGGGATTCTCTCCACCATCGGCGGCGACGTCATGAACGCGCGCGAGCTGAAGTTGCCGACAGGGTCGCTCACGCTCTCGCACCTGACCACGGCGCACGACCCGCAGCGCCGGCGGCATCTGGAGCGCGCCGTCGTCGAGGGGATGGCGTACACGCTGCGCGCCAATTTGGATCAACTGCGTGAGGTTGCGGGTATCGAGATCAACGCGCTCAATCTCGCCGGCGGTATGTCGCGCAGCGAGGTGTTCGCTCGGGTGGTCGCCGACGTGCTCAACCTGCCGGTCACCGTCGGCGCGACGCGCGAAGCGACCGCGCTGGGTGCGGCGATCTGTGCCGGCGTCGGCGCCGGCGTCTTCAGCGACCTCGCATCCGGCGCGCGCGCCCTGGGACGCAAGGCGCGTACGCTGTCGCCGGATGCGCAGCGGGCGCAGGCGTACCACGACCTGTACGACGGCTGGCAGCGTCTGCGCGCAGCGCACGCCAGCGCCCAAGCGGTCGCCGCACAGATCATGTTGCCGTCTGTGCTGCGCGACATGAGCCAGGCAGCCGTCGCCGGGCACGCTGTCGTGCGGCCACGCATTCTGGTCACCGCGGACATGGATGAGGCAGCGCTGGCGGCGCTGCGGGCCCTGGGTGACGTCGAGTATGCGAGCTTCCGTCAGGTCATGCGCCTGCTCACCGGTCCGACGCTGGTGGAAGTGCTGCAGAAAGTGCAGGTGTTCATCACCGAAATCGACATCGTCGACGCCGACGCCTTGCGGCAGTTGCCCGACCTGCGCGTCGTCGCCGCGTGTCGCGGCGACGCCGTCAACGTCGATCGCGCCGCGTGCAGCGCCTTCGGCGTTCCGGTGCTCTTCGCGCCGGGACGTAACGCCGACGCGGTTGCCGATCTTAGCGTGGCGTTCCTGTTGATGCTGGCGCGCAAGCTGCCCAAGGCGACGGCCTTCCTGCACGAGCCGGGCGCCGAGCCCGGCGACATGGCGCGCATGGGCCTGGCGTTTACGACGCTGCAAGGACGCGAGTTGTGGCAGAAGACCGTTGGGCTGATCGGGCTCGGCGCCGTGGGTCGCGGCGTCGCCAAGCGCCTCGCTGCGTTCGGCGCACGCGTCCTCGTCCATGATCCGTACGTGCGGCCGGAGCAGGTTGTCCTGGCCGACGCCGAGCCGGTGGGCCTCGACGAGCTGCTGCGGCGCAGCGACTTCGTCAGCTTGCACGCGCCGGTGACCGATGAAACTCGGGGCCTGATCGGTGCGGCGGCGCTGGCGCAGATGAAGCCCGGCGCGTGTCTGGTCAACACTGCACGCGCGGCGCTCGTCGATGAAGAGGCGTTGGCCGCGGCAGTGCGCAGCGGGCAACTCGCCGGGGCGGCACTGGACGTCTTCAGTGTTGAGCCCCCGGGACCGGACCATCCGCTCCTGCTACTCGACAACGTCATCGGCACGCCGCACGTCGGCGGCAACACGATCGACGTGGCAGCACACCAGGGCCGCATCATCGCCGAGGATCTCGGGCGGCTGTTACGTGGCGAGCGGCCGCTGCATGTGCTGAATCCCGACGTGCTCGGCAGCTTCGATTGGGGCAAGCCACGCTCCACACCGACTGGAGAGGCGCTCGCAGCGCTCGCTGGACGGCCCGCCCCTGCGGTGACTGACTTGCAGCGTGATCAGACGACTCGCACCGGCCAGAGGCCTGTCCTGAGCCGCGTCGAAGGGCCGGCGCCACCATCTGAGACGCCGCCACGTCCTCCTGGAGAAGGTGGCACCGGCGTCTCGCCAGTGGTCGCCGTGCCTGCGGAGATCAAGGATCGGATGCAACACATCTTGCGCGAATTTGTCGAACGCCTGACGCAAGACGCGGCGCTGCGCGCCTTCGCTACCGGCAAGCACGTCAGCCTGCACTTTACGCTCACCGACCTTGCCCTGTCGTTCCACTTCCGGCTGCGCGACGGCACCGTGTCGGGCGACCTCGGCGATCTGGAGGGGGCCGACGTCAAGTTGAAGATGCGTGCCGAGGTTCTCGACGGCATGTTCACCGGACGCATCAATGGTATGCAGGCAGCGACCAGCGGCCGCCTGTCGTTCAGCGGCGACACGGTGAAGGCGATGACCTTGCAGCAGGTGCAGAGTGACCTGTCGCGGCTCTACAAGGCGGCGCGCGAGGCGGTTGGTGACCCGGGAGACCTGGCGTCGATTCCCGAACCAGGCAAGGCAGCGGCAGCCGCGCCGCGCGTACAAGCGGTCGGACCGGGCGATGTCCGCGACGAGCTCGTCGAGATCGTCAATGAGCTGTATGCGGCACAGCTCATCACTGCGACGGGCGGCAACGTCAGCGTGCGCATACCCGGGACGAACGAGATCTGGATCACCCCCAGTCAGTTCTTCAAGGGCCACCTGCGTCCGGAGATGCTGGTGCGGCTCGATCTGGACGGCAACTGCCTCGATGAAGGCGCGCTGTCGCCGTCGAGCGAGCGCCTGATGCACTGCGCGATCTATCGCGCGCGCAGCGACGCGCAGGCCGTTGTACACGCACATGCGCCGCACGCGACGATCCTCGCCAACAGCGGCCTGGCCTTCTTGCCTGTGTCGACCGAGGCCGCGTTCTTCGGTGACATCCCGCGCGTCCCGTTCATCATGCCCGGCACGCAGGACCTCGCCGACGCCGTCGGCAAGGCGGCGGAACAGAGCTGGGCCGTCTTGATGCAGAACCACGGGCTGATCGTCGGCGGCCGCAGCCTGCGCCGCGCCGCCGACATGGTGGAGATCATCGACCGGTCGGCGGAGGTCATCCTCGGCTGCTACGCCCTTGGCAAGCCGCCGTCGACGCTGCCCAAGGACGTGGTCGAGATGCTGCAGAAGATGGGTGACCTGCTGGCTTGAAATCGACGCTACGGGTCGAAGACGTCTTCGCGGCTTGACAGGGGCCCGCAGCCGTAGGACGCTTAACACCTTGCATCGTAGAGGGGGGCCTTGGCGACATTTCCAGGAAGGCTGCACGACATCTGCGACCACGTGGGTGCCAGGGGGGAGGTCGTCCCGCCATGACCTCCACCTCGCAGGCGATGCGAATGGCGACGCGACTGATGCCGCGTTTGCCACGGTCGCCGGCGGCACCTCCAATCTCGCCGGCGCCAAGAACGCCACCGTGTGCGGCGGGTACGGAAATCAGGCCACGGCGCCCTTCGCAACCATCTGCGGCGGCGGACGAACCGTTACCGACGATGCCGGCACCGCCAACCGTGTGACGGACGCATATGCCACGGTCGGCGGCGGTGGCGACAACCTGGCCGGAAACGAAAACAGCAGCTACGACGACGCCCGTGGCGCCACCGTGGCCGGCGGTCTTGACAATCGGGCCACCCAGGCAGTTGCGACTGTCGGCGGCGGAGCCAGCAACAAGGCCGACGGCGCGGTCGCCACTGTAGGGGGCGGGGGGGAGAACCAAGCCAGTGGCCCGTGGGCGACCATCGCCGGTGGCCATCACAATACTGCCGGCGGTGCATACGCCACGGTGCCGGGCGGCGACAACAACACGGCGAGTGGCACGGTGACCTTGGCTGCCGGCCGTAGCGCCCACGCGACGAACGATGGCTCCTTTGTCTGGAGCGACGGCACGCGCGACGGCTACTCTGCCCACCCCAACGACTTCAACATCACCTCCACCGGCGGCGTCGAGTTCTACTACTCTGCGAACGGCGCGTTGCATTGTGACCTCAAGCCAAACAGCTCGAACTGGAACTGCACCAGCAATCGCAACGCCAAGGAGAATTTCGCGCCAGTCGATAGACAGGATGCACTGCGGCGTGTCGCCGCGATGCCGGTCACGTGGTGGAACCTGAAGGGAACCGACCCGGCGCACAAGCACATCGGCCCCGTCGCGCAGGACTTTCACGCGGCGTTCGGTCTCGGCGAGGAAACGACCATCAACACCAGCGATGCACAAGGCGTGGCGCTCGCGGCCATCCAGGGGCTGTATCAACTGCTGCAAGAAAAGGACGCCGCCATTGCTGCCCTGCACGAGCAGAACGCTGCGTTGGAAGGGCGGCTGGAAAAGCTCGAGGAAGGATTCGGCACAGGTGTGATCGGGGCGCAGTCCCACAACGCGCAACGGCCGACGCAGCGATGACTTTACGCCGAACCGACCTCGCCCCAGCCCTCTCCTTGGAAAGGAGAGGAAGCCGGAACTCCTGTCCGACCCCCTCCTTACCAAGGAGGGGGCAAGGGGGAGGTCGATGCGCACCGCGGCGGGCTCCGATCGTGCGCCATGCGCCGCTCATTTTGCTCCTCCTTCTTCTCGCACTTCCGCCAAGCGCCCAGGCGCAGAGCGGTGGCGCATACGACCTGAGTCACAACTCCATAGACGGCGGCGGCGCCACGTTCAGTTCCGGTGGTGCGTTCCGCCTCGGCGGCACCGTGGGCCAACCCGACGCTGGCCAACTGAGCGGCGCCACCTACACCCTGCGCGGCGGCTTCTGGCCCGGCGTCGTAGAGATCGCACCGGCAACGCCGACCAGCACAACGACAGTGACGCAGACGCCGACACGCACGCCGACTGCTACCGCGAGCGTCACCTCGACGCACACGAGCATGCCGACAAGCACCGTGCCGCCGCCCGCCAGCGCAACGGCGACGCGCTCGGCCACCCCGAGCCTCACACAAGCGGCAACCATGACGAGCACACGAACCTTGACACCGCCGGGGAGTCAGACACCATCGGTGACCCAGAGCACCACCCCGACTTCCATCGACACAGCTACGAGCACCGCATCACCGACGAGTACGCCGCCGAGCACCACTACGCCCACGGCGACGCTGACTCTCACCGCCGCCACGGCAACCGCGACAGCACCAACAGCGCTGTCGCCCACAGTAACCGCCACCTCGAACCCTGTCTCCTGCGTCGGCGACTGCGGTGCAGACGGCGTCGTGACGGTCAACGAGATCATCATCGGCGTCAACATCGCCCTCGGCACGGCGCAGCTTGATACGTGCAAGGTGTTCGATGCCAACAACGACGGCGATGTGACGGTGGATGAGCTGATCACGGCCGTGAACAACGCGCTGGCGGGCTGCCGGTGAGGAGAGCTGCGACGCCGGCAGGGAACTCATGGTCGATTTGTGGTTTCCATTTCGTGCCTTCCGAGGTTTCGCGCTTTCATGATTCTCCTCGAGGACCCCCACACTCAGTACGGGCGTTCCTTATATTTGGGGGCCGCTGATCGCTACCGGTTCTCAAAACTAGGGACCACGCACTAGCGGTGCGCGTCGCGGCTTTCACTTGCCCGTGGCATGGCGGGTGCTGAGTTGCAAGTGCAGAGGAGGTGCGTCATGGACAAGGCACTCCGGTTCTGCACAGCAGCGCTCCTCGTACTTAACGCCGTCTGCTTCCTCCCATTAGCAGCGGCTGCGTTCCAAGATGGAGAAGTCCTCGGACCTGATACGTGGGAGGAGGCGCAGGGCCTGCTCCCGGAGGAAATCCTGGATCACTACCGCAAGGGGGAATACGTCAACTCGGTTGCTGACATTCGGCTCCCCGGCTACCGCAGCATCGCACTGCCGCAGGACTTCCAGGACGCGACACGCGATAACCGCGGGCTGTACGCCCTCTCCAACGGTGGCTCGATCGTCGAGCAGAAGAGTGGCAAGCAACCGCCCTTCATCTTGGGCCTGCCGTTTCCGGAGATCGACCGCACCGATCCGCAGGCTGGCACGAAGATCGTCTGGAACTACCTGTACAGCACCTGGTACGGTGGCAACTATCACTTCCTGACCGAACTGGTCATGCTGTCGCGGCACGGCATCGACCGGCGCCTGCTCACCGACGTCCACGCTCTCTTGTACGACGGCGCGTGGGAGGCGCGCGGGCTGCCCAATCCCAACAACCTCTTGAGTCAGATGGTGGCACGCGTCGTCGCGCCG
>Ga0335084_10004800_pt1 | contig 13337 bp, 9 predicted proteins | sample Lox_Sample_44_FD_206721 | JGI IMG/M metagenome (GOLD analysis project Ga0335084, IMG submission 206721) | Soil microbial communities from Loxahatchee National Wildlife Refuge, Florida, United States - Lox_Sample_4.4 | ecosystem: Environmental > Terrestrial > Soil > Wetlands | place: USA: Florida... | reverse complement strand
GGAAGCCCCTGCTACACAAAGGATGGGATGAGCAAGATCTGGGAGGCGCTGAAGAAGGCGGAGTCGGAACGCCAGGTCGTCCTGGCGGCCGAAGCCGGTGCGCATGCCGAGGCGGGGCTGCTCACCGCGGAGCAACGCGCGGCGATCCAGGCGCTGCTCGCGCACCCGACCCTCGCCGACGCTGGCGCGGCGTGCGGCGTGAGCGAGCACACGCTGCAGGTCTGGCTCAAGCTCCCGGCCTTCGCGGTTGCCTTCGTGCAGGCCAGCCGCCGGAAGCGGCGCGGCGATCGGCACGCCAGGTCGTCGTCCCACGCCCGCTCGGGGCGCTGATCCCCCGGCGCCGCGCCACCGGCGCGGGCGCCGCGGAACGGCGATCCGCCGAGCGCCGTCAACATTCGGCCGCCGCGGGTTTTGCCCAGTCACCTGGCATGGATGCAGGTCGCCGGGGTCGATGCCATGGCACCGCCGTTGCTTGGCTCTGTCCCGATACGCTGAGGGTCGATGGAGCGGTGCTGCAGACGGACGAGCAGCCGCGCGGTGGCGGTACGAACGGCGCGGGGTCTCGCGGCGGCGCTGGCCATGCTCTGTGCGCTCTCGCATCGCACCCTGGCGCAGAATGCGGGGCCGAGCATCACCGGGAACGTGCGCTACTACAGCAACGACGCCCCCGTGCCCGACGTGGTCGTGCAGCTCAGCGACGGGGCGGGTCTGAGCAGCACCAGCACCGACAGCAGCGGCGCCTACGGGTTGACCGCCTCGGGGCAGGGCAGTTGTCAGGTCGAGCCGATCAAGACCGGCGGCCAGAACGGCGCGGTGAGCGCGCTCGACGCCAGCTGGATCCTGCAGCAGGTCGTCGGCCTGCGCCAGTTCAACGCCAACCAGCTCCTCGCCTGCGACGTCACCGGGGACGGCACCGTCAGCTCGCTCGACGCGGCGCGCATCCTCCAGCTGATCGCGGGGATGCGCACCCGCCTGCCCGTCGCCGAGGCGTGCGGCTCCGATTGGCTCTTCGTGCCCGCGGTGGGGTCCGCGCCAGGTCGCGAGATCATCGGGCCGCAGGTCGCACCGATGTGTACGCTCGGCGCCATCGGCTTCGACGGCCTCCAGACGCCGGCCGACGCGCAAGACTTCCTCGCCATCGTGTTCGGCGATTGCACGGGCAACTGGCAACCCGCCTCGCAAACCGGGGCGACGCCGAGCGCAACGCCGCCGCCGACCGACACGCCCGCGCCGCCGGCGACGTCGACGGACACGCCGATCCCGGTTGCAACGGCGACCGCGAGCACCACCGGCACCGTGACGACGACGCCGAGCATCACCGCCACCGCCACCCGCAGCGGGACGCCGACGCGCACCCCCTTCGCCACCTCGACGGCGACGCGCACCGGCACCGTCACCGCGACCGCGACGCTCAGCCCGAGCGCTACGGCGACGCGCACGGCGTCGGGGACCGCGACGGCCACCTGGACGGCGACGGCAACGCGCACCGGCACGGCCACCATGACGGCGACCCTCACGGCGAGCGTGACCGCGACCCGCACCGCATCGTCGACCGCGACCCAGACGTGGACGGTCACCGCCACCCGCACGGCCACGGCCACGCTGACCGCAACGCCCTCCGCGACCGGCACGTCGACACGCACCGGCACGCGCACGCAGACGCCGACCAACACCTTCACCCCGAGCCCGACGCCGACCGCCACGTGTCCCAACGGCCTGGCGTGGAACGTGTCGCCGTCGGTGCTGATCAGCAGCCAATCGGGCGGCAACCTGTGGCTGGCCAAGTCGGTGCCGACCAACCTGGGCTGGGGCATCTTCTGGCTCCGCCAGGACCCGGACGCGCAGAACGTGGCCCGGCTCTACTACGCGCACGTCGACTTCTCCGGCCAGATCACCGTCGGGCCGCTGGCGGTCGTCGACATCCCGAAGATCGACTTCCGCGGCCACTACTACTTCGCGGCCTGGAACCAGGACCACTACGGATTGGCGATCTCGAGCCTCGATACGCTGTACTACTACAACCTCTCGATCGACGGCGTGCTGTCGGGCCGCAAGACCATCCCGGTGCCGCTGTTCGTCTCGGCGGTGTACGACCAGGAGTCGGACGGCGACCTCGATGCCTTCCCGGGCGGCTTCCTCGGCGTCGTCGAGGGCGATTGCGACGATCACTCGTGCAGCTACGCCTACAAGCTCGATGTGAACGGCAACTCGACGACCTCGCCGATCAACCTGGTCGACTTCGACTACACGCACCAGTTCTACCCGCGCTCGGCGTTCGACGGCAGCGGCTTCGCGATCCTCAGCGTGAAGGACATCCAGATCACCGGCGGCGGGGTGATGACCAAGTATCTGCCGCCGACCGGTGGGATCTCGGCCAACGCCAAGGTCGTCCCCGCCAAGGAGTACCTGTGGGACGAGTTCCCCGACATCGCGTACAACGGCGATCACTTCGCCGCGGTCTGGACCGAGAACTCGGCGCGCTCGGATACGGCGCCATGGCAGATCCACTTCGCCAGCTTCCAGCGCACCAAGACCGCCTCGACGCTGATCGCCGATCGGGTCGTCGACGTGGTGGCGCAGAAGACCGAGCAGCGCTGGACGACGCAAGTGCATGCGATCGGCGGCGACTGGGTGGCGCAGTACGCCAGCCGTGCGGCGGACAGCTCGATCGTCGCGGTCTACGAGCTGCTCGGTGACGATGCGCAGACGCGCGCCGAGCTGCGGCCATTCGGGCTCAGCGCCGACGCGCTGGGTTCCAGCCCGCACTTCGCCGCCGGCCACGTCGGCGTGCTCGGCATCGTGCGCGGCTCCAACCTGGCGCAGAGCACCGAGGTCACCTTCCAAACGCTGCCGCCGCCGGCCTGCGCGCCGTAAGGTCGAGCGCGCTCCGGATTGACACCGGCTTCGCCGCTCGGCTAGCTGCGCGCATGCGCGGAGGTGGGCGGATGCGACGGGCATGGATCGCGCTGGTGCTCCTCGGATGGGCGGCGTGCGCCACCGAGGAACGTGAGATGAAGCTGGTCGACCGCGAGACCACCGGCAAGGTGTTGCTGGAGTCGTACGCGGTCGAGATGACGTGGGGCTACAAGCTCAGCGGCATGTACATCGAGAGCGACGGCACGGTGTGGGCGTACGAGCAGGACGGCACGCCGTGGTACCCCGAGAAGCTCAAGCCGGGTGAGCTGTCCCAACGCGACATGTTGACCAAACACAAGGATGCGCACCAGATCGGCACGGTCGACCGCCAGCTGCTGCGCGACATGGCGCAGATGATCAAGCCGGCGTCGCGCGGGACGGTGACCCACGCCGCCGGCTCCATCGGCGGCAACGGCACGCTCGAGGTGGCCTATCTCTTCGACCCGGACAGCTCCACCTACTACGAGGTCGTCCTCGCGGGACGGGGCGACAAGGTCGCCAGCAACGGCGCCCCGGAGGCGAAGACGCTGTTGGACTACCTGCGCGAGGTGCAGCGTTTGGTGGAGTGGTCGCCGGCCGGCACGCCGTGAGCGCCGCCGAGCGCGTGCGGGTTCGGCGTCACGCCGCCGCGCGGCCACCGCGCCCGGGTTGGACGGCGGCGATGAACTGCAGCTCGGGGTGATTGTCCAGCGCGCGCTGCAGGCGGAAGTCGTTCTCGAACAGGACCAGCGGGCGCTGCTCGACGTCGAGCAGACACGTTGCACCGGTCTGGCGCTCGAACTGGTCCGGATCGAACGCGTCGCTGCCGACCCAGCGCGCGTGATGGAAGTTGAGCGGGTCGAAGCGCACGTCGACGCTGTACTCCGCCTTCAGGCGATACTGCATCACCTCGAACTGCAGCACCCCGACCGCCCCGAGGATCGGCTCGCGCTCGAGCCGGTGGCGGTCGAAGAAGACCTGCACCACGCCCTCCTCGGCGAGCTGATCGAGGCCCTTCTTCAGCTGCTTGCGCTTGAACGGTTCCTTCAGCACCACGCGGACGAAGTGCTCGGGGGAGAAACGCGGGATGCCGGCGAACTCCACCGCCGGGTCCTCGGAGACGGTGTCGCCGATGCGCAGCACGCCGGGATCCCACAGGCCGACGATGTCGCCGGCGAACGCCTCTTCGATGATGGTGCGCTCCTGGGCGCGCAACTGGAGCGATTTGTTGAGGCTGAGCGCCTTCCCGGTGCGCACGTGGACGGCTTCCATCCCACGCACGAAGCGACCCGAACAGACGCGTAGGAACGCAATTCGGTCGCGATGTTGCGGGTCCATATTCGCTTGGATCTTGAAGACGAAGCCAGAGAAGAAGGGGGCGTCCGGTTCGACCGCGCTGGAGGCGGTGGCGCGGGGCAGCGGGGGCGGGGCCAGCGCGAGGAAGCGGTCGAGGAACGGTTCGATGCCGAAGTTGGTCAGCGCGCTGCCGAAGAACACCGGCGACAGCCCACCGGCGCGGAAGCGGGCGGCGTCGAAGGTGGTGCCGGCGCCGAGCAGCAGGGCGATCTCATCGAGCAGCTGCTGGTGTGCGTGCGCGCCGATGGCCTGGCGCAGCGCCGGGTCGTCGATGCTGCTGACCTGCATGGCGGCCTTGTGGGCCGCCGACTCGCCGCGCTCGAAGCGCAGCAAGCGGTGCGTTTCGCGGTCGTACACCCCCTGGAACTCGGGACCGGCGCCGATCGGCCAGTGGAGCGGGCTGCACGGCATGCCGAGCACGCGCTCGATCTCGTCGAGCAGGTCGAGCGGCTCGCGGCCATGGCGGTCGAGCTTGTTGATGAAGGTGACGATGGGGATCTGCCGTGCCCGGCAGACCTGGAACAGCTTGATCGTCTGCGGCTCGACGCCCTTGGTGCTGTCGATGAGCATGACGGCGCAGTCGGCGGCCGACAGGGTGCGATAGGTGTCTTCGCTGAAGTCGTTGTGGCCCGGCGTGTCGAGCAGGTTGAGCTGATAGCCGCGATAGGGAAACTGCATGACGCTGGTCGCGATCGAGATGCCGCGCTCGCGTTCGAGCGCCATCCAGTCGCTGGTGGCATAGCGCTCGGCGCGGCGCTGTTTGACCGAGCCCGCCAAGCGCACGGCGCCGCCGTAGAGCAGCAGCTTTTCGGTCAGCGTCGTCTTGCCGGCGTCCGGGTGCGAGATGATCGCGAAGGTGCGCCGGCGCGCCACCTCACCGGCAATCGGGTCGAGCGAACCGGCCATCTCTTCTTGATGACGGGAACCGCGCCCCGACGCAAGCCCATAGTGGCGGCCGCGGTAACGACCTCTTCAACGCAGAGGGCGCAGGGGCCGCAGAGGATTCGCAGAGGAGGCGTCGGAGCGGCCGTGCCGGCTGGCAAGTTGGGCGCGACCACGGTCCGAACGGCGATCTCGCCGGTACGGCCGCTCTCACTCCTCTTCTCTGCGGTCCTCTGCGGTCCTCTGGGTCTCTGCGTTGAAGAGGCCGTGACCACGGACGCCGCGGCCGCGGCGCTACCAGACCTGGTCGACCTTGTGCTCGAGCGACCGCAGGCCGCTGTCGGTCGCGTCTTTCAGCCGCTCGCCGGCGCCGCGCGCGCCCGCCAACAGGCCCTGCACGGCAGCGGCTGGCACGTGCGACATTTCCGGGTGGAGCAGCGGGTTGCTCACGCTGCCAGTGATGCGGGTGGGGATCGGCGGCAGCGTCCCGCCAGACCCGGGGATCGGCAGCGCCGCCATGGTCAGGAGCTTGGTGACGCCTTCTGGGGTCAGGGCGACGTGGGTTTCGAGATCCAACGTGCCGTTGAGCCCGATGGTGCCCGTGCCCGTGACCGTGTAGTCGTCGGTGACCAAGGACAGATCGTTGGTCTCCATCCGCCCGGCGCGCAGCGTGAACGACTGGTTCAAGTGGTTGACGAGCGTCGGTGCGCCGAGCGCGGTCGGATGCCGGTCGACGTGCATCAGGGGAACGACCGCCTGCGAGACCGCGCCGATGACGGTGGCGGCCGGGATCGTGCCGCCGCGCATCTCGACGTGCCCGCTCCCCTCGGCGGCGTGCGCGACGCGCTTGGCGCCGGTCCACTCCCCGTGCACCGCCGCGTCGGCATTGAACTGGGCGCACCCGTACTGGGGGCGCGCGCCGGTGACGGCGGTGAGCAGGTCGGCACAGTCGACGTTGTCGATGCTGACCGTCGCCTCGTAGCTCGGCGGATCGGCCAAGGTCACCGTTCCGCTCTGCGTCCACGTGCCGCCGTAGAGGCGCGCGTGGGCCGAGGTGAGATGCAGGATCGGGTCGGCGTACTCGAACGCGGCATCGAGGTCGGTGGCGGCGATCCGGTTGACGGCGACCTGGGCGATCGACAGCTGCCCACTCGACAACGAGAGACCGTCCTGCGAGGCGGCGAATTGCGCCGCGACCTTGAGCGGCATGGTGACGCGCGCTTCGTCCCACACCAGCGAACCGGTCGCTTGCGAGAGCGTCGCCGTCCCCTCGATGCCCTTCAGCAGGCTGCCCGAGAGGGTGACGGCCGCGGACAGCTGGCCTTGCGCCTTGGCGGTGCCCCCGCCGGGGACGACGGCGGCGATGTAGCCCAGCACGGTCTGCGCGTCGAGGGCGGTCGCGTTGAGCGTCGCCCGCACGGCGGAGTCGGCCGAGCGGGTGACGGTGGACGGGAGCAGGCGCAGGGCGCCCTGCGCGTTGATGCCGCCGGCGGGGTCGAGGCGCGCGATGAGGGTCACGGCGGCGGTGTCGGCCTTGCGGTGGCCGATGCGCAGCCGCACGCTGCGGAACTGCAACGTGCGGGCCCCGCCGCGCGCCGCGTGGTCGATCAAGGTCACGGTGCCGTCCTTGATCTTCAGCACCGGCAACCCGGTGAGGAACGAGCCCGGCGGGGCGCTCTCCCCATCGGTCGTCGGTGCGCGCGTGAACACTGCACTCAGGGGGCCTGCCACGTGCCAGCTACCGTCGGCCGCCCGCTCGATGGTCGCGTCGGCGCCGTCGACCGAAATGATCCCGACCTCCATGCGGCCGACGAGCAGGGACTTGGCGCGCAGCCGGCAGACGACGCTGTCCAACGTCGGCCCGTCTTCGCCGAGCGACACCTGCGTGAGGCGGACGCCCGGAGGCACCACGGTGATCAGGGCGCGTGCGACTGTGACCCCCTTGGGGAGCCGCGCCGAAATCTGTCCGGCGACCCAGCGCTGGATGGGCGGAAGCCGCACGACCGCGCTGGCCAGCAGCAGCGCGGCGAACAGCACGCCCGCCGCCAGTCCCGCACTGCGCGTGAGGCTCTGCCATCCATTGCGCATGGACAAGCTGACTGAACCACGAGCGATGGGGGTCGGGCAAACGAATAGCGCATGCCCCCGTCGAAAGGTTGCGAATGTCGGTAGGGACGTCGTACTCTCGCGCCGAGGGGTGGATGATGGACCGAGGCCGCATGGGCGCGTTACTGGCCGTGCTGCTCTCACTGTTTCTGGGGTGTGGGGACGACGACAACTCGCACCCTGCGGCCACCGCGACGGCGACCCGGACGGTCTCGCCGACCCCGTTCCCGACCGGCACGCCGACGGCGACGGTGACCTGTGCCTGCACGCCGACGGCCACGGGGACCGCCACGGCGACGCCGCCGCTGGCGCCGACGCTCACGCCGACGCCACGCCTGCCCGAGATCACGTACTTCGGCATCGCCCGCGCCGACGACCTGGCCTTGACGCCGACGTTTTTCGACGATCAGGGCCGACCGGTGTTCGACCGCGTACAGGGGCAGGGGATGATGGTCGTGCTCGAGGCGCGGCGTGGGGCACACCCGCTCGGGCGGAGCGCCTACGATCAGGGCGGCGGCCTGCGCGGCGTCGACTTCCTGGTGTCGCGTCCGCTCGGCAACGGCAGCCGGACCGTGTGCGACCTCGATCCACCGGGGGGTGTGCCGGGCATCGACCCGCCGGTGTTCTCGGACGCACCCGAGGTCACCGATGCGATCGACGACCTCGGCTGCCGGGTCAACGACGGCACCGGCGCGCCGTCGGCGCGCCTCGCGGGGAGCGCCTGTACACTGGTCCCTCCCACCATCGAGTACCGCTTCGTCGACTCGACCAGCGACCTGCAATACTGTCTCCCGATCGCCAAGGCGTGGAACTTTCCGGTCGGCGACACGATCGTCGCGGCGCGGGTCCGCGACATCACCGGCGCGGTGAGCGCCGTGAGCGAGATCGTCGTCCGGGTCGAGCGCGAGCAGCCGTTCACGTGCGGCCAGGGCCTCGGCGAGCGCGACGTCGTGATCCAGCGACCGCCCAGCCGACTGGTGACGTCGGCGTCCGGCAACGCCGACGCGAGCACCGATCCCTGGCTGACGGGGACGCTGCGGCTGTGCGCCGGGATCGACATCGGCGACGGGATCCACACGCTCAATCTGCGCGAGGACGCGGTGCTCGGCCTGGCGCTGACCGACGGTGAGACCCTGTGCGTCCAGGTCAGCGCGCGCGGCAGCAGCGGCAGCGTCGACTGCGACGGCGGCAGCCCTGCCGACGTTCGCGCGTCGCAGGACCCCGACGGGCTGACGCGCATCGCCGTCGATGCCGGGCTCGGCGTCGACGCCGGCACCGGCGCGGCGATCATCCTCGCGCCCATTTCCGTTCTCTTCCTGCCCCCCGGCGCCGCGCCGAGCGACTGTCAGACCGCGGAATATCCGCCCGCGTTCAACGGCGCGCTCACCACCGCCACCGGTACGGCGCAGGTGGTCACCCTCGGCGGGACGGTCGTCGCCGAGAGCAGCGCGGCGGGCACGAGCTTCGATTGCTCCACGTGGCAGAGCGGCGGAACCGGCGCGTTCGTCCTCCCGTTCCCGGCGGTGAACAGGGCGACCGGCGACCTGGCGGCGGTGCTCCAGCTGTCGGAGTGAGCGCGGCGCGGCTCAGCCGGCGCGCTTGGCTTCCAGCTCGCGCAGCGCCGACGCGATGGTGTCCGACAGCTCGCCGACCAGCTCGCTCATGGCGGCGGCGGTCTCGGCGGGCGAACCGCCCGGCCGGCTGAATTGCGCGTCGCGGCTGACGATCGGATCGCCGCTGCTCTCGTTGATGCGCCAGTGCGCGATCAGCATGACGTGCCCGTCCGGCTGCGGCTCGAACCGTCCGACCGCGACGCTGACGGCGTAGTCCATGGGGGTGTCCTTGTACCACGGGTAGGGGACCACCCGGAGGAGATCGAGCTGCTCGTCGAGGTTTGCCGCCAAGACGCGCACGAGGTTGTCCTTCAGCGGCTCTCCCCAGCGGTTCAGGTCGTCGAAGGTGATCTGGTTCGGCGCGACGCGGGCGACCATCTCGGGCCGGTCGAGGTATGGCGGGAGCTGCACCGGCCCGAGACCGATCACGAGTCGCCGGCTCGGCCGCGGCTCGGTCGGTGGCGGTGCGGGGGTGAGGACGTAGAACCTCGGCGCCTGCGCGGTCGGTCCATTGAGCAGGGCGCAGCCGCCGGCCGCGATGGCGAGGACGATCGCTGCCGCTCGGCCGTGCCGGCTCCGCGGTGCGGCGGGGCGCTGCGTCATGGTTTCTCCTGAAGCTGAGGTGGCCTGCCGTAGAGCAGGGCAGCGGGGTTCTGCTCGAGCATGTCGGCGAGGCGAGCCAAGGCGCGTGCCGCCGCGGCGGCGTCGCGCAGCGCGGCGCGCAGGTCATGGTCGAGCGGGGAGCCGGGCTCGAGAATGGTGTTGGCGGTGCCCGCGGTCTCGCGCACCGTCGTGAACGCCTGGTCGGCGCCGGCCAGGGTCGAGTCGACACGCGACACGAGCGGGTCGACGTGCCCGCGCACGTCGTCGGAGAGGCGGCGCAGGCTGGTGACCGTTTCGTTGACATTGCTCACGGTGTCTGGCAGCGCGTCGATGGTCTTGCGCAGTGCCGGGGCGCTGAGCAGCGTGTTGAGGTTCTCGATCGCCTCGGACGCGTCCTGCACCATCGGACCGAACTTGATGTTGCGCAGCTCGTCGATGATCTCGCGCGCCGCGCTCGACGCTTGCTCGAGGGTCGTCGGCACCGTGGGGACCTCGACCGGTGTCGACGGTTGCGGGAGCACGTACTTGACCGGCGTGCCGGGGAAGAAATCGATCTGCACGAAGAGCAGCCCGGTTACCAGGCTCTGGGCCTGCAACTGCGCCCGCATGCCGTGCTCGACGAGCAGTTTGACGTTCTCCCGGCTCCCCATCTCCAAGCGCTCGTTGTCGACGCTGATTTTCGTCGGATCGGTCTCGACGTAGATGGGGATGGAGAGCGACTGCTCGATCTCCTCGCCGCGGTGCGCCACCAGGCGAATGTCGGTCACCCGCCCGATGTCGACGCCCTTGAACTTGACCGCCGCCCCGACCGACAGGCCGTTCACCGATCCGGGGAAGAACATCACAAACTTGTTGGTGCGCTTGAAGAACTGGCCGGAGCCGAACACGAGCACGCCGGCTACGGCGAGCACCAGCGCGCCGACGACGAACAATCCGATGACCGTCGGGTTGGCTTTCTTACCCATGCGTCCGCGCCTCCCCGTCCTCGGCGCCGCGGGTGAGGAAGCGCCGGACGTTGGGGTTGTCGGAGTGGTCGCGCAGGACCTTCGGGTCGCCGCTGGCAGTCATCGTCCGGGCGTCCACGTCGAGAAAGATGCTGTTGTTGGCGATGGTGAAGATGCTGGCGAGCTCGTGGGTGACGACGACGATAGTGGACCCGAGGCTGTCGCGCAGCTCGAGAATCAGCTCGTCGAGCAGGCGCGAGCTGATCGGGTCGAGCCCCGCCGAGGGCTCATCGAAGAAGAGGATCTCCGGGTCGAGCGCCATCGCCCGGGCGAGTCCGGCGCGTTTCTGCATGCCGCCGCTGATCTGCGACGGGTAGAAGTCCTCGAAGCCCTTCAGCCCGACGAGCGCGAGCTTGAGTGCGGCGACTTCGCGAATCTCGGCCGCGCTCAGCGCGGTGAACTCGCCGAGCGGGAGGGCGATGTTCTCGGCCAGGGTCATCGAGCTGAACAGCGCGCCGCTCTGGTAGAGGATGCCGACCCGGCGCAGGATGCGCTCGCGTTCCTCGGGGCTCGCGGTGGTGAAGTTCTCCTTGCCGTACAGGATCTCGCCCTTGGCGGGCTCGATGAGGCCGATCAGGTGCCGCAGCAGCGTGCTCTTCCCGCACCCGCTCCCGCCCATGATGATGAAGACGTCGGCGCGCCGGACGACGAAGTTCAGGTCGTGCATCAGGACGAAGCTGCCGAACGCCATGGTGAGGTCGCGCACGGTGATGTGGGCGTCGCCGGCCTTCGCTGCAGTGTGCGGCCCACCGTTCGGCCCGGTCGTGGCTGGCGTACTCATCCCGCACCCCTGCGGTCAGATCCCGAGCACGTAGAACACGACGGCGAACGTGCCGCAGGCGCTGATGATGAGGACGATGCCGGTGACCACCGCCGAGGTCGCGGCATCGCCGACGGCCGAGGCGCTGCTGCCGCACTGCATGCCGCGCAGACAGCCGGCGATGGCGATCAATACGCCGTACACCGACGCCTTGAACACGCCGCCGAGCAGATCGGTGATGGTCACGGCCTGGAACAGCTGGTTGAAGTACACCGGGAGGCTGAGCCCGAGCATGCCGGTGGCGATAGCCGAGCCGCCGATGATGCCGACCAGGTCAGAGTACAGGCAGAGCAGCGGCATCATCAGGCAGAGCGCCAGGGCCCGCGGCAGGACGAGGAACTCGAGCGGCGCGATGCCCATGGTGGTCAGCGCGTCGACCTCCTGGGTGACCTTCATCGTGCCGAGCTGGGCGGCGAAGGCGGCGCCGGTGCGGCCCGCCATGACGATCCCGGTCATCATGGCGCCCATCTCGCGCACGACGGCGATGCCGACGAGATCGGCGACGTAGATGGCGGCGCCGAACTTCTGCAACTGTACGGCGCCGACGAAGGCCATGATCACGCCGACCAGGAAGCTGATCAGGGTGACGATCGGCAGCGCGGCGGCGCCCGCCTCCTGCATGTAGAGCAACAGGTCGGCGAGGCGCAGGCGCGCCCGTCCGCGCAGCAGCGCGGCGAAGGCGAGCGTCGTCTGTCCGAGAAAGGCGAGGAAGGTGTTCGCCTCCTCGACCGCTGCGACCGCCCCGTTGCCGACGCGTGCAAGCCAGCCTGGTCGCGTGCCCTCGGAGCGCGCGCCCTTGCGTTCGGGGACGGCTTCGGCGAGCTCGAGCAGGCGCCGCACGCCCGCCGGCAGGCCGCTGCGGTCGGCCGTGATGCCGCGTTGCACGCAGATCTCGCCAACCTTGGTCAGGAAGGTCAGCAGCGCGCTGTCCCAACCGCTGAGCTGCTGCGCATCGAAGGCGATCCGGCTGGGCGGCGGGGGGGCCTCGAGGGCCTGTCGCACCGACTCGACCGCGGGCAAGCCGCCTGACATCACCCAAGCGCCGGTGAGGCCGATCCGCAAGGTGTCTGGCGTCGGGCGGCTGAGGGTGAGTTGGGTCGAAGCCATCGACTCCGCGCTGAGCGCTGCGGACGGCTTGCGTGTACCATGCTGCTCGCGCGAGCCGCAACGAGTGCGTGCGGCGACTCGCGTCGGCCGCCGGCGCGGCCTACAGGCCGAAGAAGGCGCGAATGCGCTGGCGCAGTCGCTGCGCCGCCGGATCCTGGGCGAACGGGGGGATGACGGGCTGCGCGCGGCGCGAGGCCTGCTGTGCCTCCTGTCGATGCGCGGCGATCTGGCTGATCGGCTCGAGCAGCGCCGGGTTGGCGACCAGAATCTGTTCGAAGGCAGCGCGACCGACCTCGAGCACCGCGACGTCGGACTCCGCGATCACGGTCGCCGAGCGCGAGTCGCCGGTGAGCACGGACATCTCGCCGAAGTAGTCGCCCGCGGCCATGTGATTGATGGTGTGCGGGCCGGCACGGCCGGCGATCGTCACCGCCACCGAGCCGCGCTCGATCAGGTAGAACGAATCGCCCGGGTCCCCCTCGCGGACGATGGCCTCGCCGCGAGCGAACGGCAGGCGGCGGACCTGCGCGGCCAGCGAGGCGAGCTCGCCGGCGGCCAGCGGCTCCAGCAGGGGCACATGGCGCAGGGCGCTGGCGATGTCGCCGGCCTCGAGCGGGGAGGTCGGCTGAATGGTGTGGACGACGAGCTCGGTCGTCGGAAAGGGAATGCGCACGCCGCCGCGCCGCAGGCCGTACCAGATGTTGGTCAGCAGCCGGTCGCGAATGGTGAGCAGATTGGCGAAGTCCTCGAGCCAGTAGCGCACGGTGTACTCGATGCCGCTCGGGTTGAACTGCGTCGTCTGCACCTCGGCCTCGGGGACGCGCAACACCGAGGGGTCGCCGCTCAGCACGGCGAGCACCGCGGCCTTGACCGTGTTCGGCGGCGCCTCATAGGCCGCCTCGAAGCGCAGGGTGTCGCAGTGGCGCGGGTCGGGCCGCGAGTAGTTCACCA
>Ga0335084_10004799_pt1 | contig 13342 bp, 12 predicted proteins | sample Lox_Sample_44_FD_206721 | JGI IMG/M metagenome (GOLD analysis project Ga0335084, IMG submission 206721) | Soil microbial communities from Loxahatchee National Wildlife Refuge, Florida, United States - Lox_Sample_4.4 | ecosystem: Environmental > Terrestrial > Soil > Wetlands | place: USA... | reverse complement strand
TTTCAGCCCCCGACCCCCCCCGCCCCCCCTCGGGGCCGCGCCCCCCCCCCCCCCCCCCCCCCCCCCCCGCCCCCCTCCCGGTTGCACGAGCGGTGTTCGTGAAGAGCCGGGCGAGTCCAGGCGGCTAGCGGTCGACTTCGATTCGGCAGGTGGCGCCTTTGGCGCGCTCGTAGGCTTCCAGACGGCTGGCCGCCGGTGGACGGGGCGAGGGTGGCTCGAAGAGCGGCCTCGCATAGTCTGCTTTCACGGCGTAGTAGATGTTCTGCGGGGCGGCGTCCGTGGCCGCCGGGGGGGGAAGGTCGTCGAGGGCGACCGAGACGATGCCTACGATCTGTCCCTGGGCATTGACCAACGGCCCGCCGGAGTTGCCGGGCTGTATCGGCACCGTGATCTGCAGATGGGACGTCTCGCCGCCCACGCCGGACAGCGCGCTCACTGAGGTTTCGGTGAGCTTGGGCTCCGAGCCGAGCTCCGCGCTGATCGGGAACCCGATGGTGAAGAGTGCTTCGCCCACGCGGGTGGTGCGCGAGGGCGCGAGCGTGAGGTAGGCGGTGCTGGTGAGGCTCGTCTTGATCACCGCGAGATCGAGGTTTCGGGTGAGCGCGTCCGTGCGCGCCACCACCTCCTTGCGCCCGGGACAGTGGACCACGATGTGCTTGGCCCGATAGACGACGTGCGCGGCGGTGAGGATGGTGCCGTCCGGCCGGGCGAGCACGCCCGTGCCCTGCACGTGGCCGCTCTCGTCGTCGGGGTCGTGTCGGGCGCGAAGCGCGGCCTCCTTGAGCTGCAACTCGAGGTCTTCGCCCAGGTTCCTCGCGTTCCACGCGCGGAGGACATTGGCGCTCGACAGCACGTCGCCTCGGACGCGATCGAGCGCCCCGGGGTCATAGCGCGCCTCGGCGATCTGCGCATGGCGCCAGTCGTACAGGCTGCGGGCGTCTTCCGGGCCGATGGGCCGACCCTTGAGCCGGGCGTCGTAGTAGGCGCACAGCCCGCGGATCTCGAGATCGCCCCTCAGCTCGGTGCCCCATTCCTGCAACACATCGCGCATGGCGAGGGCGCAGTCGTTCCACCGCCCGGCCTTCATGGCTTCGAGCGCCGCCTTCTTGGCCTCCCAGCGCACCCTGTCGCTCCCGCATTGCAGGCTGAGTGGCACCTCGCGGATTTCCCACTCGACTATGCGCGACCGTCGCGCGACGACGACGTCGACGGAGGTGATGCCGGGCGGCATGCTCGAGAGAATGCGCTTGACGTCGTCGAGCGTCGCCACGCCCTCGCCGCCGATTGACTTGATCCGGTCGCCCCGGCGCACGCCGCTCTGCTCGGCGGATGGACTGGCTGCGATGGCGTAGAGCCGCGGGCTCCACTCGACGAAGATCTGGCAGCGGGTGGGGCCGGGCTCGTCCCTGAGGAAGACCTCGAGACGCCTGGCGGCCGTGGCCTGCTCCCACTTCGCGTTCTCGCGCGCCTGGACGAGCTCGCGCTGCTCCTGTGTCTGCAGCGGTTGGGCGTGGGGCGCGGACATGGCAGAGAGAGCCGCACCGAGCGCGAAGAGCGTCCCGGCGGTGGTGATCAGAAGCCGTCGGGGAGCCATTGGGATCTCATCCTCCTAGACCTGGACTGGGCCCGGCTAGACCTGGACTGGGCCCGGCTAGACCTGGACTGGGCCCGGCTAGACCTGGACTGGGCCCGGCTGGGCCCGGGAGAGGGCCGGGCGCCTGCTCGTGGTTGCGGCCGGCCCTGGTCGCGGATTCGCGGGCCGTGGAATCGAAGATACCACGCGTCATGAGAGCGTCGGAACCCCGGGCGCGCGCATCGTAGATCCCGGCGCGCGCGGCGTGGACACGCACGCTGTCGGGCGCCGCCGCGGCGGCCCAGTCCACCAGGTGACACGCCAGCGCGTGGCGGCCGCTCGCGGCAACCGCAAGGGCGCGCTCGGCCAAGGCTTCGGCTCCGCCGGCCAGCGCTGCGATCTCCGAGCCGATCTCTGCTTCGCGCGCGGGCTTGAGGTGTGCGGGCTGGCCGTCCCACCAGCCACCATAGAGCCGCCAGACATTGCGCACCACGTATTCGGGCTCGTCGTAAACCGCCTGCAGGTATGGGCGATCGGCGAGGTGCGCCGGTGGCCGCACCTCGGCCAGAATCTGTTCGAGGGCAAGCCCGGCGTTCATGCGCGCTACCGTCTCGCGCTCGAGCGTCTCGAGCCACTCCGCCGTATCGTCGAGCGTCTGGCGCACGCGCGCCGCGCCCAGGACGGGCACGCCGTGGCCGGGAATGAGGATCTCCGCCTCGCATGCGGCCATGGCTCTGAGCGCCTGCGCCCATTCGGCCGCGTACCGCTGGACCTTCTGCGGATTGCCGGCATTGGGCGCGACCCAGAGGAAGAGATCGCCGGTGAAGAGGATGCGGCGTGTCGGCCACCAGAGCCAGGTGTGATCGTCAGTCTCGCCGCGCGCGTGTGTGAGCTCGAGCCGCGTCTCGCCCGCCTCGAGCGCATGCGTCCCGTCGTAGACGATGTTGGGATAGTCGTAGGCCGTCGGCCAGGTGGAGCTTACGGAGAATTGACGCGAGTTGATGAGTCCGTTCCACGGGGCGGTCCGCCGGTAGCGGTCGAAGCGGGCGGCGACATTTCGGTGTCCGACGATCAGGGGCGCGGGCCGCCCCGCCTCGTGCGCCTCTTCGAGGAACGGGGACAGGCCGCAGGCGTGGTCCACGTGGCCATGCGTGTAGACCGCGGCGTGGAGCGGGCTCGGATCCACGGTGCGCACGGCGGCGAATGTGCGGGCGCGCGCGGTGTAGGTGCCGGTGTCCACCAGGACGAGACCCGCCTCGGTGCGGATGGCGGTGACATTCGCCCACGCATGAAAGAAGAAGACGCCGGGCGCCATCTCCTCGCTCTTCCCGGTTGGCCGCCACACGTCACGCGGCGGAATCTCCCCCCGCCAGAAGCGCTCTGCCAGGTCCCGAATATCGCCCATGTGCGGCGGACGCTAGCACAAGCGTTTGCGGGCAGCAATCGAGCGGCCGCGGGACCCAGCGCCGGCGGCCGCTCGAAGCCATTGACAGCCGGAGGGATTTGGGGATAATCGGGCAACCTCGCGGCCCGCGAGCGCCCCCGTCCTTGTCGCAGCGCAGCGGAGGACAGATCATGACCCGCTCTCGAGCATGTGTTTCCGCCCTTGTGGTCGCCGTGGCGATTGCCACGGCCGCGGCGGCGGCTGCTCAGCCCCCAAGCGCCCCCGCGCCGACCGGCCAGATGACGTGGGCCTCGCACGTAGCGCTCGCGCCCACCTGGTTCGACCCCGCCGAGACCTCGGGCATCATCACCCCATTCATGGTGCTCTACGCGATCCATGACGCGCTCGTGAAGCCGATGCCGGGCAATGCGATGGCGCCCTCGCTTGCCGTGTCGTGGACCATGTCCAAGGACGGGCTCACCTACGAGTTCGCGCTGCGCAGGGGCGTCAAGTTCCACAATGGCGAGACGATGACGGCGGAGGACGTGAAGTTCTCCTTCGAGCGCTACCGCGGAGCGTCCGCCAAGGAGCTCAAGGGCAGGGTGGCACGGGTGGACGTCGTCGACCCCTACCGCGTCCGCTTCACGCTCAAGCAGCCCTGGCCGGACTTCCTGACCTTCTACGCAACGCCGGCCACCGGCGCCGCCTGGATCGTGCCGAAGAAGTACGTCGAGCAGGTCGGCGACGACGGGTTCAAGAAGGCTCCGATCGGGGCCGGGCCGTACAGGTTCGCCGCGTTCAAGCCGGGCGTGGAGCTCACGCTCGAGGCCTTCGACGGATACTGGCGCAAGAAGCCGTCGGTCAAGACGCTCGTCTGGAAGGTCATCCCCGAGGAATCGACGCGGCTCGCCGCGCTCAAGCGAGGGGAGGTCGACATCGCGTACAGCATCACGGGGCCGCTGGCCGAGGAGCTCAAGCGCACCCCCGGCCTGACGCTCACGCCCACCTTCTTCCCGTTCACGATCTGGATGATCTTCACCGAGCAGTGGGATCCCAAGTCGCCGTGGCACGACAAGCGGGTGCGGCTGGCCGCGAATCTCGCCGTCGATCGACAGGGCGTGAACCAGGCCGTGTATCTCGGCTACTCCAAGCTCGCCCAGAGCTTCGTGCCCCAGGGCCTGGAATACTTCTGGGCCCCACCGCCGTATCCCTTCGATCCCAAGCGGGCCAAGCAGCTCCTCGCCGAGGCCGGCTACCCCAACGGCTTCGACGCGGGCGAGCTGTCCGGCGACATGGTCTACGGCACCGCCATCGGCGAGCCGGTGGTCAACTACCTGCAGGCCGTGGGCATCCGCCTGAAGCTCAGACCGCTCGAGCGCGCGGCCTTCTACCAGGAGCTCGGCGAGAAGAAGCTCCGCTACGTCGTGCAGAATGGCAGCGGCGCGCCGGGCAATGCCGCCACGCGCATCGAGGTCAATGCCGTCAGCGGCGGGCGCTACGCGTACGGCGCCTACCCCGACATCGACGGGCTCTTCTCCGAGCAGGCGAACGAGATGAACCCGCGCGTGAGGCAGCAGCTCCTGTTCAAGATCCAGCAGATGATCCACGAGCGCGCGATGTTCGGGCCGGTGATCGAGCCGGCTTTCCTCAACGGCGTTGGTCCGCGACCGGCGGTGAGCGGCCTGGGTCTCATCAAGAATCACGCCTACTCGGCGCCCTACGAAGACCTCAAGCTCAAGGCACAGCCGTGAAGCGATTCATCCTCAAGCGGCTCGGCTACGCGGTGCTCTCGCTCCTGCTGCTCTCGCTCACCATCTTCCTGTTCGTCCGGCTGACCGGCGATCCCGCCGTGCTCCTGGTGGAGCCTGGAGCGAGCAAAGCGGACCTCGAGGCGGTGCGCGCCCAGCTCGGCCTTGACCGGCCGCTGTGGGTCCAGTACGGCCAGTTCATGTCGAGCCTCGTGCGCGGGGATCTCGGACACTCCTTCTATTACCGCACTCCGGTGCTGGAGCTGTACCTCTCCCGGTTGCCGTACTCTCTCCTCCTCGCGGCGGCGGCCATGGCCTTTTCGCTCCTGGTGGGGATCCCAAGCGGCATCCTCGCCGCCGTGCGTGTCAACCAATGGTGGGACAGCGCCGGAAAGATCTTCTCGCTGCTCGGACTGTCGCTACCGTCCTTCTGGGTTGGGCTGGTCATGATCCTGTTCTTCTCCGTGTACCTCGGCTGGCTCCCGTCCTCGGGCTCGGGCACGGCGCTGCACGTCGTCATGCCGGCCTTCGCGCTCGGCTGGTACTTCGCGGCCGCCCACATGCGCCTCACCCGCTCCTCCATGCTCGAGGTGCTGGGGTCCGAGTATGTCAAGCTCGCACGGCTCAAGGGGCTGTCCGAGGCGCTCGTCATCGGCAAGCACGCGTTCAAGAATGCCCTCATTCCCGTGCTGACGCTGGCCGGCATCAACCTCGTCATCATGGTCAACGTGGCGGTGGTGGTGGAGACGGTCTTCGCGTGGCCCGGAGTGGGAAGGCTCCTCTACGAGGGCATCGCCTTCCGCGACTTCCCGGTGGTCCAGGCCACCGTCCTCATCGGCGGGGCGATGATCGTGATCGTCAATTTCTTCGTGGACATTCTCTACGCGGTGATCGACCCACGCATCCGCTATGAAAGGTAGGACGCCATGAATGGCAGCCGAGCTGCTTCGCTGACCGTCGCCTGGCGCTTTGCCGCGCTTCGCATCGAGGGTTTCCCGTGGATTCCCTCGGCCATCCTCGGCACCATCGCGCTGGTGGCCATCTTCGCGAACGTGCTGGCCCCGTACAACCCCGAGGTCGGCGTGCTCGGCGAGCGCTTCCGTCCTCCCGCCTGGCAGTACGGTGGCAGCGAGGCGCACCTGCTCGGCACCGACCATGTCGGACGCGACGTGCTGTCGCGCCTGATCTTCGGGGCGCGGGTCTCCATGGTCGTCGGTTTCACCGCGGTCATCGTGGCCGGCGTCCTCGGCACGACGCTCGGCATTCTCTCGGGCTATCTGGGCGGCTGGGTCGACCAGGTGATCATGCGCGTGACCGACACATGGCTCGCGCTGCCCGCGCTGACCTTCGCCATCTTCCTGGCGGCCGTGGTCGGCCCGAGCGAGATGAACATCGTGATCATCCTCGGCGCCGTCTACTGGACCCGCTATGCGCGTGTGATCCGCGGTGAGGTGCTCTCGCTGCGGGAGCGTGACTTCGTGCGCCTCGCCATCGTCGCGGGATGCTCGAAGAAGACGATCATGCGTCGCCACATCCTGCCCAATGTGCTGAACTCCGCCATCGTCCTCGGCACCCTCATGCTGGGCGTCGTCATCGTCACCGAGGCCGCCCTGTCCTTCCTCGGCGTCGGGGTGCCGCCGCCCAAGCCGGCCTGGGGGCTCATGCTGGCCGACGGCAAGAAGGGGCTGATGGCCGGCTACTGGTGGCTGACCGTGCTCCCGGGCATCTGCATCATGCTCATGGTGCTCTCCGCCAACCTCCTGGGCGACTGGCTCCGCGTCAAGCTCGACCCGCAGCTTCGCCAGTTGTGAGCGCGATCCTCGAGGTGTCCGGGCTGTCGACCCAGTACGTGGGCGCGCGCGGCACCCGTGTGACGCGTGCGGTCGACGACGTCTCGTTCACCATCGAGGCAGGGCGGACGCTCGGCATCGTGGGGGAATCGGGCTCGGGCAAGACCACGCTGGCGCTCACCCTGATGCGCCTCTTGCCGCCGGCGGCGCGCATCGCCGCCGGCTCCGTGCGCTTCGACGGGGAGGAGCTCTTGTCGAAGTCCGAGTCCCAGATGCGCGCGATTCGCGGCAAGCGCATGGCCATGATCCTCCAGGATCCGATGGCCTCGCTCAACCCGCTCTTCACTGTGGGCGATCAGATTGCCGAGACGCTGCGCGCGCATGAAGCGACCCAGAGGCGCACCGCCTGGGAGCGGGCCCGTGGCCTGCTCGCCGCCGTGAATATCGCGGCGCCGGAGCGACGGGTGGGCGAGTATCCGCACGAGCTGTCGGGCGGGATGCGCCAGCGCGTGGTCGGCGCCATCGCCATCTCGTGCGGGCCCAGGCTCCTCATCGCCGACGAGCCGACCACCAGCCTCGACGTGACGATCCAGGCCCAGTATCTCAAGCTGCTGGGCGACATTCAGCGTGAGCATGGACTCGCCATGATCTTCATCACGCACAATCTCGGCATCGTGGCGCGGATGTGCGATCAGGTCGCGGTCATGTACGCCGGCCGCCTGGTCGAGGCGGGCCCGGTGCGCACGATTTTCAACGAGCCGGCCCATCCCTATACGCGCGCGCTGATCGAATCCATTCCGAGGTTCGGCGACGCCACGGAGCGCCTCACCGCCATCGAGGGCCAGCCGCCCGATCCCTCCGCGCTGCCTCCCGGCTGCGCCTTTCACCCGCGCTGCCCGCTGGTGGTGGACCGCTGCCGTGTCGAGGCTCCCACCGAAAGCCGCGTGACGGTCCAGCACCGCACGCGGTGCTGGATGGCGGCTCCGGCTCCAGCCGACGTTCTTAAAGGATGACGCCCCTCCTCGAGGCCCGTGGCCTCACCAAACACTTTGCGGTTGGCCGCGGACTCCTGGGACGCAGCGGCGGCGTGGTGCGTGCCGTTGACGATATCGGCTTCGCCATCGAGCCGGGCCGCACGCTGGGCGTGGTCGGCGAGAGCGGTTGCGGCAAGACCACCACGGCCAAGCTCGTGCTGCGGCTCGAGAAGCCCACGGCGGGGCAGATCCTCTTCGAGAACGAGGATGTGGCGGGCCTCGAAGGTCCCGGCCTGCGCAAGTACCGGAGGAGTGTCCAGGCGGTGTTCCAGGACCCGTTCGCCTCGTTGAACCCCCGGATGCGCGTGGACGCCATCATTGCCGAGCCGCTCATCACGCACGAGCGCCTCGACGCGCCGGCCGTCGCCGCGCGTGTCGCGGGCCTGCTCGACGTGGTCGGGCTGCCCGCGCGGTCGCGCGACCTCTTTCCGCACGAGTTCTCGGGCGGCCAGCGTCAGCGCATCGCCATCGCCCGCGCCCTGGCGCTCTCGCCGCGCCTGGTTGTCCTCGACGAGCCGGTGTCGGCTCTCGACGTGTCCATACGGGCGCAGATCCTGAACCTCCTGCGCGATCTCCAGCGGGAGCTGGGGCTCGCCTACCTCTTCATCGCCCATGACCTGGCGGCCGTGGCTCACATGAGTCACGTGATCGCCGTCATGTACCTCGGCCGCATCGTGGAGATCGGCGACGCGGCCCAGGTGGCGACCGCGCCCCAGCATCCCTACACGCAGGCGCTCTTCGCGGCGGCGCTGCCCGCGCATCCTGACGAACGGCGGGAGGAGGTCGTGCTGGCGGGGGAAGTGCCGAGCCCGCTGAACCCGCCCACGGGCTGCCGCTTCCATCCGCGCTGCCCGAAGGTGATGGCCCACTGCTCGCAGGAGGAGCCCAAGCTCAAGCTCGCCAGCGGGCGTCAGGTCGCCTGCCACCTTTACTAATTGGCTCGGGCTCTCATAAGCATCGCTCGTGTAACCGGACGGGGGCGTCGGGGGTCGGGGGGCGCTCCCCAGGCCCGTATCTTCTGGGGAGCTTCTTCGAAGCCCAAACCAAAATCTCGTGGCGGGCCAGAGTGGCCTAGCGGAATGCGACTCAGCGTGGCCTGGGGAGCGCCCCCCGGCCCCCGATGCCCCTCATCCGCCTCGCGTGCTGACGCACGTGAAGAGGAGACGCGAGCCTTGACAGGTCCGCCGCCCCGAGACGAGTATCGTGTCCGTTCGCTGCACACCGCCCACCCAGAGAGGAGAGGCGCGCTTCCCATGGACCTCGAGCTGAAGGACAAGGTGGCCATCGTCGGCGGAGGGAGCAAGGGACTGGGACGGGCCTGTGCCGATGTGCTTGCGGAGGAAGGGGCCAAGGTCGCCGTGTGCAGCCGCACCAAGGCCGATCTCGAGCGAGCCGCCCAGGCGATCCGCGACACGACGGGCGCCGAAGTCCTCGCCCTGGCCGGCGATCTCGACAAGCCCGAGACGGCCCGGGACCTGGTCGCCGCCACCGTCGAGCGGTTCGGGCGCGTCGACATCCTCGTCAACAATTCCGGCGGTCCGCCCCTCGCCCGCGCGCTGAGCGCCACGGAAGAGCAGTGGGCGACCGCGGTGCAGCGGTCCCTCATCTTCTTCGCCCGGATGTCGCGGGAAGCCGTTCCCCACATGAAGCGGCAGGGCGGTGGCCGCATCATCAACGTGCTGGCCAGCACCGTGTACCAGCCTATTCCCAATCTCGCGCTGTCCGGCGCCACCCGCATGGGCGTGGTGGCATTCGCGAAGAGCCTCGCCGACGAGGTGGGTCGCGACGGCATCCTCGTGAACAATGTGTGCCCCGGCTCGATCCTGACCGAGCGCATGCTGTCGAACGTGACGGCCCGTGCGAAGGAGCTCGGCATTTCGCTCGAAGAGGCGCTCGCCCAGCGGGCAACGGAGACCGCGGTGGGACGCATCGGAGATCCGCGGGAGATGGCATACCTGGTGGCCTTCCTGGCGTCCGGCAAGGCCGCCTACATCACGGGCACGACCATCCTCGTCGACGGCGGGCTCGTGCGCTCGGTGCTGTAGCGGTGCCCCCGATGGCGGAGATCGACGCGGCGCTCCTGCGGTTCGCCGCCCTGGACGAAAAGGAATTGGCTCAGCCGTGGCTCTATCGCGACAAGCCGATGGACGTCCGCTACGCGCTCTATCGGACCATCGAGGAGAGCCAAGAGGCTCACGTGAGCGCCGCTGCCCGGTCTCACCCCGAGTCACGTCGCATCCTTTCGCTGGCGCAGCGCGCCTTCGGCGATCTGCGCGGCCTCCTCATCGGCCTGCCGACCGATCTCCTCGACGGGAACCCGTGGGCGGGGGAGTGGTCGGTGCGGGAGATTCTCCGCCACGTCATCGTCACCGAGGGACGCTATGCGGTACAGACCCGTTACGCCGCGGAGCGCACCGACGCCGATCCCATGCGCGTCGCCGACGACAAACTGCCGACGCCGGGGCAGATAGACGTCACGGGGAGCATCGCGGAGATTCTCGCGCGGGTCGGCGCCGCGAGGGCCGAGACGGACCGGCAGCTCGGTGATCTGCCCCCCTTCGCCATGACCCGGCCGACGCAGTGGATCCGGTACGATGTCGACGTGCGCTTTCGCCTTCACCGCTTCGCATCTCATCTGGTCGAGCACACGGTCCAGTGCGAGAAGGCGCTCGCGGCTCTCGGCTGGCGCATGGGCGAAGGGCGGCGGATCGTTCGCCGGCTGGCCGGGCTGCTCGGCGAGATCGAAGGCCTCGGGGGATGCGCGGAGGCGCGGGCAATCGAGCAGCGGCTCGTGGAGCGGTCCGCATCGTTGACTCCGGCCTGACCGGCCCCGCCTCATGCCTGCGCGCACCGGCAAGGAGTTTCTCCAGGGGCTGAAGGACGACCGCCACATCTGGGTCGGCGCGGAGCGCGTGCGCGACGTCGCCACGCATCCGGCCTTCGCGGGTGCGGCACGCTCCATGGCGGCGCTCTTCGACCTCCAGCACGAGGCGGCCGACATCTGCCTCATGCGCGACCCCGAGACGGGTGAGCTGATCAACGTCAGCCACATCATTCCCCGCTCCCGCGGAGACCTCGAGCGCCGGCACGCCTGCCTCGAGCGCATCGCAGAGTTCAGCGTGGGCATCATGGGCCGCACGCCCGACTACCTGAACGTGACCGTGGCGGGCTTCGCCGGGCGTGCCGACGAGTGGGCGGCCCACGGCAATGACCGCGGCGCGGCCAACCTGGTCGCCTTCCAGAAGGAAGCCGCGCGACGCGATCTCGCGCTCACCCACACCATCGTGCAGCCGACCATCGATAAGGCCCGCGGCGACGTCCCGAGCCCCGGCGACGAGATCGCGCTGCACAAGGTAGACGACACCGCGCATGGCATCGTGGTGCGCGGCGCCCGCATCCTGGCGACCCTCGCGCCGTTTTCCGACGAGCTGTTCGTGTATCCGGGCGCCCCCCTCGCCGCGGGCACGGACGCCTACGCGCTGGCGTTCTCGATCCCGGTGGCCACGCCGGGGCTCACCTTCCTGTGCCGCGACAGCTACAGCGTGCCCGGCAATGTGTTCGACCATCCGCTGTCGAGCCGCTTCGACGAGCAGGACGCCTTCGTGATCTTCGACGACGTGGAGGTGCCGCGTGGGCGCATCTTCATCGATGCCAACCTCGCCGCCTACAACAGCGTCATGACCACCGGCTGGATGCCGAACATCATGCAGCAGACCTCCATCCGCGCCCAGACGAAGCTCGAGTTCGCGTGGGGCCTCGCCACGCTGATGGCGGAGGCCATCAACGCGGGGACGGGCACGGGGGCGGAGATGCTCGGCGAGCTCTGGAGCTACGGGGAGATGACGCGGGCCGGCGTGCACGCGGCCGAGCAGGGAGCCTACGAGTGGGGCAACGGCGTGTGGTTTCCCGACGGCCGACCCTTCCGCGCGCTGCGCGGATTGCTGCCGCGGTGGTTCCCGCGCGTGAACGAGATCATCCGCCTGCTCGGCTCGCACAACCTGCTCGCCGCGCCCACCTCGGCGCAGCTCGCCGATCCCGCGCTGCGCCCGCTCATCGACCGGTTCCTCCGGGGCGCCAAGGACACCACGGCCGAGCAGCGCGCGCGCATTTTCCGGCTCGCGTGGGATTTCACGGGCAGTGCGCTCGCCAGCCGCGGTGAGCAGTACGAGCGTTTCTACCTCGCCTCGAGCGGACGCGCCTTCATCCGCGCGCAGACCTACGCCGCGCCCGATCGCGCGCGGCGCCTCATCGACCGCTTCCTGAAGGAGGATCTCGCATGATCCCGGGCGACCAGCCGTCTCCGGCAGGGGGCTTTACGCCGTCGGGTCGATTGCCTACACTGGGAGCCTTCGCAAAACCTTCACCCAAAAGGAGCGCGATATGTCACTGAGACTGGGGGATACCGCACCCGACTTCACGGCCGAGAGCACCGAGGGGCCCGTCCGCTTCCACGAGTGGGTCGGCGACAAATGGGCCGTGCTCTTCTCGCACCCGAAGGACTTCACCCCGGTGTGCACCACTGAGCTCGGCTACGTGGCGCGGCTCAAGCCCGAGTTCGACAAGCGGGGTGTCAAGGCCATCGGGCTCTCCGTCGACCCGGTCGCTTCCCACAAGGGCTGGGCGGCGGACATCAAGGAGACGCAGGGGCACGCCGTCAACTTCCCGATCATCGCGGACCCGGAGAAGAAGGTGGCGAATCTCTACGGCATGATGCACCCGGCCCATGACGAGGTCTTCACCGTCCGGACGGTGTTCGTCATCGACCCGAAGAAGAAGATCCGGCTGATGATCACGTACCCGCAGACGACGGGAAGGAACTTCGACGAGATCCTGCGGGTGATCGACTCGCTCCAGCTCACCGACGCGCACCGCGTGGCCACGCCGGTGAACTGGAAGCAGGGAGAGGACGTCATTATCGTTCCCGCGGTGACCGACGAGGAAGCCAAGGCCAAGTTCCCCAAAGGCTGGAAGGCGCTCAAACCCTACCTTCGCCTCACTCCGCAGCCAAAGTAGAGAGGAGCCCGTCATGAGCGAGAGCAAGAGCCCGTTCCGCCAGCGCCTCGAGGCCGCCGTCCTCGCCAAGCACAGCCGGATGAATCCCTTCACCGAGAAGTGGGTCAAGGGGGAGCTGAGCCGCGAGCAGCTCGGCGCCTGGGCCTGCCAGCACTACCAGTACGTGTCGCAGTTCGCGCGGTGGTGCGCCGCCGTGTACGCCGAGTGCCCGGATTCGGACGCTCGCGATTTCCTGCTCGAGAACATCATCGAGGAGGAATCCGGCGTCAAGCACGTCGACCTGCTCATCCGCTTCGCCGAGGCGTGCGGCGTGAGTCGGAAGGAAGTGGAGACCAAGCAACAGCTGCCCACCACGCGCGGGCTGACCGCCTGGTGCTACGAGACCTCGAAGCGGCCCTTCCACATCGCGGCGGCCGGGCTCCTCGTCGGGCTCGAGTCGCAGGTGCCGGGCATCTACCAGCGCAACCTGCCGCCGCTCAAGACGCACTACGGGTTCAGCGAGCACGAGGTCGAGTTCTTCGCCATCCACATCGAAGCCGACGAAGTCCACGGCGAGCGTGGCTATCAGATCGTCGAGCGGCACAGCACCACGCCGGAGAAGCAGGCGGAGGCCGTCGACCAGGTGCGGCAGGCGACCGAGATGCGCTGGCAGTACATGACCGGTTTGCACCGGGCCTACGTCCTGAAGGAAGACATGTGACGGCAGTCCGCGCGGCCTCCCTCGAGGAGGTTCCCGCGGGCCGCTGCACGCTGACGGAGGTCAACGGGATACGCATGGTGCTGGCACGCGTCGGCGATCA
>Ga0335084_10004798_pt1 | contig 13348 bp, 10 predicted proteins | sample Lox_Sample_44_FD_206721 | JGI IMG/M metagenome (GOLD analysis project Ga0335084, IMG submission 206721) | Soil microbial communities from Loxahatchee National Wildlife Refuge, Florida, United States - Lox_Sample_4.4 | ecosystem: Environmental > Terrestrial > Soil > Wetlands | place: USA... | reverse complement strand
ACGGGTGCCCTGAATCGAGAACCGGTCATGATAACCTCCTATTTAATGTTTGTTATCGCATTTGCATCACTTTACGTCAGCGCGTGCCCTGCGTCACACATGCTCTGGGCTGGGTTGCACCTTGCGTCTGTGGCTGGGTGACCAGCCCACAATCATTGTACCACATTCAGAGTTAAACTTGTGGAACTAAGCTGAGGCAGAAAGCGGACTTCAATATGGTGCTGTAAAACAACTGTGACGGATTTGTGACAGAATTAACTCAAAAAGAAGGAAATAGATAGAATAGACTGGAATAGATGGAAAGGCTTTTACTTCAGTATTTCTAAGTGGTTACGGGAAACCAGAACCAAATCAAAGGCTTATCAAAAACGGTTAGATCGTTCTCATAACCCGAAGGTCGCCCGTTCAGATCCAGTTTCCTTTCTGCTCACTAAAAATAACCGTTTCCCGAAACTGTTCGAGGGAACAATATCTTGCCAGAACCAGTCCCTTCTAAGAAGTTTTGATTTGAAAAAGATATTAGAGCCTAAAATCAGGCGAGGTTGGCCCTGGATTCTCTATCCACCAAAGTTGACACAAAAGGCGAGAGACTTTAGATGGATTACAATCTACATCGAGGACAAGGGTCAGAAAACAATAATCCTAGGAGGAGGAAGTAGTCACCATCACACTTAATCATTCCTGACTTTCGCAAAAACTTGTGAAGATAGTCTTTGTTGTTTATTGACTCATTCGTCGTCCGATTTCTTTGGGATTTGGAGTACCCCATCCACCTCTTCCAGGTCAAACCACCATTTATTTTCGGGGTTGGGTTTTCCGTATCCGAAGAGATCGTCTGCCCGGACCGCCATACTTCTTGCCAGGGAGGAGTGCCTCGTCGCCCAGCCCACCGCCCGGTGAAAAAGGGTGTAAGGTTTGTTCGCCGGGCAGACCGTAATGCAGGTTCCGCATCCCAACCCTTTTTTGTTCCCCACCCGCATGGAGGTGCATTTCTGGACATCCGTCGGCCAATGCTCATATCCGTTATACATGACTTTGTCACCGAAACTCAGGGCTCCTGAGGGACACTCCCGGGCGCACTTTTTACATTTCGAACAGAGGTCCTGCAGGCCAAAGTCGATGGGTTTGTCTGGAAGAAGAGGCAGGTCCGTGGTGACCACGGCGGCTTTGAACCGCGGCCCGAGGAAAGGATGAAGAACACAGTCCCCGATTCGACACATTTCTCCCAGGCCTGCCCAAAGGAGGATGGGAGGCACGACCACCTGATAATTTCTCGCGTGGTGGGCTCTGGCCGGATAACCGAGCCTGCGAATATAATCGGCGATAATACAGGCAATAAATCCGGAGGCGGAGTAGGCCATGAAGCTCATCGAATTACTGATCCAGCCGTAAGTGGTATTCGCGCTTGACGTTCTCCAATCTTGGTCAATCAGGATACCGATGGCGTACTTATGATTTAGCTCGGTCGTCTCACCATTCCCAAAACTGTGCGTATAGACCGCATACTGGGGAAGCTTACAGATCCCGACGGCATCGGCTCTGAGGAAGTAGGCCAATTCCTTGACATGACGGGAAAGGACGGAGGGATCTTCGGGAATAGGGGCTTTCTGTCTGGCGACGATTCCATCCACGATTCCCTTTAAGTGACTCTGCATTTGAATCAAAGCCGCGGAGAGCGGGTGCTTCTGAACAAACCGCATCCTTTCTACCTTGAGGAAAACCCCATAATCCCCTCGCGCTGCTTTGTTAAAGCCGCTCTCCCGCTCGTCCACTCTCTGGACTTGATCATCAAGGATCTTTGTCGTAGGGCGATCCACTCTTTTCAGTTTATGGACAGGAAAAGGCTCAACATTCCGTTTGCGATAACCGCTCATTGGTCCATCCTCATTATTTCTTTTGTTCCTTCTGAAGCTTTTCTTGAATGATCGACCTGAGTTCTTTCTTGTTAATCTTTCCAACCTGGGTCATCGGAAAATCTTTGACCAACTCCAATCGTTCGGGGAGTTTGAATGTTGAGATGAGTCTTTCTTCTTTAAGAAAACGACACAGCTCGTCGAGGGTTAACTTCTGGCTTCCCTTGGTCAGGATAAAGGCACATCCTTTTTCTCCGAGCACGGGATCGGGCATCGCCACATAAGCGCAATTCTCTACTTTCGGGTGAGCTAAAATGTGATTCTCCACCTCTTCTGCGCTTATCTTCTCTCCCCCCCGGTTAATGGTATCCTTGATTCGGCCCTCCACCGCCAGGTAGCGTCCCTTTACCATCCTGACCACATCCCCCGTGCGGTAGAAACCGTCTTCGGTGAATGCCTTCTTATTGTATTCGGGGGACTGATAGTAGCCCCGAATGGTGTTGGGGCCTCGAACTAACAATTCCCCCAATTCTCCGTAAGAAACGTCCTGATCATTTTCATCGACCACCCTGATCTCGTCGTCTTTAAACATGGGGGTCCCTTGTGTATTCAGGAGCAGATCTTCGGGATCGTCCCTTTCCGTCCAGAAAAGCATTCCTTCAGCCATTCCAAGATTCTGGTGGAAGTCACATCCCAAAGTCGATTTGATTTTCTTTGCCGCCTCGGCGTTCAATCTCGCTCCACCGGCCAGGACGACTTCCAGGGAGCTTAAATCATAGTTGGATAGCTCAGGCGCCTCCATCCACCGGATGAGCAGAGCAGGAGGGGTCGGCATGATCGTTATTTTCTCCTTCTGAATACACTCAAAGACGGCTTCTGTTTTCGTTGAAGGGATGAGGACGACCTTCCCGCCCTTGTGCAACATCCCCATTAACCCGGGAGAGCTCAGAGCAAAATTATGATTGACCGGGATGGCTATTCCCATCACCGAATCCTCTCTCACCCTGGTAATTTCAGCCGCCCGCTTGCAATTCAGGCTATAATCGTTGTGAGTTCTGGGGATGATCTTGGGAACCCCTGTCGTTCCTCCTGACAGCTGAAAGACCGCGGGTTCCGTCGGGTCGGGCCTATATTTTTTCAGGGATTCAACTGGAATCCGCTCCTCGATTCTGTCGTTGAGAAGGGTGGTCAGGGAAACAAAGTCATCCTCTACTCCTTCTCCCGACACCAGGGTCCATTCGAGGGTTGAAATTTTTTTTCGAATGTCACGAGACATCGCTTGATGCGAAACATCTTTGTAGCGGGACGGGATGACATGGGCTTTAGCCTGAGTGAATTGGGCAAAAAAGGAAATCTCTGCATCCCGGTGGGCGGGGAGGGCGAGGATCGGGATGACCCCTATTTTGACGGCAGCGAAGTAAGCGTAAACAAATTCCAGCTCGTTGGGGAGCTGGAGGATGATCCGATCATAAGGCCTCAGGCCTAGATCAATAAAATGAAGCGAGAGGCGGTTTACTTTCTCCGCCATCTCAGAATAAGAGACATAGTTTCCCCTGTATGCAAGCGCTACCCGGTGAGGGTGCCGATTCACCCATTCGTCAAATTCCTCCCCGAGTGTCTTGTCCACCCAGTAGCCTTTTTCCTTGTATTTCTTTATAAATGATTTGGGATATGGGACAAACCCTTCCAGCATGATTTACCTTTCATTCTTTATCCTGAGCTGTCCAAAATAGGAGATTGTTTCGCTTCACTCGCAACGGCTAAATGAATGAAAATCAGGCTGCGAGTGTCATTGCGGGGCGTCCTGCTATGACGGGGCGACGCGCCCGCGCGCTGAAGCGCTATGGCGAGCAAGCGCAACAATCTCGATTCTGAACTTGTGTCATATCGCAAAGTGAAATTCCAACCTGGACAAGGCTGATTTCTTATAAAGTTGTTTCTATGATTTCTTTGCCAACATCTCTGAGGCAGCTTTGATTGAATCTACAATATGCTGATACCCCGTACAACGACACAGGTTTCCGGAGATCGCCTTTCTGATTTCAGTCGTCGTCGGCTTTAAATTCTCATCCAGAAGGGCTTTGGCCGACATCACCATCCCCGGGGTACAGAAACCGCACTGGATGCCTCCGTGTTTCAAAAAGGCTTCCTGGATCGGGTGGAGTTTTTCGCCCTCTGAAAGTCCCTCGATTGTCAGGATCTCCTTGCCCTGAGCATCGATGGCGAGGACGAGGCAGGAAGCGACCGGCCTGCCATCCATCAGGACCGTGCATGCACCGCAATTCCCCTCATTGCACGACTTTTTTGTTCCTGTCAGACCCAGGTTTTCTCTTAAGACCTCCAACAGGGTCCTCCTCGTCTCAATGTTCAGTCGATAATCCGTCCCATTCACTTTCAACAGGATCTCTTCTTGTTTCATGTATTCCACTCCTTCAAGGGTTGTTCTCAATTGATCCTTTGATACGCCTCCATCACCGCCCGTTTTGTCAGGACTTCGATCATCTCTTTTCGATATTCCTTCGATGCACGCACACTGCTTCGCGGGTTTGCTTCCTGAGCCGCTATCTTTCCTGCTTCCTTTCCCACCGTCTCATTTACCCCTTCATTCAGGAGGACTTGTTCCGCTCTTAAAGCCCGGATCGGGGTTGAGCCCACGGCGCCGAGAGCGATCCTGGCTCCCTTACAGATCCTCTTCTCTGAATCGAGGCTTAAGCAGACAGCGACGCCAACCTGTGCCAAGTCCATTGCGGCGCGCCGCATCAGCTTGAAGTAGGCCCCGGCGCTTTTTTGGGGCGGATTGGGAATCATGATCTGAGTTAGGATCTCGCCCGGTTTGAGCACGGATTCCCCCGGCCCCTTAAAAAAATTCTCGACCAGCACCTTTCTTTTTCCGTTGGCACTGATGATTTCGGCCGACGCATCCAAAACGATCAAAGGAGGAGCTGTGTCGGCAGACGGCGCGGCACTGCAAAGATTTCCCCCAATCGTCGCCAGATTTCTTACTTGAAGAGACGCCATCACCTGAACGGCATCCCAGAGGACGCAAAACCTATCCTGGATTATTTTTGAATGCTCGATTTCGCCCAGGGTGACCAAGGCGCCAATTTTCATCCCTTTCTTCTCATCGTGGATGCCCTTCAGCTTCGCTATCCCTTTCAGGCTGATGAGATGCTCGGGGAGAACCTCCCTTTTTTTCATCGAAACCAGGAGATCCGTCCCCCCAGCAAAAACTCTGGCCTTTCCATCATATTTGTCCAGGAGGTCTAGAGCCTTGGAAAGGGACGTGGGAGTATGGTATTCGAATTTAGGCAATCGCTTAATAAACATCACTTTGCCTCCTTTTCTTTCAAGGCTTTTAGAATTTTTTCGGGGGTGATGGGAAGATCTTTGATCCTCACCCCAACGGCATCATAAACGCCGTTGGCAATCGCTGCCATGGTGGAGCAGGAGCTTGCTTCTCCTGCGCCTTTGGCGCCGAAGGGGCCGTAAGGATCGTGTGTATGAACATGCTCGACGATATACTCCGGCGCATCCATGCTCGTCGGTTGTTTGTAGTTCTGCCAGGTGAAGTTGAGGATGCGCCCTTTCTCATCGTAGAGGGATTCTTCCAGGAGTGCTTGGCCTGCCAGATGGGTGCTTCCGCCATTTACTTGTCCCTCCAGCATGAGAGGGTTAATCGGCTGGCCGGCATCATCCCCATGGGCTGCTTTGATCAACGTCACTTTTCCCGTCTCCTTATCGACCTCCAACTCCATGGCCGTGGCAATAAAGTCGAGGCCGTGGACCAGGTTCCCCTTTCCCGTTTTCCAGTCGACGATATCGATGTCCGTCGCTGCCCAGTAGCCCCTTCCGTAGAGAGGGGTTCCCCGGTCATAATAGGCCCTCCGAACGGCCAGCAGAAAGTCAATTCCCTTCTCCGGGCTTCCTTTGACAAAAATCTGTTTGTTTTTGAATTCAAGTCCTTCCGGGTCAGCCTTTAATTCTTTTGCAGCAATTTCTGCAAGCTGTCTTTTCAGATCCTTTGCGGCCAATATCGTCGCATTGCCGTCCCAATACGTACATCGATCGCCGAACATCCCCGAGTCCAGAATGGCGGTGTCTGAATCGCTCACCCCTTGGATGATGTCTTCGAAAGGAAGACCCAATACCTCGGCCGCCATCTGGCAAAAAACGGTGTTCGCCCCTTGCCCGATCTCCGTGCCACCGTGGGTGACGACGACTTTTCCGTCTTCCACAAGCTTCAAGATAACGGAAGAGCCGAAATGGCCGCCCAGCCTTGGGCCAGAAGGATGAGAGGCACAACTGAACCCGATCCCCCTCCCTTCTGGTCTCCGTTTCCTGCTCTCCTGCCATTTAATCTTTTCGGCAGACTTCTCAATGCATTCTGGAAGGCCCGACACATCTACCATCATCCCGTTGGCCGTTCTCCATTGACTGGTGACCGCATTCACTTTCCTGATCTCTACCTGGTCGATGCGAAGGTCTTCGGCGACCATATGGATCAGCGAGTCTAAGGCAAACTGGGCCAGGGTGATCTCCTGCCCTCTGACCGTGCCGCAGGGAGCCCTATTCGAATAGACGAGCTTGCCGTGGTACTCGATCGCAGGAATTTTGTACGGAATATTCAAGAATGCGCCGAAATAATAGACGTTGAAGGGCCCGATCCCGCAAATCGGGCCGCCTTCGAGAATACATTCCGCTCTCAGGGCAGTGATGGCGCCGTTTTTCTTCACGCCGATTTTCAGCCGGGCATCCATGGCATTTCGCTGCCTGTAAGCGGCGAGCACTTCGTCATAGTTCAAAACAATCTTTACGGGTCGGCGGGTGATTTGCGCCAGCTTCGCGGCGGCGAAATCGACATCAAAGGGATCATGCTTTCCCGAAAAGGCGCCGCCCACGAAGGGGTTGAGGATTCTCATCCCGGAGAGAGGAAGGTCGAGAGCCCTGCACATATGACGCCAGGTGATGTAGGGACTCTGTTTCGAACCTTGCAAAAGGATTCTCCCGGTTGGGTCCACCTCTGCCAGGCAGGCATGAGGTTCGATGAAGCCCACGGCCACGCGTTGGGAGGTGAATGTCTCCTCTCGGATGTAATCCGCCTCTTTAAACCCTTTTTCAACATCCCCGAAGTTGAAATCTGAGAAGTAAGCGAGGTTGCTTTTTGAAAATTCGTTGACGAGCGGCGCTCCGGGTTTTAAAGCGTCTTCAGCTGTCAGAACGACGGGCAATTCTTCGTAGTCCACTTTAATTAAGTCGAGCGCCTCTTCGGCGGTATCCTCATCCATGGCAGCCACGGCCGCTACCCCTTCTCCAAAATGGTGGACCTTGGTGATGGGCATGGGAATTTGATCGCGGGTGTCCGGCCGGGTGCCAAATGGGATTCCCGGAAAGTCTCTTCCTGTAATGACTCCGATGACGCCGGAAAGTGCCTTAGCCTTACTCGTATCGATGTTGAGGATTTTGGCGTGAGCCAGAGGGCTTCTCAAAAGCTTGCCGTGCAACATTCCGGCGGCCACCAGATCGCCGGCATATTTTGCCTTACCCGTGACCTTTACCCTTCCATCCGTCCTCTCTACTGATTTGCCCACAACGGAATATTCTGCCATTTCCTTACGCTCCGTCTTTCGTTTAGTGTGCCCACCCTGAACCGCCTTCCCCCTTGAGGGGGGAAGGTTGGGATGGGGGTGAAAAAGGTCTCATGGTCCACCCCCCCTATTCCTCCCCCATCACCGCAGGGGGAGGAGATTTTGGGTCGAGTTAAGTGGACCATGTTTCGAAACCCCTCGCCTTCAAGGCAATGGTCGTCAAGTATTTCTCCAGTGATCAACCCTTCGGCCTCATGAGAAGTTCTCTTACCCTCCTCCTAAGGGAATGATGGTAATCGTCACGGTATCCCCCTCCTTCAAAGGGGTCTCCAGTCCAGCGCTCCACTGCGGATAGGGGATATCATTGATCCTTATTTCCCACTCATCCGGGTTGATGGTTTGGGCCCCGGGCTGTACAAATTCAACCCGGGTGGGTAATCTCGCCGAGATTTCCTCCAGAAACTCTCGGATGGTCAATTGGGGTTGATCTAAATTCGCAAATTCTCCGTTGTCCAGTCCGGGGATAATGAAGTTAGACTTCACGTAGATTTTCATAGGCCCCAACCCATATTTTAACCTTACACTTATATAAACGGCCAGGGTAAAACTCGCCTTCGGAGCGACTTTGGGTACGCTTCGAATGGATTTACAACTTCAGTCCCGTAAGCTTTCGGACGTTGCCCTCATAGATCGCCTGACGCTCCGCTGGCTTCATCTCTAAGCCGTCGATGATCTCGATGGTCCATCGGATATAGGCCGTCCCCTTCTCTGGATCGAAAGGCATGTCCGAAGCAAAGAGGACCCGATCTATTCCAAAGAATTTTATACCGCAGATCGTCGCTTCCTTGGACCCAAAGACCGCAGTATCGGCATAGAAAAGGCGGAAATAATCGAGTGGCCTCTTTTTAAGTTTTTTCAGCAATTGGAAATAGTCTTCGTCAGAAGTCCTCGTCCCCAACTGATCCCAACCAGGGCCGACGCGGCCTTCGAAGTAGGGGATCATACCGCCCAGGTGGTGGGTAATGATTTTAATATTGGGGTGTTTGTCAAAAAGGCCTGCAAAGACCAGGTGGGCCATGGCCACGCTGGTTTCGTAGGGCCAGCCAAAGGTCCACCAGATTTCGTAATGGCTCTTGCGTTCGCCTTTATAGTCCGGGAAATCGGACCCCCGGGCGGGATGGAGCCAGATCGGCCGGTCGAGTTCCGCCATGAGATCGAAGAGGGGCATGGTCTCGGGTTTGTCCAGAGGCCGGCCGTTGACATTGGAAAATATCTGAACGCCAACGGCTCCCAGGTCCTTGATCGCACGGCTGGCCTCTGTGAGGAGTCCTTTCGGGTCGTTCATCGGGAGAGAGGCGATGAAACCGGGAAAGCGTTTCGGATATTTTTGGACCAATTCTGCCATCCCGTCGTTCGCTAACTTAGCCAGATCGGTGGAGTTCGGAGGAGGGCCAAAGGCCTCGATCGGGGGCGATCCGATACAGATCACCTGAACGTAGTCCTCGAAGAGGTCCATCATCTTAAACCGTACGTCGAGGTCGACGAGGCTTGGTACGTTTCGGACCCGTTTGTGCATGTCCGCTCCTTTGGGTAAGAGCTCGAGCATTTTGTCAAAACATTTCTTGGGAAAGATGTGGTTAAAGACGTCTATTTTCATCAAGCACCTCCTTGAGGTTAATCCGAGTGAGAAGGGGTTTCCTACAGGCAGAGCATCTCGGGTCCGAACCGTATCTGGATGGCTCCCACAGGACAATCCAGACGGCAGGAGCCGCAATGCCAGCACTCCTCCGGATACTTGACCGTCGGAAGCTTTTTTCTCCTGTCGAAATGGATCACGTCGAGCGGACAATGCAGGTCACAGGTTCCGCATTTCTTGCACTTTTTCAGATTGATCACGGGAGGCATGGCTTGCTCCTCTCTTCCCTTGTTTCCGTCACCGGGGTGGAATCACGTCGTAATTCAGTTTCTTAAACTCGGTCCTGATCCCCTGTTCCGTTTTCCACAACACAATCTGTCCATCATACTCCGGCTTTGTTTCCGGGTAGTCGGTACGATGATGATAGACGCCAAACCGGGTTTCCTTTCGGGCCAGGGAAGCGGTGCACATCATTTTTGCGACCATCCAGATCTGTTTCGTCTCGAGGACACGGGTCAACTCATGATAGTTCCGGGCACCGATGTCCTTCAAATAATTTCCTAATTCCTCTAACTTTTCCAGAGCCACGGCCAGGCTTTTTTCGTTACGAGCGGGCCCGGCGTTCTGCCACAGCATTTTTCGCATCGTGTCTTCAAACTGGCGGTGCGCGACCGTCGCGGAGGCCCTGAGAGGAGCAAATGTCTTTTTCCTGAGCTGATTCACCTGAGACATTTCCACTTTTGGGATCTTTTCAAAAGCCTTGGCATGTTCCGCAGCCCTCTTCCCGGCCAGGTAGCCGCCCGTGGTGCAGATATGGACGCAACGCATCTGGTCAGAACAGTCGCCCGCCGCAAAGAGCCCGGGAACGGTGGAGGCCGTGTTTTCGTCGATCATGATTCCGCTGCTGTTGACTTCCGAAGATCCTCCTTGCATGCCTTCGGAAGGCATGATTTCGAGGGGTTCTTTCGCCAGATCGATCCCCTTCTGTTCGATGAAGTCTGGGAGGGTATCTTTGTCATATCCCAGGGTCTTCTTGAGGTGGGTCATCTCGCTGACAGAGAGGTGACGGCAGTCGACATAGACCGGGCCACGCCCTTCGGCAATCTCCCTCATCACTGCTTCGACCAGCTTGTAACGGGGCGCCCTGACTCCTGCAGGGTGGATCCTCGACATGAATTCCTCACCCGCTGCGTTGACGATTTTGCCGCCCATACCCGTTAAAGCGTTCAGCCCTGCGGCGCTGAATCCCCTCGGAACGAGGGTGATTCGCACGATCTCCATGTTGGCGAGTTTTGCCCCTGCTTCGTAGGCCATAGCCTGGGCAGCGCCTGTGTTGGCAGGGCATTGCCAGGTATTGAAGGGAAGCCCTGTGGGATTCTCGAAGATACGGTTAGTGTTGCCCGTTGCAAGGAGGACGGCTTTGGCCTTGATCGTGTAAAACTTTCCTGTCCTGATATTAAACCCGACCGCGCCGGTCACCCTTCCGCTATGCGTCAACAGTCCGGAGATGGCACATTTCTCCAGGGTCTGAGCGCCGAGGCGTTTGGCCTCACGGGCGAGCAGGGGCTTCAATTGTTTTCCGTTAAAGTTAATAAAATAGGGGCCCGGCTGGCCCATGGAGGTCGTCCGATAATAGGTCCCGTCAGGTTGCTTGAGCGTGCATCCAATTTTTTCCATTCTATCGATAGCCGCGTTCAGTTCTCTGCAGAAGACCGCGTTTTGCACACTCAGATTGACTGTGCCCCGGGCAATCTTACCCACCCATTCGAGATAGGCCTCCCTCGTATCCCAGGTGTCCGTGCCCAGGTAAGCCATAAAATGGTCCACCCCGCCTGCAATCGCTCCGCATCGGTCGATTGAGCTCTTGTCGGCGATTAAGACCCTGACGCCTTTTTCGAGAGCTCCAATCGCCCCGTTGTTGCCGGCCAATCCCCCTCCCACGATGAGCACATCGGTTTCCAGCCTTTCGCCTGACTGTTCAATACTTTTTGCCATATCTACGCCCTCTTTCTAAGAGTCTATTCAGCTCCGACCGAGGCGATTGCCCTTCGATTCCGAAGGGCCAGAAATTCCTGTAAGACCAGGAACCCAACAATTACATAACCCGTCAGGCTGGAAAACGTGTGAGGATAAACCAAGAACAGGCCGCCGACCAGAAACAATAGTCGCTTGATCCAGCCGAGACTTCGGAATAAAAATCCATGAAAGGTAACGGCCATACACCCGAGCCCGATAAAAGAAGAGATGACCCGGAGGGCAACCATGGCAGGAGCGCCCATGAGCAGAAGTTCGTTTGCGTAAATGTAAAGATAGGGAACCAGGAAAGACGGCATCGAATAGAAAAAGGTAAGATTCGTCGTCTTCATAGGATCTGTTTCGGCCAGGCCTGCCGCCGCAAAGGAGGTAGGGGCAACGGGAGGGCTGATGTTTCCAAGGGCTCCGAAGAAGAAGACGAAGAGATGGGCCGCCATGGGATGAGCACCCGCCTTGACGAGGGCAGGGGCAGCTAAGACAGCAAGGATCAGGTAGCAGGTGACCGGTGGAAGCGGAAGTCCGAGGATCAGCGAAGCGATCATGGTCAGAAAGAGAAGAACGAGCATGCTTCCGCCAGCGAACGTAATCATGATATCCGAGAAACGCATACCGAGGCCGGTCATGCTGATGGCGCCCGTAATCAAACCGGCAGAAGCACAGCAGGCAGCGACGATGAGACTTCCCTTTGCCCCTCTTTCGAGTGCGGTCGCTATCTTTTTGATATTCATCCTCGTCTTTGGCCGCAGCTGGCTGGCGACGACGCAGGCGACGATGGCCCAAAAGCCGGCCTTGGGTGTCGATGTTCCCGCAATCGCAACACAGTAGATCAGGACGAGAATGGGAAAGATCATGTGCCCGCGGTCGAGAAAGGCCTTCTTGAGGCTGGGGAGCTCTGCCTTTGGGAGGCCCTTGAGTCCATATTTCGCCGACTGGAGTTCGACGATCATATAGACAGAGACATAGAAAAGGAGACCGGGAATCAGGGCGGCCTTACAAACATCCCAATAGGACCCGCCGATCATCTCCGGGATGATGAAGGCCACAGAGCCCATGACCGGAGGGATCAGCATCCCCCCCGTAGAGGCGAGGGCTTCGACGGATGCTGCTACAATGGGTCTGTATCCAACTCGTTTCATCAGAGGGATGGTCAAGACGCCTACGGCCGTCACGTTTGCTACCTGGTTTCCTGTGATGCTGCCGAACATACAACTGGCCATGACAGCGGCTTTTGCCGGGCCGCCCCGGAATCTTCCAAAGAGAGCAAGCCCCACATCAATGAAAAACGCTCCCGCCCCGGAAACCAGGAGAAAGGCCCCGAAGGTAACAAAGATGATGATCACCGTGGAAGAGACACCCAACGGCATTCCAAGGATTCCCTCGGTGCTGAAGAACATGAAATTGACCACCTGTTCAAAAGTAAACCCCGTGTGAGCCATGTAGGAGGGAAGGAAGCTTCCGAAGGCGAGGTAGGCAAATCCAACCATGCAAATGATCACCATGGAACCTCCGATCACTCGCCGGGTGGCCTCGATGACCAGCAGAATGCCCAGGGTTGCGCAGGAGGTGTCGAGGAGATTGGGCATCCCCGTGCGAAAGCTCAGCGCCTCCCACTCTACGAATACGTAAGCTCCAAGAAAAAAGGAAAGAAGGATCAGAAGAACATCCAGGAAGGCTAGGGGCCGAAACTCGTTGGCCACCTTGATTTCTTGAGATTCATCGCTCTGTGTCTTGAAAGGAAACATCAGAAAGATAAGAATCAGAGCAAAACAGAGATGTGTCGTGCGCTGCTGGACGCCGGGAAGGGGGCGGACCCCCGCGGCGTAGATGTGGAAAAGAGCCATGGCTACTGCAAAGACGAAGATGAGAATACGGCGAATGTTCCAGGGGGGACCTTTTTTGGGCGCGGCATTCGCTTCCAGGTCAGGTTTCATGAGTTCACCTCGGTCTTTTCCCGTAGATAAATTCCGTCGAAAAAAACCTCACTGCTTGCCGCAGCAGAGACAGGTCATCCCTCCGCTCGGTGGGCAAAAAAGAATTTACTATTTCCAGGCACCCATCTCTTTCAGATACTTCTCCGCGCCGGGATGGAAGGGAAGGGGATTACCCTTTTTTGCGTCCTGAAGGGTCATATCCTTTGCTGCAGAGTGAATGCTATAGTAATCGGCTTTGTGTTCGAAAAGATTTTTTAGGAACTTGTAGACCAAATCGGTATCCACACTTGCATAGGTCCATACCGAGGT
>Ga0335084_10004796_pt1 | contig 13350 bp, 13 predicted proteins | sample Lox_Sample_44_FD_206721 | JGI IMG/M metagenome (GOLD analysis project Ga0335084, IMG submission 206721) | Soil microbial communities from Loxahatchee National Wildlife Refuge, Florida, United States - Lox_Sample_4.4 | ecosystem: Environmental > Terrestrial > Soil > Wetlands | place: USA... | reverse complement strand
CAAGGGCGGGACGGGCGTGGGAGTCCGCACGCTCCTGGCGTACCTCTCGGCGCTCGCCGGCAAGCGGTAGATGCCCGGCGGAGTAGACCTCCACACCCACACGACCGCGTCCGACGGCAGCTACACGCCGTCCGAGCTCGTGGCGGAAGCGGCTGGGCGCGGCGTGCGTATCCTCGCCGTCACCGACCACGACTCGACGGAGGGGCTCGCGGAGGCCATGGAAGCCGCCGCGAAGCACCGACCTCTCGAAGTCATCCCGGGCATCGAGATCAACTGCGACGTCGAGGGCGCGGAGATCCACGTTTTGGGCTATCTCATGGACTGGCAGGAGCCGTGGTTCCAGGATTTCTGCCGCGAGCAGCGGAGGGAGCGGCGCGCGCGCGTCCACCGCATGGTCGAGCGGCTGGCCGCCCTCGGCATGCCGCTCGATGCCGACGAGGTCTTCGCGATCGTGAGGGAGGGCTCGGCTGGGCGGCCGCACGTGGCGCAGGTCATGGTCGCGCGCGGCTACGTCAAGACAGTGCGCGAGGCTTTCGACAAGTACCTGGGCACGGGCAAACCCGGGCACGTGCAGAGGCGGAAGCTCACGCCGGAGGACGCGGTGCGGTTGATACGGAAGGCGGGCGGCGTGCCCGTCTTCGCTCACCCGGGGCTCGCCAACCGCGATGCGATGATCCCCGGGCTCATCTCCGTTGGCATGATGGGCATCGAGTGCTACTACACCGAGCACTCGGCAGGACAGCGCGCGGCGTATCTCCAGCTCTGCAAGGACCACGGCCTGGTCGCCACGGGCGGCTCCGATTTTCACGGGCCCAAGGTGCGCGCCGCCACGCTCGGCTCGCCCGCCGTGCCCATGTCCGCCGTCGACGACCTCCGCGCCAAAGCGGCCTTGTCCCACGCCGCTGCCGCGTCCTAGCTTTCCGCGGTCACAGCACGCACGCGGCGGGCGGGTCGCGTCGGGGGCAGCGGGGGCGCGGCCGGCTTCGCCACCCTACGCATGCGTGAATCGCAGCCCTGCGGGCTGCGCGCACTTGCGAAGGGCCCACTGCGCACGGCCGCGCCCCCGCTGCCCCCGACGCCACCCGCCCGACTCCCCAGTCTTTTCATGGAGTGCCCGGTCCGGGCGTCGTGATCAGGAATAGTTGGGGAACATTCTCCGAAAGACGTCGGGGGGTGTGCGGGCCTTGAAGTAGGCCATCTGGCGCGACGAGTAGTCGGCGCCGCCGCGGAAAACGATGGAGGCGGCGGCGATGAGCGTGCCGGATGTCGTGCTGAGCGTGCTCTCCGTGCGCCAGAAGGTTCGCTTGCGGTCTATGGGCGTCACGTCGGCGAAGCGCCCGGACGCGATGAGCTGACCGTCGAAGGGCGCGTCGGGCTCGTGGAGGCTGACGGCGAGACGGTTGGTCAGCCCGCCTTCCTTCATCACGAGCGCTGCCAGCCACCACGCGATTTCGTCGAGCAGCACGGGCGCTAGCGCAGGGTGAAGGCGGTCGCCGCCCGCTCGCCACGGCGCGCGCGGAGCCAGTCGCGCCCAGACGCCCTCTTCGTCGAAGGACAGCGCGACCTGCAGGCCGAGCGGGTTGCCCGCGCCGCAGGCCAGGCAGTAGTCCGACATGGGCAGGGGAGAGCCGTCGCTGCCGCCGGACCACGCGCGCGCCGTCGCGGGCGCCGCCGGCAGACCGGCGACGCTGCCGCTCGTCAGGGTATGGCCGTCCTGGAGAATCGAGAGGCCGACAGCGCCTCCGCTCGGATCGACCGGCGAGTCCACCAGAAGGTCGAGCGCGGTCTCGATCGGCACCGACGACGTCAGCCGCCCCTCGACGCGGCGCGGGCCGGGGGCGCGCCCGAGCGGCCGCGCGGCGGCATCCATCAGCCCGACGAGGCAGCCGCCGTGCACGATGCCGGGCCAGCTTTGAAGGGGCGGCGGCGCCTCGAACCTCCCGCGTCCCGTGCGGGGCAGGCTCAGGGCGCGCTCGAACGCCTGCGCGATGGTGTCCAGCGGCGGGCCTACTCTCGGCGCGTGCTACAGTTGAAAGAAGTGATGGCAAGGCACGTCATGGTCGCGGCCATTCTACGCGTTGGCGAAAGCGGGCCGCAACCCTCGTGATCCGCGGACTCGAGCTCGTCGGCACCGGGCCCTTCGCGCGAGCGACGCTCACGAACTTTGTCTTCATGACGAGCCTGAGCTGCTTCATCCTCCTGCCGCTGTACGTCCATCGCCTGGGCGGCACCGAGGCCGCCATCGGCCTGGTCCAGGGCGTGTACAGCGCCGCGGGCATCGTGTGCCAGCCCGTGATCGGTCTCTGGCTCGATCGCGTCGGCCGCCGGTTCTTCATGACGCTCGGCGTGTACCTGCTGATCGCCTCTTCGGCCGCCTTCATGGTCACCCATTCGGTGCCGCTGCTGGCCGCGCTCCGCGTGGTCCAGGGGCTGGGCTTCTCAGCGTTCTTCGTGGCGAACTACCTGCACGTGGTGGACCTGGTGCCGGTGGATCGCCGGGGCTGGGCGCTCGGCATCTACGGCGGTTCCGGCTTCCTCGGCACCGCGCTCGCACCCGTCGCGGGGGAGATCATCGTGAACCGCCTTGGCTTTCGGTGGCTCTTCGGCCTGTCAGTGCTGCTGGGTGGCGTCGCGGCCTGGCTCGTGGCCGCCACGCGCGGGATCCGGCCGCCGGGCTCTGGCTTTGGGCCGGGGATCGGCTCGCTGCGTGCGGGCCTGGCCGATGTGTTTCGGCTGCACATGGCGCTGACTTTCTTCTTCGGGCTCGGGACGGGAGTCATGTTCACCTTCATGCCGACCTTCGGCGAGGGACTCGGTGTCCACAGCGTCAGCCTCTTCTATACCGCGTACGCCATCGCGGCGGTGGCTGTGCGCGTGGGCGGCGGCAACCTCATCGACACGCGCGGGCGACGCGCGACCATCATCCCCTCCATGTTCGTCCAGGCCGCCGCCGCAGGAGTGCTGACCGCGATGGCGCTCCAGGTGCAGCCGCACATGACCGTGCCCGTCGTGCCATTTCTCTTCCTTGCCGGGCTCCTGGCGGGTGGCGGTCACGGCTTCCTCTACCCGGCGCTGGCGGCGCTCCTGATGGACGTCACCCCGGAGGCCCGGCGAGGAGGCGCGGTCGGGATTTTCAGCGCCGTCTTCCTCGTTGGCAACGCGCTGGGGTCCATGGTCTTCGGTTACGTCGCCCATGGCCTGGGCTACGGCATCATGTGGAGCACGCTGACGCTCCTGCTGACAGCCGGTTTTCTCCTCGCGTTCCGGCTCCGAGTCGGCCAAGCAGTCACGGCGCGCCACGCGAGTTGACTTGGCCCGCCCCGGGCCCGATACTGCTGGCCAGCGCGGAGCGCTTGCGCGCTGAGGAGGGTGAAGATGGCGAAGCTCGCACCGGTGGCGCACATCGGACTGCCGCTTCTCATGGCCGCCGCGCTCTTCGCCTCTCCCGCGCGTCTGCCCGCGCAGACGCCGGCGCCGGCCGGCCCGCGTGAGGCGCCCCCGCAGGAGGCCGGAGTCGTCGGGCTCTTCCTCGATTCCGCGAGCCTCCAGCCCACCGTGGTCCTGCAGGGCAAGCGCGACCGCAGGAGCTTCGGCATGGCGATCGGCGCGGCAGAGGCAACCGGCATCGCCTTCCCGCTCGAGAATCGCGTTCCGCCGCGCCCGCTGACTCACGATCTCTTCCTCACGCTCTTCGGCCGGCTCAAGGTCACGGTCACCCGCGTGGTCATCACGGATCTCAAGGACGGCATCTACTACGCCACGGTTTTCCTCGACGCCGGCGGCAAGGAGATGCAGCTCGACTCGCGCCCGTCGGACGCCATCGCGCTCGCGATCCGCGCCAAGGCCCCGGTGCTCGTCGAGGAGCGCGTCTTCGACAAGTCCGAGCTTCTGCCGGGCCCGAACCCGGCGCCGCGCATCTAGCCCATGGCCAAGGACGAGCCCGCGGGCGCCGGCGCGCCTCCGGAGGGCGGGGATCTCGACAGTCACCAGTGGGCCATCCAGCGTCGCATCGACGACGTCTTCGCCAAGCTCGGGGAGAAGTACGGGGATCTCTCGGGGCGCGTCGAGGTGCGGATCAAGCCGGAGACGACGTTCGCCCAGATCGGCGGCCTGCGGGAAGCCAAGAGCATCGTGCGGAGCTTCGCGACGGCCCTCACGGACCCGGAGCTCTACCGAAAGTGGGGCATCACGCCGCCGAAGGGCGTGCTGCTCTACGGCCCGCCGGGCACGGGCAAGTCGCTGCTGGCCCGCGCGCTCGCCACCGAGACGGGCTCGGTCTTCTACCACCTGAAGCTGATGAACCTGACATCCAAGTTTGGCCCGAACACCGGCGAGCTGCTCCAGGAGATCCTGGCCGTCGCGAAGGAGCAGGGCAAAGGCGTGCTCTTCCTCGACGACGCCAACGCGCTGTCGCTGGAGCATCTCCTGCCGCCGGCCCAGGCGAGAGAGGCCTCAGCGCGGCTGGTGGCGGCGCTGTGCGAGCGACTCGACGCCCTCGAGGATTTTTCCCGGATGATCGCGGTCGGCTCCACGAGCCGCACCGATTCGGTGGACTCGTCACTGGTCGCCCCGGGTCGTCTTGATCGCCTCGTCGAGGTGACGCTGCCGGACGGCCCCGACCAGCAGGAGATCCTCGAGCTGTCCCGCAAGCGCGCCGAAGCCGCCGCGGGACGCACGCTCTTCGCCGACGTCGACTACCGCTCCGTGCTGCCGCCCATGGGCGGCATGAGCGGCGCGGAGATCTCCGAGATCATTCGGCGGGCGCTCGAACAGAAGGTCCACGCGGCGGGGCAGGGGCAGGACACCGGGTTCGTCACGACGCACGATCTTCTCCAGCAGATCGACCGCTACCGCCGCACGCGGGAGATGGTCGAGAAGATCCGCTACGGACAGTACCTCTGACAGACGGGAGCCGGCATGAGCGAGACGGGGCTGAGTACGGGACACAAGCCGATGGAGGCGGTGCGCGCGGACGACCGGCCGTGGGAGACGCTTCGCTGGCCGGGCCAGTGGAGCAAGATGCTGTTCCACCCGCGCCCGGAGCGTCCGACGGAGCCGAACGCCGGCCTCGTCCGCTACGAGCCGGGCTCCCACCACCCCTTCCACAAGCACGACTTCGCGCAGGTCTGGTACATCCTCGAAGGCGAGTTCGAGATCGGGGAGACGACGTACGGGCCCGGGACCATGCTCTTCTACCCCGACCCGCACTTCGAGCCGCCGCTCGTGACCAAGACCGGCGGGCTCATGCTCTTCTGCCAGTACCAGGGACCGACGACCCAGGGCCGCCCGATCTACGACGGCCGCTTCAACATGACGACCCGCAAGTCCGTCGCCGAGGAAAACGTCGACATCTGATCCGCACATGTTCCGGAGCGGTGGTAGGATGACCGCTCGATGCCCTCCGTCACGCACATCCGCGTCCGCTACAAGGACACCGACACCATGTCGGTCGTCTACTACGGCAACTACCTGACCTACTTCGAGGTCGGCCGCGTCGAGTACCTGCGGCAGAGGAACCTGCCGATGTCCGAGGTGAACAAGCGCATCCACATGCCCGTCGTGGAGGCCTTCGTGAAGTACGTCAAGCCCGCCAAGCTCGACGACCTCCTCGAGGTCACCTCGCGGGTGGGCGAGCGCAAGCGGGCGAGCTTCACCTTTTCGTACGAGATCCGCAACGAGGCCGGAGAGCTCGTGGCCACGGGGTTCACGCGGCACGCCTGCTGGGACCCGGCCACGGCGAAGATGATCGCGCTACCAGACTGGCTCAAGGAGATCATGCCGGATGCCGACCTCGACCCGACCGATCGCTGACATCGCCCTCCAACTGGGGCTCGCGACGGAGGAATGGCTGCCGTATGGTCGCGACAAGGCCAAGGTGCTGCTGCCGGCGCTCCGCGCCCGGAGCGCCCGCGCCGACGGCAAGCTCGTCGTCGTGTCCTCGATCACCCCCACCCCGGCCGGCGACGGCAAGACCACGATGACGATCGGCCTCGGCCAAGCGCTGTGGCGTGTGGGCGCGCGGCCCGTCATCGCGCTGCGCGAGCCTTCGATCGGCCCCACGCTCGGCATGAAGGGCGGCGGCACCGGCGGCGGCCGCTCCCAGGTCCTGCCCATGGAGGACATCAACCTCCACTTCACGGGGGATTTCCACGCGATCACCTCGGCTCACAACCTCCTCGCGGCCGCCGTGGACAACCACCTCCACCACGGCAACGCGCTCGGGATCGACGTGCGCCAGGTGCTGTGGCGGCGCGTGCTCGACGTCAACGATCGCGCGCTCCGCAATGTGATCGTGGGGCTCGGCGGACGGATGGACGGCGTGCCGCGCGAGGGGGGCTTTCTCATCACCTCCGCCTCGGAGATCATGGCGGCGCTGTGTCTCGCCGAGGATCTGGGCGACCTCAAGGCGCGGCTCGGCCGCGTGGTGGTGGCGCTCAATCCGGACGGAGGCGCCGTCCTGGCCGACGATCTCAAGATCACGGGCGCCATGGCCGCCCTGCTTCGCGACGCCGTGCACCCCAACCTCGTCCAGACCATGGAGGGGACGCCGGCCCTCGTGCACGGCGGTCCTTTCGCCAATATCGCCCACGGCTGCAATTCCGTCGTCGCGACCCGGATGGCGCTCAAGCTCGGCGATATCTGCCTCACCGAGGCCGGCTTCGCGACCGACCTCGGCGCCGAGAAGTTCTTCGACATCAAGTGTCGGCTGGCGGGGCTCCGGCCCGACGCGGCCATGATCGTGGCGACGGCGCGGGCGCTCAAGTACCACGGCGGAGTGCCGCTGAGCGAGCTCGGCAAGGAGAATGTCGAGGCGCTCGTGCGCGGGCTCGACAACCTCGAAGCCCACGTCGCCTCCGTCCGCCAGTTCAAGGTGCCGATGCTGGTCGGGCTGAACCGCTACCCGACCGACACCGAGCGCGAGTACGGAGCTGTGCTCGATCGCTGCGGGATCCTCGGGGTGCCGGCGTATGTCGCGGATGTCTTCGGCAGGGGAGGCGAAGGGGGCGAAGACCTCGCGCGCGGCCTCCTAAAGCTCCTCGAGAGCGAGCGCTCCGCTTTCGCGCCGCTGTACTCCCTCGACGCTCCCGTCAAGGCCAAGCTCGAGACCATCGCCACGCGCATCTACGGCGCCGACGGGGTCGACTACCCGAAGAAGGTGGACCGTCAGATCGCCCAGGCCGAGGCGCTCGGTTACGGTCGGCTGCCCGTCTGCGTCGCCAAGACGCAGCGGTCGCTGTCCGACGACCCGACCCTGCTCAACCGGCCGCGCGATTTCCGGATCACGATCAACGACGTGCGGATCTCCGCCGGGGCGGGGTTCCTCGTGGCGATGGCGGGCGACATCACGACCATGCCGGGACTGCCGCGCAAGTCCAACGCGGAAGGCGTGGATGTGACGCCGGGCGGGGCGATTACGGGGCTCTTCTAGCCGTGTGATATACTGCGCGGTGGCCCCGGCTGAAGCGGGCTGAAACCATGATCCAGGTCGATCGACTGACGAAGAGCTACGGGCCGGTGACGGCCGTCCACGACGTGTCGTTCAACGTCGACAAGGGCCGGATCGTCGGCTTCCTGGGCCCCAACGGGGCCGGCAAGTCCACGACGATGAAGATCCTGGCCTGCTTCATGGCGGCCAGCGGCGGTAGCGCCCGCGTGGCGGGCTTCGACGTCTTCAGCCAGTCCCTCGAGGTGCGCCGGCGCATCGGCTACCTTCCGGAGAACTCTCCGCTCTACGCCGACCTGCCCGTGGCCGCCTATCTCGACTTCGTCGCCGAAGCCAAGGGTGTGTCGCGCGGCGTGCGGCGGGCCAAGGTCGCCGACGTGATGGACCGCTGCTTCATCGCCGATATGCAGCACCGGCTCATCGGCAAGCTCTCCAAGGGTTACCGGCAGCGGGTGGGGCTGGCGCAGGCGCTCCTGGGCGACCCGGACGTGCTGATCCTCGACGAGCCCACCATCGGCCTCGACCCTCGTCAGATCGCCGAGATCCGCGCGCTGATCAAGTCGCTGGGCGGCCAGCACACGGTCATTCTCTCCACGCACATCCTGCCCGAAGTCTCCATGGTCTGCGACAGCATCATCATCATCAACCGCGGGCGCGTCGTGGCGAAGGGCACCCAGGCGGAGCTCGTGGAGCAGGTCTTCCCCGCGGCGCGCGTGGAGGTGGAAGTGGCCGGCCCTGCGGAGGCCATCGCCTCATCGCTCAGCGCCCTTCCCGGCGTGACGTCGGTGGAGGCCCTCGGGGCCCGCGACGGCGCCTCCCGCTTCGTCGTCGAGTCGCCCCGCGGGCGCGACCTGCGCGGTGAGCTGGCGCGGCTCGTCTCGGGCCGCGGCTGGGAGCTCCTCGAGCTGCACCAGGTAGGGCTCTCCCTCGAAGAAGTGTTCATCCGCGTCGTGGCGGGCGAGGAGCACGCGCCACAGCTCCTGGAATCGGCCGTGGAGGAGACGCTGTGAGGGGCTGGCTGCCGGTCTTCAAGAAAGAGATGCGGCTCTACTTCGGATCACCCGTCGCCTACGCCGTCGCGACGTTCTTCCTCTTCGTCGCTGCCTTCTTTTTCGCGCCGTCTTTCATCCAGTACGCGGACGTCTCGATGCGCTCGGCCATGCAGCCGCAGATGGGGCAGAGCCTCAACGCCACGGAGAACATCCTGCGCCCGCTCACGTACAACATGGCCGTCGTGCTGCTCTTCTTCATCCCGATGCTGACCATGCGCCTCTTCGCGGAGGAGAAGCGCTCCGGCACGATGGAGCTTCTCCTGACCTACCCGCTGCGCGACGGAGAGGTTCTCGCGGGCAAGTTCCTGGCCGCCCTGGCCCTCTACGCGTCGATTCTCGCGCTGACGCTCACGTACCCGATCACTGTCGCCTGGTTCACCCGGATCGAGTGGGGCGCGGTCCTGACCGGGTACCTCGGCCTCATCCTCATCGGCTCGGCATTCCTGTCCGTCGGGCTCTTCGTGTCGTCGACGACGGAGAACCAGATCGTGGCCGGGTTCGGGACCTTCGGCGCGCTTCTGACCCTCTGGCTGCTCGGCTGGTTTGCGGACTCGGCCCAGGGAGGGCTCCGGACCGCGATCCAGCAGGCTGCGATCATCGAGCACATGGAGAGTTTCGCCAAGGGCGTCCTCGATACGAAGGACCTCGTCTACTACCTCTCGGTGACCGCTTTCGCGCTGTTCCTCACCCTCCGCTCGCTCGAGTCGAAGCGGTGGCGGGGCTGAGAGCGACGCCGATGACGCTCCTCAAGCGCTGGGGTATCTGGGGCGCCGTGCTCTGCCTGCTCGGCGCCGGAGGGCTCGCGCTCTTTGCTTCGTGGATGACGCGGCTGCAGGGGGCGCTCGTCATCGCGGCCGCCGTCCTCTTCGTCGCTGCAGCCGCGCTCAACTGGCGAGAAGGCGCCTCGCTCCTCGGGCGCCGCGGCATGCGCCACGGCGCGAGCGCGGCCCTGCTGGTGCTCATGGCGCTCGGCGTGACGGTGCTCGCCAACGCCGTGTCACTCCGCTACAACACGCGCTGGGACCTGACCGAGAACAAGCGCCACAGCCTCTCGCCCCAGACGGTCAGGCTGGTCAAGGAGCTCAAGGCGCCGGTCGAGGTCATCGGCTTCTTCCGCTCGGACACGCCCGGCAAGCGCACGGCCGAGGACCTGCTCAGGCAGTACGCCACGGCCTCCGGGGGCAAGTTCAGCTTCCGGATGGAAGACCCGGATCGCTCGCTGGGGCTCGCGCGGCGCTACGGTGTGGAGAGCTACGGCACGCTGGTCGTGCAGAGCGGGGACAAGTCCGAGAAGGCGCTCGACGCCGACGAGGAGCACCTGACGAATGCCCTTGTCAAGGTGACACGCTCGGGCAAGCCCGTCATCTACGTCGTCCAGGGGCACGGGGAGCGCGACCTCTCGAGCGCCGAGCGAGCGGGCCTGAGCCAGGCCAAGGAGCAGATGGAGAAGGCCAACTACGTCGTCAAGCCGCTCGAGCTGGCGCGCCAGGCCATGGTGCCGGAGGACGCGGCCGTCGTCATCGTACCCGGGCCGAAGAACGATCTTTTGCCGGCCGAGCTCGCGGCCCTCGACGCCTACCTCGCGCGGGGCGGCCGGCTGCTCTTCATGGCCGACCCGCTCCAGGCCGACGGCATGGTCAAGTACCTCGCCAAGTACGGCATTGCGCTGGGCAATGACATCGTCGTGGAGCCGAGTCCCATCGGCCAGCTCTTCGGCGTCGGGCCCGAGGTGCCGATCGTCACGCGCTACGAGCAGCACCCGATCACCAAGGACATGACCAACGTCATGACAGGTTTCCCGGTGACGCGCTCGGTGACGCCGGCGAAAGAGGAGTCGACCAAAGGGCCGAGGGCAACGGCGCTCGCCAAGACGAGCCGCGATTCATGGGGGGAGACAGACCTGGCAGGGCTCAGGCGCGGGCAGCCCGCGCGCCGGGATGCGGCGGACACGCAGGGGCCCGTCTCCGTGCTGGCCGCCGTCACGATCGCGCCGGAGCCGGGCCCCACGTCCGAGGCCAAGGCCGAAGGAGACCAGGCCAAGAAGCCCGAAGGGCGCCTGGTCGTCCTGGGCACCTCGACCCTGGCTTCGAACCAGGGCCTCGGGTTCCAGGGCAATCGCGACCTCTTCCTCAACATCGTGTCCTGGCTCGCGGGACAGGAAGGCGAGATGGCGATCCGGCCCAAGGACACGCGCCAGAACCCGATATTCCTCACGGCCGCCCAGAGCCGGACTGTCCTGTGGCTCTCCATCGCCGTGCTGCCGGGCGCCGTGATGGTGTGCGGGATCTGGCTGGTCATCCGCCGCCGCCGCGTCAAGTAGCTGCCTGCCTATGAGCTGGAAGACCCTCGCCGTCCTCATCGTCCTTGCCGTGGGCCTCGGCGGTTTCCTGGTCGTGGACAGCTACTGGCTGACCCCGAAGCGCGAGAAGGCTGCCGGCGCCAAAGGGCGGCTCTGGACCTTCGAGCCCAAGGATGTCGAGGGACTCACCATCAAGCGCAAGGACGACACGGTCAAGCTCAAGCGCGTGGGCGACGGCTGGGAGATGCTGGAGCCGGTCAAGACGCGGGCGAACGGCGGCGCCGTCAACGAGGTCGTCACCGGGCTGGCGACGGCAAGGGTGGACCGGGAGATCGAGCCCAACCCCTCCAAGCCGAGCGAATTCGGCCTCGAGCCGCCCGAGGCTCTTGTCACCCTCGAGGTCAAGGGCCAGGCCGCGCCGCTGACCCTCGCCCTCGGCAGCAAGAACCCGACAGGGGTCTGGATCTACGCCCGCGAGGGGAGCAAGCCGGCCGTTGTCACGATCGGCGACTCGGTTTTCCGGGACGCCACGCGCCCGGTCGCGGAGTTCAGGGACAGGACGCTCTTCGCCTTCGACCGGCGGAACGTGAGCGCAATCGACCTCGACCTCGACGGGTCGAAGATGACGCTCGAAGCCGAGGACGGGGGCAAATGGCGCATCGCCAAGCCGGGCCCCTTCCGGGGTGACGCCGAGTTGATCACGGAGATGCTCGACAAGCTCGCGAGCGCCACGGTCAGGGAGTTCCTCGGTTCGGAGAAAACGCTGGCGTCATACGGGCTCGACAAGCCATCGCGCGTGACGCTCTGGCTCGGCAAGGACAAGGATCGCACGTCGAAGACGCTCCTCTTGGGCAAGGTCGACGCAGCGAAGAAGGGCATCTACGTCCAGCGCCAGGGCGAGCAGGAGGTGCTGCTGGCTCCCAGCGAGACCTGGGACAAGCTGCCGAAGACCGTCGCCGCGGCGCGCGACAAGGTGGTCTTCGCCTACGCGTACGACAAGGTCAACCAGGTCGAGATCGAGAGCGCGGCGGGCGCCATCAAGCTCCAGCGAGATGGCATCGACTGGAACATCACCGCGCCCGAGGCCCTCAAGGCGGACACGGGCGCCGTCAACGGCCTGCTCTGGCGGATCCGCGACCTGCGCGCCTCGGGCTTCCTCGATGAATCGCCGGCGGGCGTCGCGCGCTACCTGCCCAAGCCCGACGTGACGGTGAAGATCTGGGAGGAAGGCGCGAAGGAGCCCAAGATCCTGCTCCTGGGGCTATCCGCGGCGGTCAAGGCCGGTGAGCCGACGGGCGTGGCGGCGCCGGGGGCGAAGGGCCCGGTCTTCATGGTCGAGGCGAAGGACGTCCGCGAATTCTCCAAGACGGCGACCGACCTGCGCGACAAGAGCGTGGTCGCCTCCTTCGACATGAAGGAGGTCAAGCGAGTGCGGCTCTCGGTCGGCGACAAGCGCCTGCTGCTGGAGCGCCGCGGGGACGACGATTGGCGGGTGCTCGAGCCGTCGAAGGGCCCGGCGAAGGACATAAAGGTCACAGGCCTGCTCCTGACGCTGCGCGCGCTGAAGTGGAAGGAGATCGCTTCCGCGGCCGGCGCCGACGCGGCGAGGTTCGGCCTCGACAAGCCGGAAGCGGAGGTCACCGTGCTCAAGGCGGACGGCAAGGAGGTGGCAGGCCTGGCCATCGGGCGGACCGAGCCCAAGGTGAGCTACGTGAGGAGCAAGTCGTCGCCGGCCATCTTTGCCGTCGACCCGGCGTTGCTGGAAGAGATCCGCAAGGCGCCCGCCGAGATCCCCGGCTAGCCAATCGACACCCCATGACGGATCCCTCCGACACTCTCTACCTCCGGCAGATGGAACTCGGCCCGATGCAGAACTTCGTCTACCTCATCGGCGACCTGGAGACACGGGACTGCGTCGCGGTGGATCCGGCCTGGGACATCGGGGCCGTCCTGGAGCAGGTCCGGGCCGACGGGATGCGTCTCGCCGGCGTTCTCGTCACCCACACGCACCAGGACCATGTCGGTGGTCATCTCTTCGGCCACGACATCCCGGGGATCGAGGACCTCCTGGCCGAGGCCCCGGCGAAAGTCTACGTCCACGCGGCCGAGCGCGAGTTCCTTCGCGGCTTCGGCTCCGACCTCGTCAAGGTGGGCGCCGGCGACACCCTGGACGTCGGGCGCATGAAGATCACATTCGTTCACACGCCAGGGCACACACCGGGCTCCCAGTGCTTCCTCGTGGACGGCCGCCTGATCTCGGGGGACACGCTTTTCATCCGTTCTTGCGGCCGCACCGACCTGCCGGGCAGCGACCCGAGGGAGATGTACACCTCGCTGACCCAGCGGCTGGGCGCTCTCCCTGACGAGACCGTGGTGTTCCCGGGCCACAACTACGGCGGGACGGTCACCACGATCGGTGACGAGAAGCGCCACAATCCAATGATGCGATTCCCCACGATGACCGATTTCCTCCGCATCATGGGCCGCTAGCAGGGCGCCGATAAGGGCCCATCTGCTTCGTTGGCGCCCTCGGCTGCGGGCTTAACGCTTAGGAG
>Ga0335084_10004795_pt1 | contig 13351 bp, 11 predicted proteins | sample Lox_Sample_44_FD_206721 | JGI IMG/M metagenome (GOLD analysis project Ga0335084, IMG submission 206721) | Soil microbial communities from Loxahatchee National Wildlife Refuge, Florida, United States - Lox_Sample_4.4 | ecosystem: Environmental > Terrestrial > Soil > Wetlands | place: USA... | reverse complement strand
ATGCTTCTGAGTTGCTGGGCCAAGAAATGCATGCACTTATCCACCACACACGGAAAGACGGCTCCGCATACGCGGCCGAAGAGTGTCCTGTTTACTATGCGTTCCATCAAGGCGCTGAAACGCATGTGGATGACGAGGTCCTTTGGCGGAGCGACGGAACGAGCTTTCCCGCCGAATATTGGTCGCGCCCGATTCACCGTGGCGAGGAGACCATCGGTTCGGTTGTAACCTTCATGGACGTGACGGAGCGCAGAGAAGCGGAAGAAGCTCTGCGTAAAGCGGAAAAGGAATTTCGCACGATCTTCGAGAACGCCAACGATGGCATCATCATCCTCGACTTGACCGGCAAGATTCTTGAGGTCAACGGCGTGGTATGCCGCCGGCTCGGCTACAGTCGAGAAGAATTCCTGCAAATGAACGTCAGGGACATTGACAATCCCTACAATGCCGCACTTCTTGCCGAACGAATCTCACGTCTGCTGGTGACCAGCCACAGCATCTTCGAGGGAATCAATGTACGAAAAGACGGCACCGAGGTTCCAGTAGAAATCAGCGCCTGTCTTTTCAACTATAAGGGCGCGCCTGCCATTGTGGGAATGACGCGCGATATCAGCGAGCGCAAGCGAGCCGACGCCGAAACGGCGCTTCGGGCCGCGGAGTTGGAGCGCGCAAAAAAGCAAGCGGAGGCGGCAAACCGGGCCAAAAGCGAATTTCTCGCGAATATGAGTCACGAGATTCGAACTCCTCTCAATGGCGTGATCGGCATGACGGAATTGGCCCTCGATACCCAACTGAATGCCGAGCAGCGCGGGTATCTGGAGACGGTAAAGCTGTCGGCCGACTCGTTGCTTACCGTGATTAACGACATTCTGGATTTCTCCAAAATCGAAGCGGGAAGGATGGAGTTGGAAACAATTGACTTTAACCTGCGCGATTGTCTGGAGGAGGCCTTAAAGACTCTCGCTTTGCCGGCAATTGAGAAAGGACTGGAGCTTTTGTGTGACATTGCATCGGACGTTCCGGAGTTGGTGCGTGGAGACTCCGGACGGCTGCGCCAGGTCATCGTGAACCTGGTGGGTAATGCGATTAAGTTCACTCATCAAGGGGAAGTAACTCTGCGCGTGGCGGTGGCAGAGGAGGGCGGAAATCTCTGTCTGCTGCTTTTTACGGTGGCCGATACAGGGATCGGGATTCCAGCGGAAAAGCAGAAATCGATCTTCGATCCATTTACTCAGGGAGACACGTCCACGACTCGCAAGTATGGAGGTACCGGCCTCGGTTTAACCATCTCAGCGCGGCTGGTGGCCATGATGGGAGGCACGATCTGGCTGCGGAGTTCGGTTGGGCGGGGCAGTCAATTTCACTTCACCGCGCAGCTGAACACAGTCCGCAAGAACGCCGGATCCATCGCTCTAGCTTCAAGTGAAAGCTTACGAGGCGTGAAGGTTCTGATTGTTGACGATAACGCCACGAATCGACAGATTTTGCAGGCGATGTTGCGACATTGGGAAATGCCCTCTACCAGCGTGGAAAGCGCAGGCGAAGGATTGGCCGTTCTCAAGAACGCTTGCGATGCCGGCGAACCCTATCGGCTGATCCTGACCGACATGCACATGCCGAATATGGACGGACTGGCATTCGTGGAAAAGGTCCGGGCATGTCCCCTGCTCTGTGCAACCGCGATCGTGATGCTCACCTCGGCCGGACCACAGGAAGAGACGGAGCGTTACCGCGAGCTGCGCATCGCCGCGTGTCTCACCAAGCCAGTGAGAAAACGAGAACTTCTTTCGGTGATGTTGACCGCGTTGGGCCAACTGAAAGCGAGCTATGAAGTCATCGCTCTCCCCAGCGAGCAAGCCCCACAGGGTACAGGGCTATCCATACTCCTTGCCGAAGACAACCGCGTCAACCAAGCTGTTGCGGCCCGCATGCTGGAGAAGATGGGACACTCCCCGCGAATCGCAGACAACGGCACGGAAGCCTTGTCGATGCTCGAGGTGCAGAAATGCGACCTGATCCTGATGGACATCCAGATGCCGGAAATGGATGGGCTGACCGCCACGAGGCGGATTCGAGAAAAGGAAAGAATCTGCGGATCGCACGTGCCCATTATCGCGATGACGGCTCACGCATTGAAGGGAGACCGGGAAAGGTGCCTGGAGGCAGGAATGGACGCGTATATCGCAAAGCCAATCAGCGCAAGAGAATTGGAACAAACGATCGCGGACCTAACGGGGCGGAAGCACAGACCCCCGACAACGTTACCCTCAGGTACTGATGACGTCAGTGGGCAGCCACTGGAACGTGGGTGGGACCACGCGCGAATGGTGGAACAATTGGGAGGCGATGAAGAGTTGTTGCACAAGGTCATCGAAATTTTCGTCAAAGAAGGCCCGGAAAAACTGGCTCGTTTACGTCATGCCATTTCGCAGCAGGATTCCGACACTGTGGCGAAAGAAGCCCACAGCCTGAAAGGAGAATTGGGATACCTGGGAGTTTCGGCGGTTTCGCAGAAGGCGAGAGCACTGGAGGAAATGGGCCGCACGCGCGATCTAACGGGCGCCGCAAAAACGCTGGCAGCGCTGGAACAGGAAGTTCTTGCAGTGATTGCGGCCATGAGAGCGGCGTATCTCGAGAGCAGCAAAGAACGGGACCAGACGAAATCCACGGGGGCGGGACAATGATTTCTGAACGGGCAATGGCGCGCCCTACTGACCCAGAGCGTTCCAGTGCGCGCGACCGGGTGCTGGTTGCGGAAGATGACACCATGTTCCGCACGATTCTGCGGCATTGGCTGGAAAGCTGGGGATACCATGTTGTCGTCGCCGAAGATGGCACCGAGGCGTGGAACGTACTGCAGCAGGAACATCCGCCGGAATTGCTGATCCTCGATTGGGTGATGCCGGGAGTTGACGGGGCTGAATTATGCCGCCGTATTCGAGAAAGGCAGCGAGGGCCTTACCAATACATCCTGCTGGTTACGGCGAAAGACGACAAACAAGATGTCGTGTTTGGACTGGAAGCGGGCGCCGACGATTATCTGACCAAACCGTTTGATCGCAGCGTACTGCGAGCGCGGCTACGTGTCGGAAGGCGCATTCTTGCTCTGCAGGAGGACCTGATCCGAGCCCGTGAAGAACTCCGGTTTCAGGCAACGCATGACGTTCTGACTGGAATTTGGAACCGCGGGGCTCTGCTCGACCTGCTTCATCGCGAGTTGGATCGCGCATGCCGATCCCAAAGTCCCACCGGGCTGGTCATCCTTGATATCGATCATTTTAAGAAGGTGAATGATAGCTATGGACATCTGGTGGGAGATGTCGTCCTGCAAGAAGTTGCAAATCGCATCAGCCGAGTAGTGCGACTTTACGATTTTGTGGGCCGCTACGGCGGAGAAGAGTTCTTGATCGTTCTACCGGGTTGCGGCAAAGATCAACTGCAGCAGAGTGCGGAGCGGATTCGGATCGCGATTGCGAGCATGCCAGTACTGGCCGCCCGAGATGAAATTTCAGTCACGGTGAGTGCAGGAGGAGCGGTCGCTGAGCCGGGAACGAACACGGAGAAAGAAACACTGGCCAAGGCAGATGCGGCACTCTACCAAGCCAAGGACGCGGGGCGGAATTGCATCGCCATATTGTGAGCTGACGGCACTGCAAGAAACCTGGTGGAGCTAGTCGGGATCGAACTTGAGCTGTTTTGCGGGCGTGAGGGCAGCGGGAGCCCGCAGGCGAAATCCTGAGCGTAGCGAAGGACCCAAATAACATTTTTGGTGGAGCTAGTCGGGATCGAACCGACGACCTCATCGTTGCGAACGATGCGCTCTCCCAGCTGAGCTATAGCCCCACTGCGGGATTTGGGGAGCGTTTCAATCATACCAGCGGCATCGCCGTTTCGACTATGCACCGCGCTACCAACGCGAGTCTCAAGCGCAAGCATTAGAAGAAGACCCACATCGACCGGCGCCTGTAGCGCGAGAAAGATGCCGCGGGCTGTATCTCTGGCCGTCAAGGAGCGCAAACAAGCCTTCGCTTTCAAGGCAACTAATTCCGGCGAGCCGGGTTCAGATAGCATGATGGGCAGAGCAAGGTAGAATTCTCGCGCCGCGTCACTGGGCGGCTCAAATGGGTTGCCACAATTCTCAGGTTCGATGGCATGGACCGCAGCTTTGTAGTTACCGCTTACGTCCGGGTCAGCATTTATGATCTTTTGATTCCGTGGGGAGAGGCGGCATGCTTCGGCTGAAAATCGGGTTGCTTTTGGGGTGCATGGTGTGCGTGGCGGGTGTGCTGGCGAGTTTGAACGGCTGCGGTGGGGCCGTTAGCGGAGGGGGTAACCCGCCACCACCACCACCACCTTCGGGCAAGATCAAACACGTAGTGATCATTTTTCAGGAGAATCGGACCCCGGACAACCTGTTCCACGATCCGGTGCTCATGAGTCGGGGCGCCGACATCGCCACGACCGGCAAAAATTCGAAGGGGGAAACGGTCACGCTGACGCCGGTGCCGCTTGTCGTCGACTATGACTTCTCCCACAGCCACACCTCCTTTCTGACCGCCTGGGATAATGGCGCCATGGACGGTGCCGATCAAGAGAATACTTCCTGCGATGGCAGTGATTGCCCGCCTCCGCCGAATGCTGAGTATCAATATGTACAGGCATCAGATGTACAGCCGTATTTCACTATGGCAGAGACTTACGCGTTTGCGGACCGGATGTTCCAAACCAATCAGGGACCGAGCTTTCCGGCGCACCAGTACATCATTTCGGGGACCTCGGCAATCGCCGAGAATAGTGTCTTCGATGCTTCCTCGAATCCAAACCACTCCGCCGGATTAGCGGGGTGCATCTCTCCCCCTGGCTCAGTGTCCAAGATTATCGACACCACAAATCCCGATCCCAAAACAAATGAAACGCAGACGATGTACCCCTGCTTTGAGCATCCGACGTTGACTGATCTGCTGGATGCAAAGCAGATGAGTTGGAAATATTACACGCCGTCGTCAGCGTCGATGGGGATCTGGACGGGGCCGAATGCGATCCTTCATATGTGCGGTCCTGACCAGCCTCCGCCGAATGGAACCGAGTGCCAGGCGGCGGAGTGGACCAACCATGTTGTAATCCCTCAGACCCAGGTGCTGACTGACATCGCCTCAGGCCAACTGGCTGCTGTCAGTTGGGTAATTCCCGACGGCGCACACTCCGACCATGCGGGTGGTGATACCAAAGGACTCGGGCCATCGTGGGTGGCCTCCATCGTGAATGCCATCGGAAGCAGCCAGTACTGGGCGGATACGGCAATCTTCATTGCTTGGGACGACTGGGGCGGATGGTACGATCACCAACCGCCGCCACGGATCTTCAATTCCTACGAGTATGGCTTCCGGGTTCCGCTCATCGTGATCTCACCGTACGCGAAGGCGGGTTACATTTCGCATGCTACTCACGATTTCGGAAGTATTTTGAAGTTCATCGAAACGCAATTCAGCCTGCCGACGGTGGGTCCGGGCGATGGTTATGCAGATTCCCGCGCCGACGATCTCTCCGACTGTTTCGATTTCAATCAGACTCCGTTGACTTTCACTCCCATATCGGCACCAGTCGGGGCGCAATATTTTCTTAACGACAAATCTGCGCCCACGCCGCCGGATGACGACTAGCAAACGGTGATCGTGATCACATCCCCATGTTCGCCGGTGCGATAAGGTAATCGTGGCATGGATGAATTCGCCATCCTTACAAATCGCAAGCGGGCCATGGTGGCCCTTGCGCACACGGTCGTGTTTCTAGGGATTGCGGTGCGGCAGTTCGTCGTTGCCGCGCCAGCAGCGGGGATCTGGGCACCGGCAACGGTGTCGGTGGGAACGTGGTCTTTGTGTGCAATTTACGCTCTTGTGTCCGGCATTCTGTTGTGGCTTTTCTCCATTTCACGTGGCCTGATGGAAAAAACGTATTTCGCTTTATGCTCGATCAGCGCGGCGTCAGGGCTCTTGCGGACAGCGGCAGGAGACCATGTCTTTCACATGGGGCTCTACCTTCGAATCGTGATGTTGGCGAGTGCAGTTCTTGTGGGGTTGTTAATTACGCGGGCCCATTCGGAATTTGTCGCGAGCGGTTCGTAGCCTGAGGTTGGCCGGATCCTCGATCCGGCACCTAGTCTTCCCGAGACTTCCGAGCGAATTACGAACTGCTTCCTTTCAAATGCGGCCCCTCTTCGCGGGCCGGACCTAACACCGACTGGAGTTGCAATTCCAGTTCCCAGACTGTCATGGGGAAATTCGCGCGCTTCATGATCCGGGCGTTGTCGCCGGGAATGTTCCCTCCTCCATAGGCGGAAAAGACGTTTTCATATGCGCTCGAGGCAATTTCGACCGCCTCGGGGGAGATGTTTTGCGGCATACCGAAGGGAAAGGAGAAGTTCGGTGTGGGCCCGAGATTCTGCTTCAAATCTTCGAGAGCGCCCCCGATTTCGTTCCGCAAAAATTGCGAGTCGTGCGACCCGCAATCGGCATGATTGCGGGTATGGCTGCCGATCTCGTATCCGCAGTGCTGCAAAAATCGAATTTGCTCCCAGTTGTTAGGGGCAAATCCAGATTCATTGAAAAGCAGGTCGTGTCCGAACTCGCGCCCACTGGAGATGTGTTCGGTGGAAAGGAAGTAGCCGACGCAAATACCGGTAGCCTCGGTCACTGCGCGCAGGTTGACGAAATTGTCGGCATATCCATCGTCGAACGTAATCGCTACCGTTGGAACCTTCACTGGACCCTTGCGGATCAACGCGACCGCCTCGCTGAGGCTAACGACGCGATAGTGGCGGAGGAGGTAGTTCACCTGGCGGAGGAAGTAAGCGGTCGATACTCCAAAGCGGTGTGGACGGTCAGACACCAGGTGGTGGTAGAGAATCATAACCGGGTAGTTGCCGGCGACCCGGCGTTTCCAGTTCCCGATGGTGAGGGGAAGGGCGAACAGCAGAGACTTGGCCATGAGTTTCCACGGCGGGCGGCGATAGGGATTGCCATAGCCGGGACGATGGGCGGCCAAGTGCTGCTTCATGCGAAGGAGGTCTTCGGCGGCCGGCGCGCGGAATACCTTGCTCAGCCCGGTCTGCGGAGTCTCGACGACAGTGCCGAGGGCGAAATCGCGAAGTGCCGCGGTGATCAAGTCACCGGCGACCAACTCAGCCTTCAGAGCCAGACTTTCGAGGTCGTCGTACGGTTCGATGGGAATTGTAGTCGAGCGGATGGCCGCTCCGACGTCAACTTTGGCTTCGACGCGATGCACTGTAACCCCGATTTCCTTCTGGCCGTCCAGCAGTTCCCAGAGGCCGACCGCGCCGCCACCACGGTAGTCCGGGACTTTGCGTTTATGGATGTTGATGGAACCCTGCTTCGGGATCGAATAGAGCTCAGGTTTAAGAATGCGCGTGCCGTAGACGAGACCGAGGTCGGTGTTCATGCGGCGAACAAACTCCAGAGACTCCGCGGAATGAATGTCGCGGGTGACGAAGAGTTCGACACCCAAGGCTTTGCAGGTGGCGATCAGGTCGTCGAGTCCGTACCCCGGCTTGCCATTCGGCCACTTTGGGGCAGCGTGCATGAAGCGGATGACGGCGTCGAGGAGACCGGAAACCTGTCGCTCGATGAGGGCAGAAATACGGTGGGCTATGTAGCGCCAGTAAACGAAACGCTTTAGCTTCTTACGCCAGTTCTCGATGCGCTGCTTCAAGGTTTTTGGAGGACGGCGCTCATAGAGGACACCGCCAACACAGGCTTCGGGAGCATCGCGACGGATGCGCGCGAGGATTCGGGCAATCTGCCGGGGTGGCACCGAGGAGAAGACGACGACCCGGAGCGGACTGCCTGGCGTTCTGTGTTCTTCCGTCATTGTGGTTGAGAACAGCTCATCGAGAGGCAGTTTGCTGCATCCCCGGTAATTCGAAGACAACGATTCATTGGGAGACGCAGCAAAGACGCGGCAAGCTGCGTCTCTACATTAACATTCCTTCCGATTCCCCTATAATTTGAATGTGAGCGCAGTCAGGGTAAAACAGGTCGCGTCGGCGGAGTTTCCCACACGGTGGGGGCATTTCCTGATTCATGGATTTACGATGGACGCCGCAAACGGCGGCAGTAAAAAGGAAGAGGCGGTCGCGCTGGTCATGGGCGATGTACAGTCGGGCGCGCCCCTGGTGCGTATCCACTCGCAGTGCCTGACGGGGGACGTATTCGGGTCCTTGCGCTGCGACTGCCGGCAGCAGTTGGAAATGGCGTTATCGATGATTGCGCAACAGGGCGCTGGGGTGCTGATCTACGAGCAGCAGGAAGGCCGCGGCATTGGGCTGATGGCGAAACTCCAAGCATACGCTTTGCAGGATAGCGGACTGGATACGGTCGAAGCGAATGAAAGGCTCGGCTTCAAAGCAGATCACCGTGAGTTCCAGATGCCAGCGGAGATCCTTAAGGCGTTGGGCATCCGGCGGGTGCGGCTGCTCTCGAACAATCCCGACAAGGTCGCGGCGCTGGAACGTGCGGGGATCGATGTAACCGAGCGGGTTCCCTGTGAAGTGGCCGCCACCGAGCATTCAGAAGAGTACTTGAAGACCAAGAAGGAGAAGCTGGGGCACTTGATTGGCAAGGGATAATGGATATCCCTCCTTCTTATTGTTGTCCCTGGCTGGGATTCCTCGACACATCAAGGGAAAGAATACGTGGGCGATTACTAGTCCTCCACCAAGCGGCGGAGTTCTTCTTTGTTCCTGACCGGAAGGCGACGGATCGCCGATCGGGCTAGCGCAACGTAAACGTCACGCACCTCTGGTTTTTTCCCCAGCGCAGCAAGGTGTTTGGCTACGGTCGCAACGTCTCCGCGAATGATCGGACCACTGAAGGAATGGTCAGGACCGAGGCGGGAGTAGTTTTCCAGGGTCTGGCGAATGATTGGCAGGCTTTTGCGGCGGGCAGCCTCGCGGCTAAGCCCGGCTCTTTTCGCCGCTTCTTCGAGAGTTATCAGAAACGCCAGCAACAAAGGAGAGGTGAACGTCGCCCACGCGTGATAGGCAGCTTTCCGCGAGGCTGGCAGCGCGAAGCTCTTGCCCCCGAGGGCGCGAACAATGCGCCGCGCCAGCCGCGTTGCAGTGCCGTCTCCTTCCAGCGCGAATGGCACGCCCGCAAGCGAGGGGCGGCTGCCTGGAACAAAGGTCATGAGGGGATGAACGGATGCGATCGCGATCCCGAGTCTGCGCAGAGGAGCGAGTTCGACGCTGGGCAAGGCTCCACTGGAGTGAAATGCATAGCGGATCTTGCCATTTTTGGCGCGGGCGAGGGATGACGCAACGGCATGAATTTCGCGATCAGGGACGCAGAACCATAACAGGGTGGCCTGGAGAATGGCATCCCCGGTAGTCACGGCACGAGCGCCAACCTTAGTGGCCAGAGCATGCGCGCGGCGCCGGGAGCCGGGCGCATCCTTGCTGACGATCGCGGTGATCACGTAGCCTGCATCGCGAAGAGCAAGGGCCAGGCTCGTCGCGAAACTGCCGGCGCCAACGATCGCTATCCTGACGTTTTGAGGCACGGGCGCAGCATATCATCCCGAATATGCTTCGATGAGCAGCAAGATCGTCTTGGGCTACGCTAGACTGTTGCTCCGAAGAGCAAGCCCGTGCCATGACCAAAATCGAGAAGAAGCGCCTATCCGCAGTGATTCGCGCCACCGAATACCTTTTCCTGGAAAACATTGCGCTGAAGCTTGTGCTGGAACACCGGGCAGTGCCGAATTGGGAGAAACTGCTCGACCGTCTTCTGTTGGACAAGGAAATATTAGCCGGCGTGCGCCTGAAATTCCGGGATCTCTACGATCAACTGGAGCGATCGGGGGATCCGTCAGCGGCGCTTGATTCGCTCCTAGCGGAGTTGCCAGCAGCGAAAAAGGCGCAGTAAGGGTCCGCCCAATGACAAACTGCTTCCCGTATATTGTTTCTTATGCCGAAATCGCGCAAATCCAAGGCTTTGCAAGCACGCATCCTGTCCTCCCAGGTCAGCTACCAGGGCCCGGTATTCTGGGTGACCACGGACGAGGTCGAAGAACCGGGAGGCATTCGCGCCCGCCGCGATATTGTTCGACATGCTGGGTCAGTGGTCGTGGTCGCGCTCGATGAACGCGGGCGGCAGCGGCGCGTTTTGCTGGAGAGGCAATATCGTCATGCGGCTGCGAGTTTCATGTGGGAATTGCCCGCCGGCCGTATCGATGAAGGCGAGTCGGAACTCGCCGCAGCCAAGCGGGAATTGCTGGAAGAAACCGGCTTCACAGCACAAAGCTGGAAGAAGCTATTGTGGTTCTATGTGAGCCCTGGCTTCCTCGACGAAACCATGAACATCTACCTGGCCCGCGGGCTGCGGCCAGGGGAGGCACAACCGGAGGAAGACGAGCGAATCGCGACGCGATTCTTCTCCCTATCGCGCGCCGAGGAGATGGTTCGAAACGGGACCATTCGCGATGCCAAGACGATTGCCGGCATTCTGTATCTCACAGCTAACAAGGCTCGAAAGCGCTAAAACAGGCCTCGGCGCCGCACCAATTCAGGAATTTCCCGATTTGCGTCGACTCGCGCATGATACATCGGCGTGTGACCGAAATCCTTGACACTGCTCGGCCTGCGCCGGACAATGCGTACACGTTTTTTGCGGGATTTCCGCAATCAGTCCGCCGTTGCGGGAAACGCAAAAGGGGGGCTCGTGGAACGTTTGAAAGGCACCGTCAAGTGGTTTAACAACGCGAAAGGGTACGGGTTCATTGGAAGAGATGATGGGCCAGATGTGTTCGTGCACTACAGTGCTATCACTACCGAGGGTTACAAGAGTCTGCAAGAGGGCGACAAGGTTGAATTCGAGATCGTCCAGGGACAGAAAGGTCCTCAGGCCGCGAACGTAACCAAGCCCGCTTAGTTCTAAGTGGGTCGCTTCATCTCCCCCGTCCAGATCATTCGTTTCCTCTGGCAGAAGGGCGAAGTGTAGCCCGCCCACGTTTTCCGTGTCTCTCTCTGCTACATGCCAGTGCCGGGTTCGCGGGGTGCCCGCCCTGCGTACCGAGCGATACAATTCCTGAATCCATGGACAACAAGGCCATCGCGGCTGTTCTTTACGAGACTGCGGACCTGCTCGAAATCGACGGCCAGGACTCTTTCCGCATCCGTTCCTATCGCAACGCGGCGCAGGCGATCGAAGCGCTGCCGCAGCAGGTTGAAGAGTTGATTCAAGAGCCCAAGAAGCTACTGGAGGTTCCCGGCATTGGCAAGGGCATGCTTCTGAACATGCAGCAACTGCTCGGGGAAGGCCGGTTGGAGGTTCATTCCGAACTGCTCAAGAAATACCGGCCATCGATGCTGGAGTTATTGAAGATCCAGGGGCTGGGCCCGAAGACGATTGCCTTGATCTGGAGTGCGTATCAGGTGAGCGATCTGGACGGCGTCGAAAAGCTGGCGCGCGAAGGAAAGATCCGCGAGTTGCCGCGGATGGGGGAGAAGCACGAAAAGAAGCTGCTGAAGGCGATCGAGGACTATCGACGGATCGGCGGCCGTTTTCTGCTTGATAGCGCAGAGAAACTCGCGGCCGACCTGGCCGAGCATCTGATCAAAATACCCGGAGTGGAGAAGGTTACACCCGCGGGCTCGCTACGACGGGGGCGCGAGACGGTAGGGGACCTCGACATCCTGGTTACGGGTAAGGCTTGCAGCGATCCGGAATCCCTGAAGCAGGTCGCCGAGCACTTGATTCGGTTTCCTGGCTTACTCGAAATCATTGCGCAAGGAGAGAACAAGGTCAGCTTCCGGCAGCGCAACGGGATGCAGGTGGATGTCCGAATGTTACCGCCGGAGTCGTTCGGCGCGGCGATGCAGTATTTCACCGGCTCGAAGGCACACAATGTCGCGTTGCGCCAGCGCGCGCTGAAGATGGGATTCACGCTCAGCGAATACAGCCTGGCCAATCTCGAAGACAACAAGCCAGTAGCGGGAAAGAGTGAAGAAGAAATCTACGCCAAACTCAAGCTGAACTACATCCCGCCCGAACTGCGCGAAAACCTGGGCGAAATTGAAGCGGCGGCCAGACATTCGCTGCCTGAGCTTCTGGAATTGAAAGACATCCGGGGCGACGTGCACATGCACACGGTCGAGACCGACGGCCGCAACACGATCGAAGAAATGGCGGAGGCCGGGCGCGAACGCGGATATGAGTACGTCGCGATTACCGATCACTCCAAGAATCTCGCGTTCGCCAACGGCCTGACCGACGAGCGTGCCCTCGCTCACATGGAGAAAATTCGCGCAGCGGAGAAGAAATTGAAAGGCATCCGTATCTTTGCGGGCATCGAAGTCGACATATTGCCGGACGGCTCGCTTGACTTGTCCGACCCGGTTCTGGAGAAGCTGGACGTTGTCATCGCCAGCGTGCACTCGGTGTTTAATCAGGACCGCTCCACGATGACGGAACGATTGCTTAAGGCCATCGGGAATCCGAACACCTCGATCATCGGCCATCCCACCGGACGCCTTCTCCTGCGGCGCGATGCTTACCAGTTCGATCTCGACGCGGTCTTCAAAGCGGCAGCACAGCATAAAGTGGCGATGGAGTTGAATGCGTATCCGGACCGGCTGGACCTGTGCGATCAACACTTACGTATGGCCAAGCAGCACGGGGTGAAGGTGGTCATCAACACCGACTCACACCATACATCGCACCTCGAGAAGATTCGTTACGGCGTGCTGCAGGCACGCCGCGCCTGGCTGACGAAAGAAGATGTTCTTAATACGTTGCCAAAGGAAAAGTTCGCCAAAGCGATGAAGCACGGGTGGTAGGATTTTGGGGAAAACAGGGAAACAAGTTGCCTCCCCTTGGCGCTTCCCTGCCCAGTTCGGGCACCTCGTGTTTCCCCATCCTCACAATACCATGTAAAATCAGTCACTTAGGGTGGGGAGTCGGGGTGATTTTGGACCCCAGCTTGCTGCTTCTCGCCGCAAGGATAGGTTTCGGCTTGGGGAGCACATCACAACCGCTGGTGAGCGTTATCGTTCCAGCCTACATGGCGGCGGGACGAATCCGCGCAACGCTGGATTCAGCCTTTGCGCAGACCTACCCGAATGTTGAGGTCGTGCTGGTCAATGACGGGTCGCCTGACACTCCTGCACTGGAGGCTGCCATTCGCGGGTATGACACACGCCTCGTGTACCTCAAACAGGAGAACCGAGGCCCGTCGGGAGCGCGCAACACCGCGATCCGCAGTGCCCGCGGCAAATACATTGCATGCCTGGACAGCGATGACGTTTACCTGCCGGAGCATATCGAGAAACTCGTAGCCC
>Ga0335084_10004793_pt1 | contig 13354 bp, 14 predicted proteins | sample Lox_Sample_44_FD_206721 | JGI IMG/M metagenome (GOLD analysis project Ga0335084, IMG submission 206721) | Soil microbial communities from Loxahatchee National Wildlife Refuge, Florida, United States - Lox_Sample_4.4 | ecosystem: Environmental > Terrestrial > Soil > Wetlands | place: USA... | reverse complement strand
GCCGCGGAGGCCGGCGTCGACGTCAACCGGCTCAAGGCCGACATGGGTTCGCCTGACGTCGAGCGCATCATCAAGCGCAACGTCGATCTCGCGCACGCGCTGACCATCAACGGCACGCCCGGCTTCATCATCGGCGATCAGCTGGTGCCGGGCGCGGTCGATATGGCGACGCTGAAGAGCCTCGTCGCCGACGCACGGAAATAGCGGCCTATTCCTTGTCTGGCTGCTTCTCGGGCTGCGCCTTGTCGAAGGCCGGCAGCTTCATGCACTCGCCAAATACCCGCATCGTCAGCGGGTAAGCCGCAAGATCGGCGTCGCTGCAGAACCGCTTGGCGTTGAAAACCTGCGGCACCAGGCAGATGTCGGCGAGACCCGGCGTGTCGCCGTGGCAGAACTTTCCGGTGCCGCCACCCTGCAACAGGCCTTCGAAGCCGCGGAAGCCTTCGTGGATCCAGTGGCGATACCACTCGTCGTGCTGCGTGTCGGAAACTTTCAGGATTTTCTTGAGATAGAGCAGCACGCGCAGATTGTTGAGCGGGTGGATCTCGCAGGCGATGGCCAGGGCCAGTGCCCGCACGCGCGCCCTCTCCGCCGGCGTCTTGGGCAGGAACGGCGGCTGCGGATGGGTCTCGTCGAGATATTCGGCGATCGCCAACGACTGCGTCAGGAGGTGCGGGCCGTCCTCGAGTGCGGGGACGAGCCCTTGTGGGTTGAGCTTGAGGAAGCCCGGCGCCGATTGCTCGCCCTTGCGCAGATGCACGAAGGCCGATTCATACGGAAGATTTTTCAGGTTGAGCGCGATCCGCACACGGAACGCGGCGGACGAACGGAAATAGCCGTGGAGCTTCATAGCGGATGGCCTTCGCAGCGGAAACGAAGAGCCACCCTAACAACCGTTTCGGAACGGAACAACCTCCCCTATGCCGCGGTCGCGCCCGTCGGCTTCTTCCGCTCGCACGATACGCTGCTCGATGGCGCCGAAGACGGAGCGGCCGTCGCCGTCGATCATCTCGATGCGCACGAGATCTCCAAAGCGGAGGAACGGCGTCGAGGCGCGGCCGGCGATGATGGTCTCGAGCGTGCGCAGTTCGGCGATGCAGGACGGGCCGACGCGCGCATCCCGGTTCGAGACTGCGCCCGACGCGATCACCGTCCCGGCCGAGAGCGGGCGGGTCTTTGCCGCGTGCGCGATCAATGTCGGGAAGTCGAATGTCATGTCGACTGCGGCATTGGGGTTGCCGAAGAGGTGCCCGTTGAGATGCGTCAGCAACGGCAGATGCACCTTGCCGCCATCCCAATACGGCCCGAGCTCGTCCGGCGTCACCGCGACCGGCGAGAGGCTTAAGCCCGGCTTGCCGTGCAAATAGCCATACCCCTTGGCCAGCTCGTCCGGGATGAGGTTGCGCAGCGATACGTCGTTGACCAGCACGATCAGCCGAATGTAGCGGCCAGCGGCTTCCGGTGTAACGCCGAGCGGCACGTCGTCGACAATGACGGCGATCTCGGATTCGAAGTCGATGCCAGCGGCTTCGTCGCGGAGCCGGATGTCCTCGGCCGGCGCGAAAAACGCATCGGAGCGGGTCTGGTGCATGAGCGGATCACGGTAATACGATTCCGGCATCGACGCGCCGCGCGCCTGGCGCACCACCTCGACGTGGTTCAGGTACGCGCTTGCGTCGAGGACTTGATAGGCGCGCGGCAGCGGCGGCGCCACGCGACCGACGTCGAACTCGAACGCGCGGCCAGCACCGATCGGGTCGAAATGGATCCCGTGCAGCCGCTTGGACGCGCGCCGAAGGTCGCCTTCCACGCGCTGCCAGTTGTCCAGCGCATACTGCAGTGTCCGCGCGATCTCGGGAACCTTCACCGCCCGTTTGAGGTCCCGCGACACGATCACGAGCGTGCCGTCACGCCCGCCCTCTCTTAAAGACGCCAGCTTCACAAGTCTCGACCTTAAACTCCCCGACCCGTCTCTCCCCGACCGTACTGCCCTCCCTTCGGGCCGCACATTAGATAGATGCGCCGGCCCGAGGAGTGAGAGTTCTCACTTTTTGCGGGCGCTCACGTTTTTGAGAACACCCCGTCGGATCTGGTCGAGCTCGATCGATTCGAACAGCGCGCGGAAATTCCCTTCGCCGAACCCTTCGTCGCCCTTGCGCTGGATGATCTCGAAAAAGATCGGCCCGATCAGGTTTTCAGTGAAGATCTGCAGGAGAAGCTGGCGCGGGCCCTTTCCCGAGGCCGAGCCGTCGATCAGGATACGGTCCTTGCGCAGCCGGTCGAGATCCTCGCCGTGCCGCGGCAGCCGTTTGCCGACCAGCTCGTAGTACGTATCCGGCGTGTCGAGGAACTTGACCTTCCGCGCGCGCAGGCGTTCGACCGTCCGGCAGACATCGCTCGATCCGAGGGCAATATGCTGGATGCCCTCGCCGTGATAGGCGTGAAGGAATTCCTCGATCTGCGACTTGCTATCGGCAGATTCATTGATGGGAATCCGGATTTTGCCGCACGGGCTGACCATCGCCTTCGACTTGAGGCCGGTGACCTGGCCCTCGATGTCGAAGTAGCGAAGCTCGCGAAATCCGAAAAGCTTCTCGTAGAAGCGGGCCCACTGCTCCATCCGGCCGCGATGCACGTTGTGGGTCAGATGGTCGATATAGACCAGGCCGGCTCCGACGGGCTCGGCCGGCGCGCCGGGCACCGGACGAAAGTCGATGTCGTAGATGCTGCCGGATGGACCATAGCGGTCGACGAGATAAATCACGCTGCCGCCGATCCCCTGGATCGCCGGGATATTGAGCTCCATCGGCCCGACCTTGCCCTGCACAGGGCGCGCGCCGAGCTTCAGGGCGCGGTCGTAAGCCGCCGCGGCATCCTTCACGCGAAAGGCCATGGCGCAAGCCGAGGGGCCGTGCACGCGGGCAAATGCCTGGGCGAAGCTGTCCGGCTCGGCGTTGACGATGAAGTTGATCTGGCCCTGGCGATAGAGCGTGACGTTCTTCGAGCGGTGCCGCGCCACGGCGGTGAAGCCGAGCGTCTCGAACAGGCGGCCGAGCGCCTTGGGATCCGGGGCCGTGTATTCGACGAACTCGAAGCCGTCCGTGCCCATGGGGTTCGCCCCATTCGCCTTTTCGGGGCTGCGCCCGACCCGCCGCGGGCTATTGCGCAAAGCTCGTCCAGACTTTCGCTTTTTCGTCATGACCACCTCGCGACGGCAGGGCCCCGGGTCTCACCTGCCTAACAACGGCTGAAACACGGCCAGGTTCACGGCCGCCGCCATATTATCCCGCATCGACGTCTCGCTGGCGAACAGTTCGCGCGCGCGCAGGCCGCGATCGACGTAGTCGCCCGACGCGATGAGCCGCTGACAGGCATCGGCGATCTGGTCGTATGGCACCGACGTCGTGTAGCGATAGACCGACGCCATTTCGCTCGTATCGAACGCCTCGGCGACGACGGCGCTGCCGGTATGCACGGCGGCGACGATACGGGTGACGGAGGCATAGCGCACCTCCGTGCCGCGGCGCATGTCGACGACGACCTTCGCCCGCGACAACACCTCGTCGGCGAGATAGCGCGGCCAGCCCTCAAGCACGCCGCGGGTCGTATTGATGGTGAAATCGCACCTGAGTCCGAGCGCGTGCAGCCGCTCGGCCACCGGTATCCGGTATTTGTACGGGCTGCCGTAGATCAGAACGTCGAGATCGCGCTCCGCCGCGGCCGTCGGTCCGGACACCGGCCGCAGTTTCAGCGAATGGCCGTAGCGCACGTAGGCGATGCGCTCGCGCGGATAGATGTTCTCGTAAGACGCCGTCGGCACGATCGGCCACAGGAAATCCGCCGCCGGCAGAAGCCGGAGCAGATTGTCGCGCCGGGCGGCGCCGCTCAGCTGCCAGATATACGGATCTTCGAGATCCTCCGTGCAGACGATGCCGAACAGGAATTGGTCCTTGAGCTGCGCCTTCAGGCTGAGCAGCGTATCAACCAGCTGGCCGTCCCGGAAAAACTCGACGAACACGTTCACCGCTGGTGCCATCACCATGGTCGTGCCGAACGTCACGACGTGGTGACCACCCTCCTGCAGGCCGACGACGATCGGGCGAACCACGTCTTCGAGCAGCACGAAGCTGTTGCCCGAGTGATTGGCGAGATAGAAGTTGACGTGCATCGCTCAAATCTCCCGGAGCGGTGCGAACACCGGCAGGTTAAGCGCGTTGGCAATGCACTCGCGCATGCTGACCCCGGCGCGGAACCGGTCGAGCGCGCCGAGACCAAGGGTCACAAACCTGCCTTCCGCTGCCAGCGCGCGGCATTGCTGCGGGATGTCGTCGTAGAGAGCGTGGATGAGGGCGCCCGAAGGCCATTTGCCGGCCGGTGTTGGCGGCTCGGTCACGACGATGGTGCCGTTGCCGATCGCCTTGACGAAGCGCGGGCCAAGCCCGCCCGTGGCCGGACGGTTGTCGACCGTCACGACGACCTTGGCGCGGCTCAGAAGGTCCGTCACCAGATAGTCCGGCATCGCACCCGGTCGGACCGTCAGGTGGCCAAGATTGGCTCCCGCCAGCCGCTCGCCCAGGCGGTTCACGCGCTCGCTGGCCGGGCTGTAGATCACGACATCGATGTCGCGCAGCGCGGGATCGGTGATCAACCGTGGGCCGACGAGCTTCTCGTCGAAGCCATAGGTCAGCGGCACAACCCGTGCCGACGGACAGAACTCGGCGGGCATCTCGATATCCGCGAGAGTCAGGACGAAATCCGCGTTCGGAAGAACCGATCTCAATCCCGCACGACGCTCGGGCGGCAGGGCGGCGGGGTTGACGGGACAGATGACGCCGAGCCGAAACCGGCCGCCGGCCTGCGCCCGCGCCTGCGTCAGCGCCGCGGCGAAGCCGGTATCGCCGAAGTCCTCGATGACGAGATTGATGATCGGCGCCGGCTTGTAGTCATGGGCGCCGGCGATGACGCTGTGCCCCGCCGCCCGCAGCCCGAGCAGCAGCGGGCGCAGCATGTCCTCGAGCTCCTGCAGCCGTGACGCGGATTGATTGGCGAGGACGAGATTGAACCGCATGCCGGTCAGCTCGCCGGCAGAGCCGCGAAGACGGGGCTCGCCAGAATCCGTTTCATGTTCCCCGCCATCGACGTTTCCGCTTTGAACTTCTCCGCGGCGGCCAGTCCGAGATTGACGAACAGGCCGGAGCGGATGATCTGCTCGCAGCGCTCCGCCAGCTCGTCGTACCGGCACGCGACTGTATAGTTGTAGAGATTCGCGATGCCGCTGTCGCCGAGATGCTCGGCCGCCACCAGAACCCCGCCGTGCAAGCTCTTGCAGATGCGCGTCGGCGACGGAAAGCGGACCTCGGGACCGCGCCTCAGATCGAGCACGACTTTCGACCGCGTCACGAAATCCGTGGCGATGAAGTCCGGGAACAGCTGCCGGTTGGTGACGAAGCATTTGAAGCCCCGTCCGCGCAGCTGCTCGACCACCGCTTTCCGGTATGACGTCTCGTTGCCGTACATGAGGACATCGATGTCGCGCAAACCCGGCTCCCGGACGGTCCGCGGCGCCACCAAACGCTGGCTGAAGCCGTACTCGAGCAGCGCCACCTTCCCCGGCCCGGCCAGCGCTTCATAAGCGCCCACCTGCGGCAAAAGCGTCCAGACGAAATCGGCGCGCGGCAACAGGCGCTCGAGGTTCGGGCGGCGCCGCGGAAACTCCGGCTGCTCCATGACGAGCCTGTCCTCGATGTCCTCGGTGCAGATAACGCCGAAGATGAATCCGTCGCCGGCCTGCGTTTTCAGGCGGATCAGCTCGTCGACGACCCCGTCCTCGGGGAAGAACTCGATCAGGACGTTGACCGCCGGCGCCGGTCGCAGGTTGAGGCCGTAGGTGATGACGTGATGGCCCAGCTCCGCGAGGCCGTGGCGGATCGGCAGAATGAGGTCCGGCATGCCCTTGAGACCGCCGGCCCGGTGATTGCCGAGGAAGAAATTGAAGATCATCGCCGCGGCTCCGCGGCAAGCAGGCGCCGCAGCGCCGGCACTTCGAGGGCCCGCGCCATGCTGTCCCGCATGCTCGTTTCGGCGCGGAACTTCGCGAGCGCGGCGAAGCCCCGCTCGACGAAGCCGCCGCTTTTGATGAGCGCGTGGCAGCGCTCGGCGAGCTCGTCGTAGGGGCTGGCGACGGTGTAGTCGTAGAGATAGGAGAGCGGGCCCGCATCGAACCGCTCGGACAGCACCATGGTACCGCTGTGCAGGCCGCGGAGGATGCGGGTCGGCGACAGATAGCGGACCTCCGGACCCCGCCGCACGTCCAAGAGCACCTTGGCGCGGCGGATCAGATCGGCGGCGACGTAGTCGGGATAAGCCTCGCGCTGCGTGCAGACGCAGGTCAGCCCGTGAGCAGCGAGCGCGTCCACGATCCGCTGGCGATACGGATGCGCGTTGCCGTAGAGCACCGCATCGATGTCCCGCCACTTCGGATCGCCGATCATGTCGGGTTCGACGCAACGTTCGCTGAAGCCGTACCGGAGCAGACGCACCCGGTCCGCGCCGCAGATCTGGCGGTAAAACTCTTCCACCGGCAGCAAGGTCCACACGAAGTCCGCCGCCGCGGCGATGCGCTCGAGGTTGCGCCGGCGGTTGGGATAATTGTCCATGACCAGCCGGTCGTCCGGGTCTTCGGTGCCGATCAAACCGAGCACGAACCGATCGCCGTGGTCGCGCTTGAAGCGGAGGAAATCGTCGACGATTGCGTCATCCTTGAAAAATTCGACGAGCACGTTGACCGCCGGCGCCTGATGGAGGTCGATGCCGTAGCGGATCACGTGATGGCCGCATTGCTCCAATCCCTGGCAGATCGGCTCGACGAGATCGCCGAGCGAGTTGAGCGAGGTCTCGTGGTGATTGGCCAGGACGAAGTTGAAGATCATTGCGGACGGTCCGCCGCGGCAAGCTCGTCGAAGATCGGCAGCCGCATTGCGCGCGCGAGGTTTTCCGCCATAGAGGTCTCGCTCTTGAACCGTTCGCGCGCCGCGGGTCCCAAATCCTGCCAATCGGATGACCGAGCCAGCGCTGTGGCGCGGTCGACGACCTCGCCGAAGGGACAGGGCTGCGTGTACGCATAGAGGGAGGCGAGCCGGCTGGTATCGAACCTCTCCGACAGCAAGGTCGCCCCCATCTGCACCGCCGTGCAGATCCGGCTGGGTGAGGTGAACTTGACGTCGTCCGAGCGCTTCACATCCAGCACGACCTTGGACCGGCCGAGCAGGTTGTCGCGCATGTAGTCGGGCAGCCAGCCGCGGGTCGCCGCGACCTTCAGGCCCCGTCCCTTCAGGGCATCGAGCACCGCCTGGCGGCGGTCGTTCATCGACCCGTACAGCAGAACATCGATATCGCGATCACCGGCGGCGAGCCCGTCGCGCCGCAACGCTTCGACGTAGCCGAACTCCAGGAACGCCAGCCGCTCGGGCGGCACATATTGGTCGTACTCGCTGGGAACGATCGGCCACACGAATTCGCAGTGCTGCAGAATGCGCAGAAGATTTCGCCGGCGGCCGGGATATTCCGGCCGCTCCATCACCAGCTTGTCATTGATGTCCTCGGTGCAGACGAGGCCGATGCATTTGCGCGGCCCGGGCTGCGTTTTCCAGGCGATGAAGCTGTCGGCGATGTCGTCCCGATCGAAAAACTCGAGCAACAGGACGATCGTCGGCCAGCTCGGCAGGTTGGGCATGAAGCCCATGGTCACGCGATGCCCGCGCGCGCGAAGCCCCCACACGATGGGGGTGACGATATCCTCAATCAGGTACAGGCCGCCGAAATAGTGATTTGCGAGCTGCAGATGGAAATGCATGTCAGGCACCCGCCGCGGCGGCCGCCGCTTCTTCGAACAGCGGCGTGTCCATTGCCCGCCGGAGGTTCCGGGCCATCGACGTCTGTTGCGCGAACGCCTCGCGTCCGGCGGCCCCCAGCGCCAGGCACTGATCCGAGCGCGCGACGCGCTCCGTCATGTTGACGACCTCGCGGAAATCCACGGCGGCGACATACTGGTATAGCGAAGCGAGCGGACTGGTATCGAATTTCTCGCACACGATGGCAACGCCGGCATGGAGCACCGTCGCGATACCTGCGGGCGCCAGAAAGCGCGCATCCTCCGAGCGGCGCGCGGCGGTAACCACACGCGCGCGGTCCAGCAGATCGTGCTTGAAGTAGCCCGGAAGTATCCCCGTGGTCATCGAGACCGACAGACCACGCGCCGCGAACGCTTCGAAGAGCGGCATACGTCGCGGGCCGACGAAGCCATAGAACAACACGTCGATGTCGCGCTGCAGGATGTCCTGCCGGCGCAACGACGGCACGTAGCCGTATTCGAGGAATCGCATTTTGTCGCCGCCGGCGAGGCCACTGTAGTCGCTTGGAACGACGGTCCAGCCGAAATCCATATACGGCAGCAGCCGCTCCAGGCTCGAGCGCCGGCCGGGAAAATCCGGGTGATCCATGACCGACGCATCCTGAAGGTCCTCGGTGCAGACCAGGCCGAACGCATAGCGGGTGGAGGACCGCTTGAGGCCGATGACCTGGTCCACGACCGGACTGTCATTGAAGAACTCGACGAGGAGATTCACCGCCGGCCATGGGGCAATGTCATCGTCGAAGCCGTACGTGACCTTGTGGCCCAGATCGACCAATCCGCCGGCGATCAGCTTGATGTGATCCTCGATCTTGTAGACGCCGAACGGATAGTGGTTGGTCAGGACGAAGTGGAAGCGCATCGGCCTTTCCGAGTCGAGAGACGCCGCGACAACAATACGGAGATTGGCCGGCGAGCGGAACCGGCTGCCAAAACACGGCGGCGCGGGCGGGTAAAATCGCCCCTATCCCCGCGATTTTTTTCATGTATAACCGCGGCATGGCCAGTTCCCCGGTCATCCTCGTCCTCAACGGGCCGAACCTGAACATGCTTGGCGTCCGCCAGCCGGAAATCTATGGCCGCGCGACCCTGGGCGACATCGAGGCGGCATGCCGCGACCGCGCCGCCGAGCTCGACCTGACGGTCGACTTCCGACAGAGCAACGTCGAGGGGGAGCTCGTGTCCTGGATTCACGAGGCGCGCGACAACGCCGACGGCGTCATCATCAATGCCGGCGCCTATAGCCATACGTCGATCGCGATTCTCGACGCACTCACGATCTGCGAGCTGCCGATCATCGAAGTGCATCTCTCGAACATCTATGCGCGCGAGGAGTTCCGCCACCACTCCTATATCAGCCGGGTCGCCGCGGGCGTGATTTGCGGGCTCGGCGCGCACGGCTATCTCCATGCGCTCGACGCGCTGGCCCGCATTGTCACCGGGGAAAACCAAGACTGATGCCCGAGAAACTGCAGATCGACCCCGACCTGATCCGCGAGCTCGCGGATCTCTTGAAAGAGACCGGCCTCGGCGAGATCGAGTATGCCGAGGGGGAGCGGCGCGTCCGCGTCGCCATGCCCGGCGCCGGCATGGCGATGACCGCCGGGCCGGTGGCCGTCCAGCCTGCGGCGGCGCCGGCCGCGGCGGCGGCGGCGGACTTTCCCGCGGCCGGTGCGCTGACCTCGCCGATGGTCGGCACGGTGTACCTGTCGCCGGAGCCGAACGCGCCGCCGTTCGTGAAAGCCGGCGACAAGGTGCGTGAAGGCCAGACCGTCCTGATCATCGAGGCGATGAAAGTGATGAACGCAATCCGCGCCCCGCGCGCCGGAACGGTGACGCGGGTTCTCGTGACCAACGGGGCACCCGTCGAATACGGCGAGCCGTTGCTCGTGATCGAATAACGGCTTCTCGCCGGAAGCCGGAGCCCGCATGTTCGAAAAGGTCCTCATCGCGAACCGCGGCGAGATTGCGCTCAGGATCCATCGCGCCTGCCATGAGCTCGGGATCCATACCGTCGCGGTCCATTCCACGGCCGATGCCGACGCGATGCACGTGCGTCTCGCCGACGAGAGCGTGTGCATCGGTCCGCCGGCGGCGCGGGAGAGCTATCTCAACGCCGCCGCCATCCTGTCGGCGGCGACGATTACCGGCGCCGACGCGATCCATCCCGGCTACGGCTTCCTGTCCGAGAATGCCGACTTCGCCGCGATGGTCGGGGAGCACGGCTTCACCTTCATCGGCCCGTCGCCGGATCATCTCCGCATGATGGGCGACAAGATCATCGCCAAGCAGACCGCAGCGAAGCTCGGCATCCCTGTCGTGCCCGGCTCGGACGGGCCGGTACCGGATGCCGACACGGCTCTCAAGCTCGCGCGCGGCATCGGCTTTCCGGTGCTGATCAAGGCGACGGCCGGCGGCGGCGGGCGGGGCATGAAGGTGGCGCGCAGCGAGGCCGAGCTTGCGCAGGCGTTGAGCATGGCGAAGGCGGAGGCCGGCGCCGCGTTCGGCAACGACCAGGTCTACATGGAGAAGTTCCTCGGCCACCCCCGGCATATCGAAATCCAGGTGCTGGCCGACGCGCACGGCAACGCCGTGCATCTCGGCGAGCGCGACTGCTCGCTGCAGCGCAAGCATCAGAAGGTCCTGGAAGAGAGCCCGTCCCCGGCGCTGAACGCCGAGCAGCGCGCAGAGATCGGCGAGACGGTGCGCACCGCCATACGCGAGCTCGGCTATCGCAACGCCGGTACGGTCGAGTTCCTCTACGAAGACGGCAAATTCTACTTCATTGAAATGAACACGCGCCTGCAGGTCGAGCATCCGGTCACCGAGATGATCACCGGCCTCGATCTGGTGCGCGAGCAGATCCGGATCGCCGCCGGCGGCGTGCTGCCGTTCCGCCAGGAGCATCTGCGCTTCCACGGCCATGCGATCGAATGCCGCGTGAACGCCGAGGATCCCGAGACCTTCCGCCCCTCGCCGGGGCGCATCACCAGCTATCACGCGCCAGGCGGGCTCGGCGTCCGCGTCGACTCAGGTCTCTATTCCGGCTATGCGGTGCCGCCGCATTACGACAGCATGATCGCCAAGCTGATCGTGCACGGCACCTCGCGCAACGAGTGTCTGATGCGCCTGCGTCGCGCGCTCGACGAATACGTGATCGGCGGCATCGAGACGACCTTGCCGCTGCATCGCCGGCTCGTGCGCGAGCCGGCGTTCATCGACGGCGCCTACGATATCCACTGGCTGGAGAGTTTTGTCGGCAAGACCGCCGGCTAGTGCGGCCGCCTGGCCCAGGCGCCGCCGTAGACCGCTGCGGCGACGATCACCCCGTAGACGATCAGGCCGCCGGACAGCGCGTAGAACACGGCGTCGAGCCGTCCGGTCCAGCGCAGCAGCACAAAGCCGCCGATCACCGCGACCAGCAGGCGGATGAAGCCGGCCAGCAGCGGCCACAGCAGCCGCCCCGCACCCTGCGAGGCGAAGTAGAGCGCCATGCCGAGACCGAACAACCCGTAAGCCGGACCGACCGCGCGCAAGTACGCCGTCCCCGCCGCCAGCATCTCCGGATCGCTGTCGAACAGCGACAACCAGGCGTGCGGCCACGTCGCCGCCGCGAGGCCGATCGCCTCGGTCAGGCCGGCAGCGATGGCGGCACCGGTCCAGGCGATGTGGAGGGCCCGCTTGTGACGGCCGGCGCCGATGCTCGTGCCGACGAGTGCCACCAATGGTCCGCCGAGGCCGAATACCAGCGGGATCAGGAGATATTCGAGGCGCGAACCGACACCGTAACCGGCGATGGCGGCGGCACCGAAGTGACCGATCAAGGCGGTCGTCATCGCCACCGTCAGGTTGGTCTGCACGGTGCTGAGCGAGGCGGCGGCGCCGACCCGGAGAATGTCGCGGCACTGCGCCCAGGTCAGGCGCGTGCGCAGCGATGGCCGCAGCACGCTGCGCCCGCTCCACAGATATCCGGCCAGCACCGCGATGCCGCAGGTGTAGTAGATCAGCACGGCGAGACCGCCGCCGGCGACGCCCAGCTGCGGAAATGGGCCCCAGCCGAAGATCAAACAGGGCGACAACGGCACCAGGAACACCGCACCGACAATGGTGACGGTCGCCGGCACCAGCATGTTGCCCGTGCCGCGCACGACGTTGGCCAGCGCGTTGAACGCCCAGATCAGGATGCTGCCGGTGAAAACGATGTTCGAATAGGTCAGCGCCGCGGCGAGTGAAGCGCCGCTGCCGCCCATCGCGCGATAGAGCCATGTCCCGCCGGGGAGCAGCGCCACCATGAACACGATCCCGCAACCGACGGCGATCGCGAGCGCGTGCAACACCAGCCCGTTGGCGTCGGCACGGCGGCCGGCGCCGAGGGCACGGGCGACGGCGGATGAGATGCCGCCCCCCATCGCGCCGGCCGACATCATCTGCATCAGCATCAGCGCCGGAAAGACCATCGACACACCGGCCAGCGCGTCCGTGCCGAGCTTGCCGATGAAGTAGGTCTCGATCAGGCCGGTTCCGGCCTGCACGAACATCACGACGATGTTCGGCAGCGCCAGACGCAGCAGGATCGACAGAACCGGACTTTCGAGCAGTCGCCGCGTGCGTGGATCCATCGTGGCCAGGCTTGCGGCGTGCGCGCCTTGCGCCACCACCGTGCGCTGTGGCGCGCTCTCGTTCATGACGCCCGCCGCGGGCGCTTGACGGTGACTGCCTCCGGCGCGACAGCCGTGTCGCAGTGCGGACAATAGGCCCGGGTCTCGACCGCATGGCCGCAAGGCGTGTGCACCACCCGCACCTGCCCGCCGGCGTGGCGCGCGCCCCAGACCGCGAGCGTCCGCAAGATCGGCGCCAACTCCTCTCCCCGCGCCGTCAGCACGTAGGACGCGCGCGGCGGATGCTCGGAATAGAACTCGCGGCGCACGATGCCGTGCTCTTCGAGAGTCTTCAGCCGGTCGGAGAGCAGCGTCGGCGCCACCCCTGCCAGCGACTCCTGCAGGTCCTGAAAGCGGCGCGGCCCTTCGAGCAGCAGGTCGCGGATGATCAGGATCGTCCAGCGCTCACCGATGATCTCGAGGGTGCGCGCGATCGGACACAGGGATTGCCGGTAACTCTTTGCCATGCCGCAACATTGGCATAGGCGTTGACATTTTGATAGTTACTATTTTTAATGTAGTCATTAGGGAAACTAACCCGGCGGAGGGACTCAGATGATGCTGACCATCGTTCCGATCTACGCAGCCGTCCTGGCTCTCGCGTATGTCGTGCTCGCGGGTCGGGTGGTCGCGGTGCGCCGGACCGCCCGCGTGTCGCTGGGCAGCGGCGGCGACAAGGACCTCGAGCGGCGCATCCGCGTGCACGGGAATTTTGCCGAATACGTGCCGCTCGCCCTGATCGTCCTCGCCTTCGTCGAAATGCAGGGGGCTTCCGCCTGGTACATTC
>Ga0335084_10004792_pt1 | contig 13354 bp, 11 predicted proteins | sample Lox_Sample_44_FD_206721 | JGI IMG/M metagenome (GOLD analysis project Ga0335084, IMG submission 206721) | Soil microbial communities from Loxahatchee National Wildlife Refuge, Florida, United States - Lox_Sample_4.4 | ecosystem: Environmental > Terrestrial > Soil > Wetlands | place: USA... | reverse complement strand
TCCACAGCGTCGCCCTGCTGATGCTTAACTCCTCGGCCGTCTTAACTCTGTTGCCCCTGTTTTCTTCCAAAGCCCTTTTCACTATTTCAGCTTCGGCTTTTCCTAAGGGGTGCTCCTCTTTTAGTGACAGTGAAACGGATGAATCCATTTTCTTTTGCTTCACGGTCAGTTCTTTGGGCAGGCAGTTCAGATCAATCCTGTTTCCTCCACAGATGACAAAGGCATGCTCAATGATGTTTTCAAGTTCGCGGACATTTCCAGGAAAATCATATCCTAATAAAAACCCCCGAGCCTGGTCGGATACGCCGGTGATCTGTTTTCCCGTTTTGGCATTAAACTTCTGAATGAAGGCGTCGATCAGTAAAGGAATATCTTCCCTTCTTTGCGAGAGTGCGGGTAAATCAATCTTGACCACGTTGAGTCGATAGTAGAGATCGTCTCTGAATTTCCCCTCATTGACCAACGTTGAGAGATCTTTATTCGTCGCCGCAATAATCCGGACATCGGTTTTTCTGGGGCCCGTCGATCCCAGAGGTTCGTACTCTTTTTCTTGAAGCACACGAAGAAGCTTTACCTGAAGCGAAGGGGACATATCGCCGACTTCATCGAGAAAGATCGTCCCTCCATTGGCGAGCGTAAATCTCCCCGGTTTGTCCTTCTTTGCATCCGTAAAAGCTCCCTTAACATACCCAAAGAGTTCCGACTCAAGCAAGGTATCCGGAAGAGCACCACAATTCACCTTAATGAACGGTTTCGCTTTTCTTTGACTAAGATTGTGGATAGCCTTTGCAAAAAGTTCTTTCCCCGTCCCGCTGGCGCCCTGGATCAGGACCGTGCTATCGCTTTCCGCAATATTGGGAAGAATGTTGAAGATGTCGTGAATCAGGTAGTTTTTGCTGACGATGTCGCCAACCGTATATTGCCGCGAAAGCTCCTTTTTGAGCTGTTCGATCGCAGAGAGGTCCCTGAAAGTCTCGACCCCTCCCATCATCTGTCCCCGTTCATTCTTCAATACGGCGGTGCTGATACTGATCGGAACTTTCTGCCCGCCTTTCTTCAAAATTGTGGCAGTGAGGTTTATAATATCTTTTTTTGTCTTGAGGGTCTCTTTGAGGGCACATTTAGACTGGCAGATATCCGCCCTGAAGATCTCAAAACAATGATGGCCGATGGCTTCTTTGTTGGAAAAACCGGTGATCTCCTCGGCTGCTTTATTCATGAAGGTGATCTTCCCGTCATTGTCCGTAGTGAATACACCATCGGCAATGCTGTTGAGGATCACATTAAAGAATTTATCGGCCTCTGTTCTTCTCATGGTCATGGGCCTTGACCCTGGCCTCTCTCCGAATTATGCATTTCGAGATTTTCCTAATTTGATTACAGTAGCCCCCGTTAGAAAGTCTTCTACTTTCTAACGGGAAGGCGAACACGGGGCTTTAAAACCCCGTGTTCGCTGAAAAAGGAATAGTTTCCATCCCCGCTGCTCTGCAGCGGGGCATTATTTCTTCGTCGCCAGATTCAGGCGAATCCTTTCCATCCTGTCTGCATGTGACGATTACTTCTCTGCCCTACCCAGACATCAAGTCGAATTCAAATCGGGCACCCCACTTCGATTCATTCACTTTGAGTCTCATTGGCAGACAGCCTGCCAAAGACTCCCTGGGCCATGCACCAATTCCGTCGTCCATGAATTTGACGTCATAACCCTCTCTCGCCGGGATCATCCGATGCAACGACGAGATGATCTTCCCATAGGGGACTTACCCGGAACAGCAGCTTCCCGGGCTGCCGCACGAATTGGGCGTCCCGCAACAGCCTCCGGAACTGGGTTCAGAAGGTCCGCGCGACGGGGCAATAACTGTATTGTGAGCGGAGAGAAGCTTTGTGAGATCCTCACTCCCGCACTGCTTGCAGCGCAGGGATTCCTCTCTTTTCAGAATAAGAAATTCATTCGTTTGACCGCATTTCTCACAACGGTATTCATAAATCGGCATATCTTCTCCTTTACGTTAACAGACGAACACCCCACCTGCCTATGCAGCAATCTTTTTGTTCTACTTGAAGCTCGTTTTAGTGCCCGCATTCACCCTGATGAGCTCGACACGCATCGTGTATAGAAAGCTCCTCAAGCTTATTTTGACTTAATAACTCAAGATTTTCTTTAACCGTTGGAGCCGCTGCGGCATAGACTTTCACACCCATGGCGTTTAACTTGGTGATGGCGCCTGAGCCTATTCCGCCAACCACCATGGCCTCCACACTCTTCCCATCAAGAGCCATAATCGGGTTGCATGCTCCGTGGACATGGTGCAAGTCCTGATTATTCACCGTCAGAACATCTTTTCCCTCGGTATCGACGATGATAAACGCCGGCGCCGAACCAAAATGGTTATAAACCCTGCTCTCAACTCCATCATTACCTTGAACCGCAAAACCTACCTTCATGACTTTCTCCTTTCTTGTTTAAGAATAACGTGACCGTGTCTGTGTTTCGTGTCTGTTAGTCCTCTCAGTTTAGTACAATCCTTCATGGGCATAAACCGAATTTACTTTGGTTGAGTTCCACGGCAACACCTGCCTTGTCCTCTTCCGGCCCCTCTGGCATACCCTCTGTCTTCCTCCGCCCTATGAATCTTATCGCTTTTGCAGGAAGGACAGTTCTCCGGCCTACCCGTTCCATAAGGCAAATCCCAAACGTGCTGACAGTCAGAACACCTAAATTTCCTCATCGAAGCCATCTCAAATTCACCTCCTTCAATCTTGAGCGCCTTGCCTTTGACCAACGCCTCGGCCACCTTTTTGTGCGCCGATTCGATAATCCGTCCGAAGGTTTGGCGAGAGACTTTCATCCTTTCTGCAGCCTGCTCCTGGTATAAACTTTCCAGGTCGGCAAGCTTGATCGCTTCACACTCGTCAACCGTTAAGACCACTTCTTCCAGCATCGTGAGCGGGATGCCTCTCGGCTTAAAGTATGTACTCTCAGGGATGGAACTCACTCGTCTGCAATTTCTCGGCCTTGCCATTCGCAACGCCTCCCTTCAGAAGTAATTATAAGCATATGCTCATAATTTGTCAAGGACCAATATGTGTAATAATTATTTTACCGTCAGGCTTGGTGGCTCGACACAACCTTCTTAATGAGGATCTGCCGGAAAATGGATAATGGGAGGCATCGCGGTAACCGGGAACATGTAGTTAGGTTTTATGCCCGTCCGTGCAAGGGATACATAGCCTCCTCCCATTCCTGTTATGCAAGAGATCCAACCTGGTCGGCTCTCCGCACAGGTCGCAAATTCCGGACTCCATTATCCTGGCCTTAGCAGGAATGTTTGTGGGGATTTCTTCAATCTTGAATAAAGATTCAGGATCAGCCTTAAGGATTTTTTGGATCCGGTCCCGCTGGAGTTGTCTGAAGCGCCCTGTTTCCTCTTCCGATGTTTCATCTCCCTGAACCTTTTTGGAAAGGGAGAAATAGTCCGGATCAGACTTGAAGACGTTAGGCAGAAGGCAGACACGTACGCCTTTTCCTTTCCCTCTGTCCATCAGGGAAAAAGCATGCTTCCCGTAGTTCCTGAAAATGAAATTCCCCTTGCCAAACGTGCAGCCCGTCATCACCTGAATGGCATCCGCACCGCAGGCGTCTGTTTCCACAACCGCTACCAACTCTTCATCGGGTGCCTTCTCGACATCCAACCGTCCCATCAGGATTATGGCTGCTTTAAACCCAATCGCCAGTCCAGGACACGTGTGGCCGTGAAATTGGATACATCTCGTAAAGTTTCTGTCCGAGAAAATCTCGCCATCTGGCATGATGTTTTCGGTCCCCTTTCTTCCCCGGTGCGTCCGTCGCTTCCTTACATTGTTTCCGGGAGCGGTCGTTCCTGCCCCTTACCACGTACGGCTTAAGCTTCAGCAGGAATCCAATTTAGCAATACAGGATTCCGGGTCAGGCCCGGAATGACGACCAAGGTAAAGTGATTCTTAGCGCACTAACTAACCGGTTTCGACATCGTTTATGGATCGAAGGAGTTCTTTTTTTCTCTTGAGCTCCCCCTCTTTTTCTTCCAGTAACTGAATGATCTGATATTTCACCGAATGCGGGGGAATACTCATTTCTATTTCTCTAATTTCTCTTTCGAGATCTTCGATCTCTTTTAAGAGACTGTCTTTGTCTATGTCCAAATCCATATTTTAAGATCCTTTCTTTCGCTCGCTCAAGTAGAAGAGGATCGGAACCGTCATCCGCGAGAGGAAGAGGGAAGCCACTTCCCCTGCCATCAGAGAAAGGGCAAGGCCCTGAAAGATGGGGTCGAAGAGAATTACGGAGGACCCCACGATGACCGCGGCCGCCGTCAGCATCATGGGGCGAAAACGGACCGCACCCGCATCCACCACGGCATCGGCCAGGGGCATGCCCTGCTTGAGCCTCAGTTCGATAAAGTCCACAAGGATAATCGAATTCCGGACCACAATCCCTGCGCCGGCGATAAACCCGATCATGGACGTTGCCGTAAAGAAGGCCCCCATGAGGGCATGGGCCGGCAGGATTCCCACCAGGGAGAAAGGAATGGCTGCCATGATTGTAAAAGGTGTCTTAAAAGACTGGAACCATCCGACCACCAGAATGTAGATCAGAACCAGCACAGCGGCAAAGGCCAGGCCGAGGTCCCGGAAGACTTCATAGGAGATATGCCATTCCCCATCCCACTTCATCGCGTATTTCAGGGCGGAGAAGGGCTGCTGGGAAACATACCTTTCAAACCGGTAGCCCTCGGGAAGCTTCAGTTGATCGAGAGTTTTGTTCATTTTTAGGATCGCGTAGAGAGGACTTTCCTCCTGTCCGGCCACATCGCCTGTCACGTAGATCACAGGCATCAGGTTTTTGTGGTAGATGCTTTTGTCGGCAATCACCTTCTCCACACGGGCCAGTTCTCCCAGGGGGATGAGGTTTCCCCTCTGGCCCATCACCTTGATTTGTTTCAGGCCCTCCACACTCGACCGCTCGTCACGGGGCAACCGCAGATAAATAACGACATCCTCTTTCTCCGTCTCCTGATGGAGGATGCCCGCCCCCATCCCTGTCACGGCCATGCGAAGACTGTTCGAAACCTGCTCGGGAGTGACTCCATTCAGTGAAGCCTTCTCCCTCTCCAGGACAAACCGGTACTTGGGATGGTCCGCCTCCACATACCAGTCAACATCCACCACCCCGGAGGTCTCATCAAAAATGTCCCGGATCTGGTGTGCAATTTCGATCTGGCGATCGTAACTCGGGCCATAGACCTCGGCCACCAGGGTCTGGAGGACTGGAGGCCCGGGAGGAACCTCCGCCACCTTGATCCGCGCCTTGTATTTGGCGGCAATCTCGTCAATCCTTGGCCGCACCCGCTTTGCGATGTCATGGCTCTGTGCCTTCCTCTCCCCTTTGGGCAGGAGATTGACCTGAATGTCCGCCTCGTGAGGCCCTCTCCGGAGAAAGTAATGGCGGACAAGACCGTTAAAATTGTAAGGCGAGGCCGTGCCCACATACATCTGGTAGTTTGTGACCTCCGGCACGGTGCGGATGTAGTCACCGATCTCCCGTGTGACGGATGCCGTCTGTTCCAACGTGGACCCCTCGGGCATGTCGATGATGATCTGGAATTCGCTCTTGTTGTCAAAGGGCAGCATCTTGACCCGGACAACTTTGAAAGCGAAGAGCGAAAGGGTGGCCAGGAGCAGAACGACCACAAGTACCAGAAACCCATAGCGCCAGGAAGGGGAATGGATGAGGGGAGTCATCACCCTGCGATAGAGCCTTGTGCTCCAACCCTCTGCCCCGTGGCCGGCTTTCCCTTCCTTTTTGAGGAGGTGGAGGCTTGCCCACGGCGTCACGATAAAGGCTACGATTAAGGAGAAAAGCATTGCCGCAGAGGCGCCCACCGGTATCGGCCGCATGTACGGCCCCATCAGTCCCCGCACAAAAGCCATGGGGATGATGGCGGCAATTACCGTGAACGTGGCCAGGATCGTCGGGTTCCCGACTTCATCGACGGCCTCGGCCGCCACGTCGAGAATCGACCGGTCCCGGTTTTCGGGCAATCGGTAATGGCGGACGATGTTTTCGACGACGACGATGGCGTCATCCACCAGGATACCGATTGAAAAGATTAAGGCAAAAAGCGTGACCCGATTGAGCGTGTAGCCGTAGAGGTAGAGAAGGGCCAGGGTGAGGGCCAGCGTGACCGGGATGGCGATGGCGACGATACCCGATTCCCGCAGTCCCAGGGTCACCATGATCAGGATCGACACCGAAACGATAGCAATCAGCATGTGAAAGAGCAATTCATTCGATTTCTCCTCTGCCGTCTCTCCGTAGTTACGCGTCACCGTCACCGTGACATCGTTCGGGATCATGACCCCTTTGACCAGGCCGACCTTCTTCAGGACCCTGTCTGCAACCTGGATCGCGTTCGTCCCTTTCCGCTTCGCGACGGTGAGAGTAACAGCAGGCAACGCCGAGGAGACGGAGATACTTCCCCGGCTTTTAGGAGAGGCACCTCTGCCTTGACCGGTTAAAACATAATCCGCTGGTTCTTCGGGCCCATCCGCGATCTTGGCGATGTCCCGCAGAAAGACAGGCCGCTGGTTGAACGCGCCGACAACGATGCTTCCCACCTCTTCGGCGGTGTGGAGGAACCCGCCGGTATCGACCAGAAACTCCTGGTTGCGGCTCGAAAAACTTCCTGAATTGAGCTGGCGATTCTGCTGGTCGAGAATGGGGAGCACAGCCACCGGAGCAAGGTGGTAGGCTGCCATTTTGGCGCTGTCGAGGATGACCCGGACCTGCCGGCGCTGTCCGCCAATCATCTTTACTTCCGAGACATCCACCACCTGTTTGATTTGGTCATAGATTTGGGCTGCAATTCTCCGGAGAGTGAAATGGTCGTAGCGATCGCTCGAGAGCGTGAGCGCCAGGATCGGGACGTCGTCAATGGAGCGGGGCTTGATGAGGGGCTGGCTTGCACCCGGCGGGATCAGGTCGAAGTTGGCGAACATCTTCTGATTGAGTTTGACGATGCTCTTTTCCTCGTCCTCCCCTACCCGAAACCGAACGACGGCCATGGAAAAACCCGGCGAGGACGTGGAGTAGATGTACTCCACCCCGGGAATCTCCCAGAGGAGTTGCTCCATGGGCCTCGTCACCCGCTCCTCCACCTCTTTGGCCGACGCCCCCGGCATCTGTACGAAGAGGTCAATCATCGGGACGATGATCTGGGGTTCCTCCTCCCTCGGGAGCATGAGCACTGCCCCGACTCCTAGGAGAATCGAAGCAGCGATGATCAGGGGAGTCAGCTTCGAATCGATAAAGGCATGGGCGAATTTTCCCGCGAATCCAAGTCTCTCTTTCATCCTGGGTCACCTTCCTAATCGTTACTCTACCCGGTCCCCTTCCTTCACTCTTTCAATTCCTTCAACAACGATCCGGTCTCCATCGTTCAGTCCGGAAAGCACTTCCAACTGTTCGCCGTACCGCTTGCCCGTTTTGATCAACCTCAAGTGGAGGATTTGAGAGGAATCCGCGACGAAAACGCTGACCAGCTGACCACGCTGCAAGACGGCGTTCAAGGGAACCTTGAGGATCTGTTTCTCCCCGATGGGAAAACGGGCCTTCCCATACAGACCGGAGCGGAGCACCGCCCGACTCCCCGAGCTCCCCATCAATTCCAAGAGGTCGATTTTAACCGTGGAACTTCGACTTCCCGGGTCTGAGGCAGGAACAATCTCCGTCACCCGCCTCGAGAACTCCTCCGGTCCGACGGCGTCGATGGAGATCTGGGCGGAAGTACCGAGACGAATCCGCCCCAGCATCGAATCCTCCACCGAGGCCTCAAGACGGTAGCGGGAGTTGTCTTCAAGCGTCAACAGAGGAACTCCCGGGGCTGCAAGGAGCCCGATTTCAGCCTGTTTGGAAACGACAACGCCATTTATCGGAGAAATAATCCGGCCGTAGCCCACGTAGATCTGAGCACGGGCAACGTCGGCTTTTGCCTGCTCCATTTTCGCAAGGATTTGGCTCTTCTTCGCAACGACGGCCTGAAGCATCCTTCCTGCCCGCTCCGCCTCTGCCTCAGCGATCTTCATCCTCGCCTCAACCTCATCAAATTCCTGCTGGCTGGCGGACTTCTGTTCAAGCAGGGCCCGGTAGCGTTTAAACGTGGCCAGAGCAAGGGACTTCCCGGCCTCTGCCGCGCCTTTGGCAGCCTCCACCGCCTGAATATTCTGCTCAATCTCCTCCAGCCCTTCCCGAACCTCGCGAAGTCCCGCCTCGACCTTTCGAAGCTCGGACCGGGAATCCCGGTCATCAATTTCGATGAGCAACTGCCCTGTTTGGACACGATCCCCTTCACGAACATGGACGGCCAGAATATTGCCCACTGTTTTGGAAGAAAGAATGCTGGTAGTTTTTGAACGCACCGTGCCCACAGCTTCATAGTCCTCCTCGACAGGGGATAACTTGACCGTTTCGATCTTAGCCCCATGAATTGCGGCCGGTTTCTCAGTGATCCCTTCCTCCCTCCTTCCACAACCTGCGACAAAAAAAATGAGGAGAATCGGTGCGATGATCCATTCCCTTCTCATTGACTCCTCCTTCTATTTTCCACGTTGCATCGGCCCCCTCATCAGAGGAAAGGCTGAATATCGGTCAGCTTTCCCGCCGAGAGAAGAAGATGAGCATAGCTGACGTAATGATCGCTCCGGGCCGCGATCAGATTGAGGCGCGCCCGCAGCAGGGCTGTTTCTGATCTCAGGACTTCGGTGATGGTTGTTAGGCCTTCCCGGTAGCGGTTCTGGACGATCCGGTGAGATTCCGCAGCCTGGACGATCGCCTGCCCTGCCACCGTCAAGCGGCTACGGGCCGAGAGATGTTGTTGGTTTGCCCGGACCACTTCGAGGCGGATCTCGTTGGCGAGGCGCTCCTGTTCCGCAGTTGCCATGGATTCTGCCGCCCGTGCTTTGTCGATCCTCGCGCGGCGGCCGGGATCAAAAATATTAAAGGTGAGGCTTGCGCTGATCGTATAGTCTGAGCTTCCGCTCGACAGATCATTTCCACTCATGCCGTAGTTACCGTAGATGTCCAACCTCGGGAGGTACTCGCTCTTTGCTCCGGTCACTCCCTCCTTGTTTGAGAGAACATTATAGCCCGCGCGGAGATAGTCCGGCCGCTGAAGCAGGGCGAGGCGGACCAGCTCTTCCTGAGCTGCAGTCTCAAATCGCTTCTCCTCCAGCTCTCCCGCAACTTTCTGCGACGTTTCGACGGGAAGGCCGAGCACGGTGTTAAAAGCCGCATAGGCAATGGCCAGATCCCCCTCTGAATCGATCCTCTGCTGACGGAATTCGGCGAGTTGGACCTCGGCGGACAGGAGGTCCGACTCAACCACCAACCCGTTCTTAAACCGGTCCTGGACGCGTTTCATATCCGATTCTGCCGTCTTCACAGCCTCTTCTGTCACGCCCTTCTTTGCATGGGCAACAAGAACCCCGGAATAGGTACGGATAACTTCAAAACGGATTTGTTGTTCGACCATTGCCTTTTGCAGGTCCGCTTGACGCTGGCCAAGGCGCGCCTGTTTCACACGCGTGTACGTCTGAAGTTGATCAAAAAGCGTTTGCCTGAAGATGAGCGCTGTCCGGAAATTGCTGAGGGGCTCAGGGTTGTTTAACGCGGAAAGACTAAAATTGGCTTGGGTAAACCGCGCTTGCTCCAAGAGGGAGCCAAAAACAAAGACGGGATTATTTCCCCTCGTGAAGGTTTCGCTGAACTGGAGGAGCGGGAACCAACCTGCCCGGGCTTCTCTCAACTGCGCATCGGCGATCTGGTGGCCGGAAAGGGTCATTCGAATGAGGGGATTGTTCTTCAGGGCCGTCTCGCAGGCCGCGGGCAACGTTAATACCTCTGGTTCGCCGGCCTGGGACGAAGAAATGGAAAAAGCGTGTATCACTGGCTGCATACAGAAGAAGATGAAAAAGCAAAAAAGGGTCTTCCGGATGAAACGATGATTTTTCATGGTCCTCCCTCCTCCGAGGCGATGATGGTGCCTCCATCTTCCTTCGCGCAAGGGCTTCTGGAAACGTACACGACTTAAACGATTAGCAGGAGCCTCTCCCCGGAAAGGACAATTGAAACCCCTTTGCCCAGAGACGGTCCTGGTAGTCGATCAACAGACTTCCAAAGGATCGAATAACGTCCGCCACTTCTGAAGCCACGATAAAAGAGAAACCCTGCGCTTCGAATCTTTCGTCATCTGCTTTTGGCTCGTCCAGAGCCAGACCCATTCTGGGGCCGCCTCACCCGATACCGCTTATAAAAAGGCGAAACAAATTCTTTTGACTACCCTGATGGGTTTCCTTTAATTTTTCAACCGCCCGTTTAGAGATCTGGATCATCTTTTTGTCTCCTTTCAATAAATTCCTTATTTCGTGCCAAAGCGGGCCCCTTTCCCGAGCCTCACCCCATCCGCTCTTCCGTTCTCTGGCGCGCCGGGGAAAATCATCCCCTCTTTCCCCAACATTTACCATACCCCCCTATGGTATACTGGCATTTTAATCCCGGCTTTTTTATTTGTCAAGAAAAAGTTTTATTCCTTTTGCGGTGCGGCGTAACGAAGCCTTCCGCCGCTTCGTTTCGCCTTGTCCACCCCAGTTTTTCTTCTGTCGGCAGAATGGTTATCGACAGGAGAGCTCTTTTTCAGGGACCGGGCAATTTTCCCCCGCGATCAGGGTAGGTCCCTGAAGAGACTTCTTTGGCCCGACCGCTAGGAGTTTGGTTACGTGAGTTTGGAGAGGGAGAATAGGTTTCAATCCCATGCGTGTCTTGACCCGTTTACCCTCAACGCGGGCCTTATGAAGCCTTGGAGGGGATTTACCCTGGTCGCGGGCGGGAAAAAACTGGGGGGGAAGTTCGTTTCTCTTGTTGACAATTCTGCGGGAATTTTCTTAAGATTGACCATGCGCCTGTTGACCACTCTCCTCGTTCTCTTGTTTTCCACCTTCTCCTTTGCAGAAACCCCAAAAGAATCCCCGCTTCAGGTGTGGAAAGTGGGCGATCGACGATGGACGGTTGAAGAGGAGCTTCGATTTGGGGAATGGATCAAGGAAAATATGACGGAGGATTTTTTTATTCGTTACAAAATCCCCGTGGATTGCGCCGACGTTCCCTACGCGGTTCGATGGATCTATGCGCGCATCGCCCATCTCCCTGCCGCGGCCACGACGAAAGACGGCCAAATCATCGGCCATTGGTCCACGGAATGGGGGAAGCTACCGACGCATTCGGATTGGGATAAAGATCCTCGGTTTCGAAGAGCTCTTCTTTATATGCTTTCGGAGACGACCACCCGGACCCTGCCCCTGGATACCTACCCCGTCCGGATTGATCCGGATTCGCTTATTCCGGGAACGGTTTTTTTCATTACAGAGTCCCATTCAGGGGTGATCGGCCGGGTCGTCCTGGATGGGAGTACCGTCCATCCTCTTCAGACGTGGGAAGCGACATCTCCGGTTCATCTTCAGAAGATGAGCCTAAGAGATTTTTTGACCACGCGGCCGGAGTCGACGATCTACTCTGGTTTGGTTAAATTCCGTTGGCCTCTGTTTGAAAACGGACGGTGGAGATACCTCCCCGCCAAAGATCATCCCTTCTATTCGCTCGAACAATATTCTTCAAGCTTCACAGAGGACCATACCGATTATGTCGAGGCGGTGGCGAAAAGAATTGACCCGGTCGACTATGATCCCTCGGATAAGATGCAAAAGGTTCTGGAGTATGCCGTTCAATACGTCAGAGAGAGAATTCCCATTGTCTTGGAAGGGTATCGGCGGTGTCAAAAAGGAAGGTGCCCGGAAGGTTCGGATTTATGGGAGATTCATAGCACTCCGAATCGTGACGGCAGGATTATATTGCTGATGGACCACCTCCATCACCTCATTGAATTTAACCACTTCGACCCGGATGCGATCCAAGAAAGGATGGAAGGTATCTCGATCCGTTTCCAACCGGATCACTCGGTCACTTTTTATCACCTCTATCAAAATTACCTCTGGCTCTCTCCTCATCCGGAGGATTCTATTGAAGCCCGATGGGGGTTAAGGAAATGCGACATCATTCTTTCCCGGCTCCGAAGTGCCGAGCATTCCGTCACCTTCATTGAGAGAACCTATCGAGACACCGATCCAAACTATGCCGACTTTTGCATTCAACAGCAACGGGACATCACTCAAAGACTTATTGAAGAATGGGCCAAATCCAACTGTAAAATATTGACTTCTTCCCCTTCAGAAGGAAAATAAGGCCTAAGACTTCCCCAAACTTTCCTGAAGGATTCCTACCGGGCCAGAGGATGGATACATCCATTGATGCAGTTCAAAAGTTTTCCTGGGTGACACCGGTCTTGATGCGAATCGATCCAAGATTGAATCCATGGATAAGTGGAAAGGACTCTTCTTGCGCAATGAGGATAAATCGCCGTTGACCGGAACTCGGCCAAAGACCTTCTACGGCTACGTGATTGTCGCCGCCGCCCTGTTGATGGCCATTGCGATGTGGGGAGCGCGCTTCTCTTTCGGCGTGTTTTTCTCCCCCGTTCTGGAGGAGTTTGGCTGGACCCGAGCAGCGACCTCCGGAGGGTTTTCATTAACCTGGGTCTTTACCGGTCTCCTCTCGATTCTGGTGGGAAGGCTGAACGACAAATTTGGCCCTCGCCTGATTATGACGATTGCCGGATTCCTCGTGGGCCTGGGTTACTTGTTCATGTCGCGCCTGAGTTCCCTCTGGCAGCTGTACTTTTTCTATGGTTTCATCAGCATTGGGATGAGCGCCGTTCTCGTACCAACCTTATCTACGGTCGCCAGGTGGTTTGTCAAAATGAGAGCCTTCATGACAGGCATCGTCTTAGCGGGGACGGGGATCGCTTTGATGGTGATCGTTCCTGCCGCGAACCAGGCGATTATGAAATTCGGCTGGCGGACGGCCTATCTTTTTGTGGGGATGGTGGTTATCCTGATCGTCGTCACCGCAGCGCAATTCCTCAGGCGAGATCCCTCTCAGTTAGGAAAATTGCCCTACGGCTACGTGGGACAAAGCGCATCTGCAACAGGGACTGAAATTTCCGGTCTGTCTTTTAGAGAGGCCCTTCGAACCCATCAAGTATGGTTGATCAGCCTGGTCTATTTTTGCACCTATTTTATTTACAATATCCTCCTGGTGCACACGGTCATCTACGCCACCGGGGAAGGGATTGCCTCGGCGCAGGCCGTCGGCGTCATGGCGCTCCTCGGAGCGGCCGGAATTGCCGGGAGAATGCTCATGGGCCTC
>Ga0335084_10004791_pt1 | contig 13354 bp, 12 predicted proteins | sample Lox_Sample_44_FD_206721 | JGI IMG/M metagenome (GOLD analysis project Ga0335084, IMG submission 206721) | Soil microbial communities from Loxahatchee National Wildlife Refuge, Florida, United States - Lox_Sample_4.4 | ecosystem: Environmental > Terrestrial > Soil > Wetlands | place: USA... | reverse complement strand
CACGAGCAGCCGGCTCGCGCCGCGCTCGGCGAGCGGCGCTTGCGCGATCAGCTCGCGAGGCAGGTCGTAGTGGAATTCGCTCCGCAACATCGGAGCGAAATTCTACGCGATGGGCGGGAGCGAGCCGGTGCGCCGCAGCTCCGCCGGGGCGCACGCACGAAGGCGCGTGCCCCCCACGGCGGGCTGCGGGTCAACCCGGGGAATCGCTCGGGAGCTTGACGTCGAGCGTCTGCTTCGCCTTGTTGCGCATGATCGCGATCTTGAGCGGCTCGCCCTTCTGGAAGCTGCCGAGGATACGGATCGCGTGCTCCGGCGACGACGGCTCGCGGCCGCCGATGTCGAGGATCACGTCGCCGTCCTTGAGCTGGAGCGCCGCGTTCTCGGGCGCGCGCACGACGAGCAGCCCCTTGCTCGTCCCGAAATAAGTGCCTAGGCCCGGTGTCAGCGCAACGAGCTGAATGTCCGCCCAGGGGTTCGACCCGAAGACCCAGTAGTTGCCGGGCCCACGGAACGTGAAGTTGTATGCGCCGGGCGGGTTCGGCGGCGTCGGCGGCGTAATCCAGACATTCGCGGACATCGATCGCGTCTTGACCGTGACGTCGCGCTCGGCGCCGGCCTCGTTCAAGACACGAAGCTTCACCGGTTCGCCGGGATCGATGTTCGCCATCTGCGCGAGCAGGAGCTCGGTCGGCGATTGCTTACCGCCGCCCGTGGTGCGCGTGTCGGCGAGATGCGCGCCCTCGATCTCCGTGATCGTGTCGCCGACCTTGAGCCCGGCCTCCGCGGCCGGGCCGTTCGGCGTCACGCTCGCGACGCGCACGCCGCGCTCGACGTCCTCGGTGACGAAGCCGAGCATCGCGCGCTGGCCGAAATAGCGGAAGTTTCGCGCGCCGCGGACGAACGGCTGGGCCGCCTCGCTGGACAAGCGCGCGACCTCGCGCGCCGCTTGCTCGAGGTCCCTACGCGCCCTTTCGAGGTCGCGCTCGACGCTCTGCTCTTCCCTCGCCGCGTCGGCGGCCTCCTTCTGCGCTTGTTGCTGCGCCTGCTGCTTCTGTTGCTGCTGTTTGTCGCCCGTCCCCTGAGCGAGCGCGCTCGCGCTCGCGAAGCCGAGCAGCAGGGCCGTCACGCCAATCGTCTTGATCCTGTTTCGCATGGTCGTTCCTCGTGAATGTCCCGCGGCGTCCGCGGGGTGTTTCAGTCCTTCAAAATCCCGTCGGCTGCGCCTGCGCGTAGCGCACGTGCACGAGCGCATTCATGAGCTCCACGCGCTCGCCCCAGAGCGCCGTGCGCTCCGGCTGCGGGACGCCGCGCGCGTTGCTGTAAGTGAGCTGCTCGTCGATCAGGGCGATCCGGTCCTCGAGCCCCGCGATCGTCGTCGCCGTCTCGCCCGACATCATCGGCCGCTGATACGAGAGCCGCCGGAGCATGCGGTCGAGCCGCGCGGACTCTTGCACGAGGGCCGGGTACGAGGCCGCCGTGACCTGTCCGCTGACGAGCGGGTCGAACAACGTCGGCGAACCGGTCGTCGAGTCAATCACGGTGGTCTGCAGCCCGGGCGCCACCTCCCGCGGTTGCTCGAAGCCGTTGCGCGGCCGCGAGGGAATGCCGACCAAGAGCACCGCGGCAACAGCCACCGCGGCGGCCACGCCGACGCCGGCGGCCCGCAACCGCCACGAATGGCCACGAGGCCGCGTTTCGCGCTCGACGGCCTCGATGCGCGCCCAAATGCCGTCGGGGGCGGCGAGCTCGGGCAGCTCCTGCAGCGCGTGCCGCGTCTCGCCCAAGCGCTCGACCTCGCGCGAGTGCGCGGCGTCGCCTTTGATCGCGGCGCGCACTTCGGCGTCGACGGGCTCGCCGTCCCGAACGCTCAGCAAGTCTTCAGTTCTGGGGTGCATAACTCGTTCGTCCCGACCTTCTCGGGTTCGCCTCCTAGCAGCAGCCGGAGCCGTTCGTGCGCGCGCGCGAGCTGCGACTTCGAGAAGCTCGCCGTGCGGCCCATCATCCGGCCGATCTCTCCGTGTGTGTGACCTTCGACGTCGTGCAGCCAGACGACGATGCGGGCCGTGTCCGACAGCTCGTCGAGCGCGCGCTCGAGCGCGATCTGCTCGTCGATTCCGGCCGCCTTCGTCGGCAACAGCGCGACCTTGTCGTCGCCGTCGTCCATGCGCCGCGAGACCCAGCTCGAGCGCAGGTGCATGAGACATTTGTTGATCGCGATCCGCTTCACCCAGAAGCCGAACTCCGCATCGCCGCGGTAAGTGCCGACCTTGCGGATCACCTCGACGAACGTGTCCTGCAGAACGTCCTCGGCGAGCGCGCGCGAGGCGAGCATCCGCCGCGCGAGCGTGAAGACGCTCGTGGAGAAGAGCCCGTAGATCTCCGCGTGCGCGTTGCGATCGCCGTGCTGCGCTCGGGCGAGCACGGTGGAGTCGAGTTGTGGGAGCGGTCTCGGCATGGCGTTTCTGCCGAGTTTAGATGCGGCGGCGGCCGGAAGGGTCGCGGCCGGACGAGGCCGTGAACCGACGCCGGCTCGCGTTATGTGACGCAAAGCGTGTACCGGCGCTCGGTGCGGCCCGTGGCGCGGCGTGGGGGCTACTGGCAAACTGTGCGCCCTGCCGCGACCGAGCTCAGCCTGTCGCGGTGCTCGCCCCCGGCCGGGATGGCGGAATTGGTAGACGCGACGGACTCAAAATCCGTTTCTGGAGACAGAGTGTGGGTTCAAGTCCCTCTCCCGGCACCAGCGCTCGGAGCGCCGTCCGAAACACCCGAGCTGCGCCGCTGCCGCCTCAAGCCTGCGCGGCGACGACGAAGCAGCAGATCGCCCAGAACAGCGGATACTCGGCGCCGCCGAAATTCCACATCCACTTGCCGGCGGACACGCGCCAGCTCGCCCACGCCGCGACGAGCAGGAACGAGCCGGTGAGGATCGCGACGTAGCGCGTGTAGAGGCCGAAGATCAGGCCGATCGACGCGACGATCTCGATCGCGAACGACGCGTAGAGCCACGCGAGCGGCGGCCGCAGGCCGGCCTTCTCCATGAACCCTTTGACGAAGTCCTGATTCCGGAACTTGACGAACAGATGCGGCAGCAGAAACACGCCGCAGACGATCCGCAGGACGTTGGCGCCCTTCGTCAGGTCGAACGCTACAGCATCCATCCGATCCCCTCGCTAGCGCCTTCGCGCGTGGCGGCTCGTCGGCCCCGTCACGGCTTGTCTTTCTTGTGCAGCTGCACGGGTTGACGCTCGCGCCGAATGCGGAGGTTCAACATTTCGACGCCGACCGAGAACGCCATCGCGAAGTAAATGTAGCCCTTCGGAATGTGCACGTCGACACCGTCGGCGACGAGCGCGAGGCCGATCATCACGAGGAAGCTCAGCGCGAGCATCTTGATAGTCGGATGCTCGTCGACGAAGCGGCCGATCGCGCCGGCCGCGAACATCATCACGCCGACGGCGGCCACGATCGCGAGGATCATCACGGCCAGGTCGTTCGCGAGGCCGACCGCCGTGATCACCGAGTCGAGAGAAAACACGATATCGATGATCGCGATTTGGATCAGCACGGCGATGAAGTGCGCGTGCTTCACGGGGCGGCCGTCCCCGCCCTCAGCGCCCTCGAGGCTGTTGTGAATCTCGAGGGTGGCTTTCGCGATCAGGAACAGCCCGCCGCCGATCAGGATCAGGTCGCGGCCCGAGATATCCGAGCGATAGACGCTGAACAACGTGCCCTGGAGCCGCATGATCCAGGTGAGCAGCAGGAGCAGCAGGATCCGCGTGCCCATCGCGAGAATGAGCCCGAGCGTGCGGCCGCGGGCGCGCTGCGCCGGCGGCAGACGGCCGACGAGAACGCTGATGAAGATGATGTTGTCGACGCCGAGGACGATTTCGAGAAGCGTGAGCGTCGCGAGCGCGGCCCACGCCTCAGGCGAGGTGATCCACTCCATCGATCGGGGGACGGAGTGGCGAGACTAGTTCGGCTTGGCTGCGTTGGCCGCCGACTCGTCGAGCGACTTCAGGAGCGTCGCGGGCGGCAGGTAGCCGCCGATGAGCTCGCCGCTCTCGGAGAACATGGACGGCGTTCCGCGCACACCGATCTTGCGGCCGAGCGACCAGTGGTCCTCGACGGGAGTGCTGCCGCAGTTCGGCTTCGGTAGATCACCGCCGAGCTTCGCCTTCGTCAACGCCGCGTTGCGGTCCGGCGCGCACCAGACGCGCTCGGCCTTCTCCCACGACTCGGTGTTCGGGCCAGTGCGCGGGAAGAACAAGTAGTGCACTTCGATGCCGAGCGCCATGACTTTGTCGATCTCGCGGTGGAACTGACGGCAGTAGCCGCAGTCGACATCGGTGAAGATGGTGACGGTGTGCTTGACCTTACCGTCCTTCGGCTTGAACACGATCATGCTCTTCGGGTCCACGGCCGCCAGCATCGCGACCCGCGCTTGCGACCGAGTCTCCTCGGTGATGTTCGTGCTCGTGTCGGCGTCGTAGATATCGCCCTTGAACAGATAGTGCCCGTCGGTCGTGATGTACGCGATCGTCGAGCCGAGCGTGATCTGGTATAGCCCCTTGATCGGCGAGTCCGTGATGTCTTTCGCCTCGACGCCGGTGAGCTTCCCGGCGAGGTCGTTCTTGGTTAGCACCTTGTCGTCGGCGAACGCGGTCGCGAGCACGATGCCGAGCGGCAGCGCGAGCCAGGCTTTCGGGTTTACGAGTGTTCGCACGGCGGTCTCCTGGTCGGTGAGGAGGCTCGAGCGCTAGCTCGAACGAGTGGCAAATTCTACCAATAAAGACCGAGCCGAGAAGATAGAGTTTCCTTCAGGGCTGCTAGCCCCGTGGATGGTGGCGGCTGTGCAGCTCCTTCATGCGCTCGCGCGCGACGTGGGTATAGATCTGGGTCGTCGACACGTCGCTGTGGCCGAGGAGCAGCTGGACGACGCGCAGGTCGGCGCCGTTGTTGAGCAGGTGTGTCGCAAAAGCGTGACGGACGGTGTGCGGCGAGAGCTTCTTCTTCACACCCGCCTTCTTCGCGTAACGCTTGATGATGTGCCAGAACGCCTGGCGCGTCATGCGGTCGCCGCGTCGAGTCGGGAACAGGTATTCCGTCTGGCGCTCGAGCAGGATCTCGATGCGCGGTCCTTCGACGAATTCCTTCACCCAGTCCTGCGCCTCGTCGCCGAGCGGGATCAGCCGCTCGCGATCGCCCTTGCCGATGATTCGCAGAACCCCTTGGTTCAGGTTGATCTGCGCCATCTTCAAATTGATGAGCTCCGATACGCGCACACCCGTCGCGTAGAGCACCTCGAGCATCGCGCGGTCTCGGTGACCGAGCGGCTCGTTCACGGTCGGCGCGGCGAGCAGCGACTCGACCTCTTCCTCGGTCAACGACTGCGGCAGCGCGCGGCCGATCTTCGGCATCGCGATCTGCGCGGTCGGGTCTTCGCTCAGCACGCCCTCGCGGAGCAGGTACCGATAGAAGCGACGGAAGCTCGAGAGCTGACGCGCCGTCGAGCGCGGCTTTGCGCCGGATTCGACGCGCCACGCGATGTAGTCGAGGACGTCCGCGCGGCTGGCGCGCGCGAGCTCGACGGTGCGCGTCGAGAGACGTTGATTCAGCGCAATGAGATCGGCGCGGTAGGCACCGAGCGTGTTCTCCGACAACCCGCGCTCCATCCAGATCGCATCGAGAAAGCGATCGATCAGCGCTTTGGGATCGCCGGGCAAACTCTGGCCCGCTTGTGGCGGATTGCCATGCAAAAAGTTATGCGCCATTACGTGAGTGGCTTCGTGTCAGGAACACCAAAAGTCGATATGATTCAGAGCGTTGTAAACCTAGAAATCGAGCATCGACGGCTGTCGAAAACGGGTCGAGTATGCGGGACCGGGTAGTCGCACTACGTGACCCGCTTCACAAAAGGCTCGACGCATTAACATAAAGAGAAGCGTGTCACAGAAAACCTTATCGGAAACGTTTCCGATGTCGCCCCTCTGCGACGCCCGCTTTGACATAAACGACCGCGAAACCGCAGACCCGCGGCTCGTGCGCGAAGGCGAGCGGTCATGAGCGTGCGCCAGTGGTTGCTCGTGCGCGTCGTTTACGGCTCATACGCTTTGGCCGCCCTGCTCGCCATCTCCATCCCCCTGTGTATCGTGCTGGCCGTCACGCCGGGGCTGCACCTGCGCCGCCGGCTCGCGCGCGGCGCGGCCCGGCTATTCTTCGGGACTATCGGCAGCCCAGTCCGCGTCGAGGGCGCGGCCGCCGACGCGCACTACCCGTGCATCGTCGTCGCGAACCACGCGAGCTATCTCGACGGCATCATTCTGACGGCCGCGCTGCCGGCCGGATTCACCTATCTCGTAAAGCAGGAGATGGCCGCCGTGCCGATTGCGGGTTTGATCCTCCGCCGGCTCGGCAGCGCGTTCGTGAACCGCGATGACATTCACCACCGCAAGCGGACGGCGCGCTCCCTGGTCGGCCTAGCGGTGCGTGGCGACGCGCTCGGGTTCTTCGCCGAAGGCACGTTCGACGAGAAGCCAGGGCTCAAGCCGTTTCAACTCGGCGCGTTCAGCGCGGCCGCGCGCGCGGGTCTGCCGATCGTACCGATCGTGATCCGCGGTTCGCGCGACAAGCTGCCCGCCCACCGATTCTTCGCGGCGCCCGGGCCGCTGCGGATTTGGATCTGCAAGCCGCTCGACTCGACGCGGCACGACTCCGCGCGGCACCTGATGCACGAGACGCGATGCGCAATGCTCGAGCATCTGGACGAGCCGGATCTCGCGCACACGCCGGCCGCGACGAGCGGCCCGGCGAAAGCACGCTCCCGAGCTCGGCACGTCGGCCACCGCTAGCCGCCGTCACATCCCACTGTAGTTCGGTCCGCCGCCGCCTTCCGGCGGTACCCACGTGATGTTTTGCGCCGGATCCTTGATGTCGCAGGTCTTGCAGTGGACGCAGTTCGCCGCGTTGATCCGAAACTCCGGCGAGCCGCCGCCGCTTACGACCTCGTACACGCCCGCCGGGCAATAGCGCTGAGCGGGCTCGGCGTAGAGCGGCAGGTTGCTCGCGATCGGCACGCGCGGGTCCGCGAGCCGCAAGTGGACGGGCTGGTTCTCCTCGTGCGCCGTGCTCGACTCGAACACGGAGCTCAGCCTATCGAAGGTGAGAATTCCGTCGGGTTTCGGGTACGCGATGCTCGGCGCACGATCGGCGTGCATGAGCCGCGCGTGATCCGGCACGCGGTTGCGCAGCGTGTACGGCACGCGGCCACGCAGGAGGTTCTGCTCGACGAACGCAAGCGCGCCGCCGAGCAACGTGCCGAGCCTCGCGAGCCCCGGGCTGAAGTTGCGCGCCGAATATAGCTCGCTCCAGACCCACGACTCGCGCACACGCTCGGGGTAGCGCGCGAGCTCGGCATCGACGTCGGCCGGCGAGGACGCGCGCAGCGCCGCGTGGATCGTCTCGGCCGCGAGTAGCCCGCTCTTCATCGCGGTGTGCGAACCCTTGATCTTCGCGCCGTTCAGGAATCCCGCGTCGCAGCCGACCAGCAGTCCACCGGGGACGACGAGCTTCGGCAACGACTGCACGCCGCCCTTGCTCACGGCGCGGGCACCGTAGGCGATCCGTTTGCCGCCCGCGAGCACGCCGCGAATTCGCGGATGCGTCTTCCAGCGCTGGAGCTCGCCGAACGGATCGAGGTACGGATTCGCGTAGCCGAGCGAGACGATGAAGCCGAGATACACGCGCGGCTCGGCGGCGTGATAGAGGAACCCGCCGCCCTCGGTCGCGTCATCGAGCGGCCACCCGAACGTGTGCACGACTTCTCCAGGTCGATGCAGCTTCGGGTCGATCTGCCAGATCTCCTTGATGCCTAGCCCAAAATGCGGCGGATCGGCGTCGGCGCGCAAATCGAAGTGCGCTTCGAGCCGGCGGCCGAGATGCCCCCGGCAACCCTCTGCGAACACCACGCAGCGCGCGCGCAGCTCGTGACCGGGCTGGAAGCCCGGCTTGTGCGTTCCGTCCCGGGCGACGCCGAAATCACCGGTCACGACACCCGCGACTCGTCCGTTCTCGAGCAGGAGGTCGGTCGCGGCGAAGCCCGGCAACACGTTGACGCCGAAGGCCTCGGCCTGCGCGCCGAGCCAGGCGCACAGGTCGCCGAGGGAAAGCACGCGGTTACCGCGGTTGTGGAGGAGCCGCGGCACGAGCGGCGCGGGAACCGTCAGGCCGGATTGGGCCGTCCGTAGCCAGTCGACGCGCTCGCTCGCGACGGGAGCGCCGAGGGGCGCGCCGCGCTCCGCGTAGTCGGGGAACAGCTCGGCGAGTGCGCGCGTATCGAACACGGCGCCGGACACGATGTGCGCGCCGACGGCCGCGCCCTTCTCGACGATACAGACCGAAGGCTCGCGCCCTTCCGCGCGCGCGAGCTGCCCGAGCCGGCAAGCCGTGGCGAGTCCGGCCGGGCCGGCGCCGACGATCACGACGTCGAACTCGAGAATCTCGCGCGACACGGAGTGAGAACCTGCGGGCGGACGCGAAGCGGAGCCGCATTGTAACATCGCGCCCCGTGACCGAGCCGATCTGGCAACCGTCCGAGCAACGCATCGCCGAGAGCAACATGCTGCGCTTCCTCGCCGCGCAGCGCTCCCGTCTGCCGCGCGCCGACTACGCGGCTCTGTACGACTGGAGCATCGCGAAACCCGCCGAGCTCTGGGAAGCCGTGTGGAATTTCTGCGGAATCCGCTCGAGCACCGACTACACGGCCGTGCTCCGCGACGCCGAGCGGATGCCCGGCGCGCGCTGGTTCGAGGGCGCGAGGTTGAGCTTCACGGCTAACCTGCTCCACCCCGAGCGCGCGGGACCCGCGATCGTGTTCACGAACGAACGCGGCGAGCGCAGCGAGCTCTCCTCGACGGATCTCGCGCGTCAGGTGGCGGGCGTCGCCGCCGGGCTGCGCACGCTCGGCGTCGTACGCGGTGACCGCGTCGCCGGGCTCGTCGCGAATCGCCCCGAGGCCGTCGTCGCGATGTTGGCGGCCGCGAGCCTCGGCGCCGTCTGGTCGTCGTGCTCGCCGGATTTTGGGCCCGACGCCGTGCTCGATCGGTTCGGACAGATCGCGCCGAAGGTCTTGTTCGCCACTGACGGCTACTTCTACAACGGCAAGAGCATCGATTCGCTGCCCACGTTGCGCGCGATCGCGGCGCACCTGCCCGAGCTGCGCGCGATCGTCGTGATCCCATATCGCGTCGGCGTGCCCGAGCTTCGGGCGCTGCCGAACGGCATGCTGTTCGCCGACTTGATCGACGCGAGCGCACGCCTCGAGCCGGAGGCGCTGCCGTTCTCGCACCCGCTCTACATTCTCTATTCTTCCGGCACGACCGGCGTGCCGAAGTGCATCGTGCACGGCGCCGGGGGCACGCTGCTCCAGCATCGTAAGGAGCACGTGCTGCACTGCGACATCCGCCCCGGCGACGTCGTGTTCTTCTTCACGACGACGGGCTGGATGATGTGGAACTGGCTCGTGTCGGCGCTCGCGTCCGGCGCGACGATCGTGCTCTACGACGGCGCCCCCCTCTCTCCCGATCCCGGCGTGCTCTGGCGGATCGCGGAGCGCGAGAGAATCGCGTTCTTCGGCACGAGCGCACGCTACCTCGCGGCGCTCGAGAAGTCCGGCTACGAGCCACACGCGCAGTTCGAGCTCGCGGCACTGCGGTCCGTGGCCTCGACGGGCTCGCCGCTCGCGCCGTCGGGCTTCGACTTCGTCTATCGCAGCATCAAGCCGGACGTGCAGCTCGCATCGATGTCGGGCGGCACGGACTTGATCTCATGCTTCGCGCTCGGCAATCCGCTCCTACCCGTCTACCGCGGCGAGCTCCAAAGCCGCGGGCTCGGCATGAAGGTCGACATCTTCGACGCCGACGGGCGTTCGCTGCGCGGTGCGAAGGGCGAGCTCGTTTGCACCGCGCCGTTTCCGTCGATGCCGGTCGGGTTCTGGAACGACCCCGACGGGCGTCTCTATCACAACGCGTACTTCGCGCGCTTCCCGAACGTCTGGTGTCACGGCGACTACGCGGAGCTCACGGAGCACGACGGACTAGTGATCTACGGCCGCTCCGACGCCGTGCTGAATCCCGGCGGCGTGCGAATCGGCACCGCGGAGATATACCGGATCGTCGAGCAGCTCCCGGAGGTCGCGGAGAGCGTCGTCGTCGGACAGGATTGGCAAAGCGATACGCGCGTCGTGCTGTTCGTCAAGCTGCAGCCAAGCCACGCGCTCGACGCCGCGCTCGAAAAAAGGATCCGCGACGCAATTCGCACGAAAGCGAGCCCGCGGCACGTGCCCGCGAAGATCCTGGTCGTGACGGACATCCCCCGCACGATGAACGGCAAGATCGTCGAGCTCGCCGTGCGCGACGTGATCCACGGGCGCGACGTCGTGAACGTCGACGCACTCGCGAATCCTGCCGCGCTCGATCAGTTCCGCGACCGCGTCGAGCTCGCCGAATGACGACTCCGCTCGCGCAGTATCGCCGCAGAATCGACGGCGGCGCGCTCGCGGCCGATCCGGCGCAGGAGAAGGCGGTCGCGGCACTGCAACGCCTCTACGACGATCTGCTCCGCGCGGGCGAGCCGCCGCGAGGCTGGCGCGGCGGCTTGAGCCGTCTGTTCGGCCGCCGGCCGGCGCCGGTGCGCGGGCTCTACCTCTGGGGCGGCGTCGGGCGCGGCAAGACACTGATGATGGATCTCTTCTACGGCGCGCTGCCGTTTCCCGACAAAGTCCGCCGCCACTTCCACCGCTTCATGGCGGACGTGCACGAGCACTTGAAGGAGCTCCGCGACCGCGAGAATCCGCTCGAGCTCGTCGCGGACAGGATCGCGGCACAGACGCGCGTGATCTGCTTCGACGAGTTCGCCATCAACGACATCGCGGACGCGATGATCCTCGGCACGCTGTTCGCCGCGCTGTTCGCGCGCGGCGTGACGCTCGCCGCGACGTCGAACATCGAGCCGGGACTCCTTTATAAAGACGGCCTGCAGCGGCAACGCTTCGTGCCGACGATCGCGCTGCTACGCAAGCACTGCGAGATCCTGCACGTCGACGGCGCGGTCGACTATCGGCTGCGCGTGCTCGAGCGCGCGGACGCGTATCAGACACCGAGCGGCCCCGCGGCCGACGCGCATCTCGCGGAGTACTTCGACGCGATCGCGCCCGACGAAGGCGATCACGGCGGCGCGCTCGACGTTCTGGGCCGGTCGATCGCCTATCTTCGCGCGGCCGACGGCGTGATCTGGTTCGACTTCGCCGCGATCTGCGACGGCCCGCGGAGCCAGGACGACTACATCGAGCTCTCGCGGCTCTATCAAACGGTGCTCGTGTCGAACGTGCCGCGCTTCGACGCGTTGCTCGAGAATCAGGCGCGCCGCTTCATCGCGCTCGTCGACGAGTTCTACGATCGGCGCGTGAAGCTGATCCTCTCTGCCGCGGCGCCCGTCGCGGACCTCTACGCGGGCGAGAAGCTACACCAAACGTTCGAGCGCACGCGCAGCCGGCTCGAAGAGATGCAGAGTCACGACTATCTCGCGTCGCCGCATCGGGCGTAGCGCCGCCTAACGAGAGAAGCACCAAAGACTATTCAAGCCGCTTCGATCGCACCTCCCAGTTCGGATCCGTACACAGTCCGCAGACTTCGCCCACGAACATCGCGGCGGCCTTTTGGTCTCCCTTCAGCGTCCACTGGAGCCACTTCGAGGCCACGTTCGCAAATTCACCACCCCCCGGGTGGCTGATCGTACCGCGGTGTCCCGCTCCGCGACGGGCGCCGTAAAACGCCGGAACACGGTCGATCGCCTCGAAATTTGCTGCTGACTCTGCCATCGCGGGATCAGTCTCGCCCCCGTTCACGAATAGCGCCGGACCATGCAGATCGGCGAGCGCTTTCATGATCGGCAGGGGTGATTGTCGAGCATCTGGCCACGCGGCCGGAACGCCCGCGTTGAAGACGCCGATAGTGTCGACGCGCGGATCGGCGCCGAGAGCAATGGCCAGCCATCCGCCGCAAGACTGGCCCATCACGGCCATCCGGTCTGTGGCGATCTTCCCCTGCAGCGGCGAGCCGTCCCGCACGGCCTCAGTCTCCGCCCAGTCAAGCGCGGCGCTTAACGTGGCGGGCGGTACCTGAACCCGGGCGACTCCGTCACGTCCGAGGATGATGGCCGGAGGGGGAAGCCGCTCTCCTTCCACGAGGGCGGTTGCCAAAACCAGGAAGCCGTGCGACGCGATTGTCGTCAGGAAGCCCATATAGCGATCGCTGTTCTTGGCGCAACTGCCGTTGCCCCATGCCATCACGGGCAGCGTGTCCCTCTGCGGGAAGGCGCCGAGATCTGCGGGGCGAAATATGACGAGGTCAGGCGACCCGAAGGCGGAATCCGATATGACCTCGTAGGGCCCCTCCATCGGCAACTGCGCCCGCGCGTTACTTACCACAAGAGCGACTACACCGACGCTTGCGTAGATGCCCCGGCTCTTAAGCATGTTGCGATCTCCGGCCTCTGATCAGATTTCCGTTTGCGTCCGAAGCGGTCGTAGCAACCCAGGCTCAAACGTCGAGCGAGCGGCTCAGAGGTGGACCTACGTTCGGCGTCCTGAACTTTAGAGTCTCTCGTATCTGTTCGTCCGTACGGAACGTAATTCCATTTCCTTAGTAGCTCGAAGAAACTATCGGAAGAGTCGATTTGCAGAACTTTTGGAGTTGCGCCGCGCTCGTCAACTATGAACTCGACGCTAATGTAACCAGCGCGTGCTCCACCGCTGATTTGGATAGCGCTATACCTTGAGCGGATAGGTGTGTCAAACGGGAGGTGCTCGTGAAGGAGAGCGTTCACTCGTCGCCGAAACCGCACTGGGCCTGGACATCTGCGGGTCCGGAATGCCCGTAGGGCGGTCAGCTGATTTTCGACTTGGCTGGTTGCGGCCAACACCGCGGCGGTCCGTTAGCCGCGAAGACCCCTGGGTCGCTACACGAAAACGCCATTAACTGCCTGAAAAAGCTGTTGAAATCAATCACTAGCTGGATATAATAACAGCTCCTATTCCAGCGACCTCAGGAGCCTCTCATGACCCCGCCTGCCCCTCAGCGGACCGCCGAGGCCGCCGCCGATTCTTCCGTCCCCGACCGCTCGATCGAGGACCTCGACGTGGAGATCTGCCGCCTCGCCCGCCAGCTCAACGCTGAGACGTATCGCTTCTTGATGCTCGTGCGCGACTTCGACGACCGCTACGGGTTCGCGAAGTGGAGCCTGCGCAGCTGCGCCGAGTGGCTCGCGTGGCGGTGCGGGATGACGTCGTCGACGGCGCGCG
>Ga0335084_10004788_pt1 | contig 13358 bp, 7 predicted proteins | sample Lox_Sample_44_FD_206721 | JGI IMG/M metagenome (GOLD analysis project Ga0335084, IMG submission 206721) | Soil microbial communities from Loxahatchee National Wildlife Refuge, Florida, United States - Lox_Sample_4.4 | ecosystem: Environmental > Terrestrial > Soil > Wetlands | place: USA: Florida... | reverse complement strand
CACCAGCGTGCGGTCGGCGACCCCGAGCGCCGCCAGTCCTTCGAGCAGGCTGCGAATCTGATCGTCGCCGTAGCGGACCTCCTGCTCGTACGCCAGTCGCTTGCGCTCCGCTTCGGGCGCATCGGCGGGGAGCGGGTCGAACATCCCGGCGTAGGGAGGCGGCGGCGTGTACGCGGCGTGCACCACGTAGTCGTGCAGGAAGACGAAGAACGGCTGGTCCACGTGCGCCCGCATCCACGCGAGCCCGCGCCGGAACGGTTCGTCGGTCGGTGACTGGGTGTCGCCGGTCATCTCGTAGTACTCGTCGAAGCCGCGCCGGAAGCCCGCCCACGGAACGATCCACGCGCCCGACGTGAACGCCCCGGTCGCGTAGCCCGCCGCCTGGAGCACCTCCGCCAGCGTCCGGTGCTCGGGGGACAGGACCGACGTGATGACGATGGCCTCGTGCGTCCGGAACCACAGGCCCGTGAGCATGCTCATGTGGCCCGGCAACGTGAACGCCGCGGTGCTGAACGCGTTCTCGAACAGCACGCCATCGGCTCCCAGCGCGTCGAGCGTGGGGGAGGTCGCGCGCTCGCATCCGTACGCCCCGAGGCTGCGCGCGCGGAGCGCGTCCATCGACACGAGCACGACGTCGAAGGGAAGCGCCGCCCGCGGGCGGGGCGCCAGTACCAGCGGCTCGCCGAACACCGGGAGGAGGCCGAAGGCCGCACCGACCTCGTGCCGGACGGCGAAGCGCAGCCGGATCCTGCGGCCGGCGAACGCCGCCAGCGAGATGCGCTCGCCGTGCCATCCCGTCGACGCGCCCGACGGCGCGGCACGCCACACGACGTGCGCCGTCCCGCCGTCGAGCACCGTCACGCGCGCCGGAATGGGGATCGCGCGCCGGACGCTCGCCGCCTGGACGCCGACGTCGAAGGTGAGGACGGCGTCCGGTGGAACGGGGAAGGCGGCGGTCTCGACGACCGTCGATCGTCCCGGGAGCAGCGCGCGGATCCCGACCCCCACCACTTCGGCCGGGCGCTCCGTCGCCACCACCGGGAGCGTCGTCGGTGCCGGACCGGTGGCGCTCACCCAGGTGGGGACGTCCATGGTCACGCCCCTGGCCAACGTGGCGCGGCGCAGGAGCTGCGCGCCTCCCCACGTGCGGACGACGTCGGGCAGAGCCGCCAGGCGGTAGTGGCGGGCGGAGCCGTCCCCCTCGAGGACGGCGGTGGTGGCGGACACGGCCGGGCTCGCGACCACCCGATGGGTGACCCGGTCGAGGCCGACGTCCCCGCCGTGCAGGAGGCCCGGGCGCGGCGACACGTGCAGGATGTCCAGCACGCGGACCACCGGAACCAGCGTCGTCGGCCCGGCGGCGTGCCGGCAGGCAGTCGTCGTGCCCACCAGGATGAGGAGCACGAGAGGGCAACGGTGGACGGCGCGCACGGCGGAACCTACGGGAGTCCCGCGCGCTCCGGCGACGCCACCGATTCGTAGATCTGAAGCTCGTGCACGCCCCACCACCCCCAGTTGGGCCAGAGGTCGAACCCCAACTGCTTGCCGGCACCGGGGCGGACGATGCGCACGTGCTGCGCCTGCGTCGCCACCGGCAGCCGAAGCTCGGTGGCGAGATGCGTCGGGTTCCTCATCATGTCCACCACGGGTGGCATGGCATTCATCTCCGTGGCGGCAGGCTGCCAGGTCTGGCCGTCGAGCGAGGTCTCGATGCGCCATTGCCGCAGGAACTCACCGAAGTGCGACCCGAGCTGGATCACGACCCGTGCGATCGCATGTGGCGCCGGGAGGTCGATCTGGAGCCACCCTTCGGTCCGCTCGTTCACCGGCTCCACCCAGTGCGTGTCGAGGTCGCCGTCGACGGCGGCGGGCGCCGGCGTGCCGTCCGACGTGGTCGCGGTGACACCGTCGAGCGACACGGCCTGGTCGGGCGGGGTCGGCGGTGCCGGATCGGCGCCCCGGATCTCGAAGACGCACCCGCTGGCGTCGCGATAGGCGATGGCGACGTTCGGTCCGAGGTGTCCGAGGGCGCACATGCCCGCCTGCGCGGCGCCCATGTCGCTCGTATGAGCGATCACCCAGCGCACACCGAGGTCGTGCAGCAGGCGCACCGATGCCGGGGTCGGAAAACCGAAGAGGAACCCGCGGAAGAACGAAATGGTGGGCGTGAATCCACTGTAGCCGTTCAGAAGCGGATGCCAGTGCGTGGCGGAGAAGACCATGTACGCGGCGTCGCTCGCGGGCAGCCCGAGCGGCAGCTCCGCGACCGCGTCGTGCCCGGGCTGCCTGGCGAGCCAGCGGTACACGGGCCGGATGCCGGTCGCCGCCCAGGGAACGTCGACCGGCACCAGGGGCGGACGCCAGCCCTCGGCCACCCCGATCCCGACCAGCAGCACGAACACGATCGCACGCGCCGTCCGCCCGCCCGCGCTCCGCCAGAGACGCTCGGCGCCGAGCGCCGCGACGATGCCGACCACGAGCACCGCCACGTGGCAGGCGCGCATCGGCACGCGGAGCGCGGCGAAGCCCGGTACGACGGCCGACAGGAGCAGCCACGGCCCCGGGCGGCTCATGTCGAGGAGCGTGTTCCACTGCATCAAGGGACCGAGCGAGACGAGCGCAATCACGACCGCGACGGCGAGATACACGGTCGTCGTCCGCCGCCCGCCGCGGTCGGCCGCGGCGCCGGCCACGAGACCGACCACGAACAGCCCGAACGTGCCGAGGCCGATCACCGTCGGGGTGTTCTCGCCGACGACGTAGCGCTGCGTGAAGTAGAGGATCGGATGCACGACGGCGCCGAGGTACGTGGTGGCCTTCGCGCCGAAGAAGAACGCCTGACCCGATTCGCGGCCGAGCGCGTAGACGTCGCGGGCGATCATGTAGGGGCTCAGCACGATCGCCGTGACGACGCCCGCGACGCCGACCCCGCCGAGCGCGCGCCAGCGGCCGCCCGGTGCGCTCGGGCACCCGAGCGCCCACTCCATCGACAGGAACACCGCCAGGGCCAGGAAGAAGAAGTAGGCGTAGTAGACGCTGCTCAGGGTCACGAGCAGCACCGTCACCGCGACCGCGACCGCGCCCCGGCCCGTGCGGATGCACCGGTGGAGCGCCAGGAGCGCGAACGGCATCCACTGCGTCGAGAGGGAATGCACCTGATCGATCGATCCGAAGCGCAACGGATCGAAGGCGACGATCACCCCCGCGAGCCACGCAGCGGGCAGCGACGCCCCGAGCTCGTGGGCGAGCAGCGCCGTGCCGGTCCCCAGCACCACGAAGGTGGAGAGCAGGAGGACGTTGTGATCGAGGACGGGGTTGCCCCAGACGACGTCGACCGGCAGGACGGCGATCGCCCCGGCGAGCAGATTCTCGGAGAACGCGAACGTCCACGGCAGGGGATGCAGGATGTTCGCGTGGAAGAGATGGAGGGGATTCGTCCGCAGCGCATGTGCGCCCCACGCGAGGATCCAGCTCGTGAGCAGGGCGTCGGCTCGCGAGAGCGGCGTCGGGTTCGCGAGCGTCTCGAGATACGTCGTCGTCAGCCTGGTGACGAGCGGCGCGGCCCACACCACCGTGAGGACGACGAAGGCAACGGAGGTCGCGAGGCCGAAGAGCCAGCGGGAGCGCATTCGCGGCGTGGTCCTACAATGCGACTCGTCCGAGCCGCAAGGCGCGGAGCAGGACGGACGCGGGCATCTCGCGCGCCCACGCCGCTCGCGGTCTCTCCGGCTACTCGATGTACCCGAGCGCGCGCAGGGCCCTACCCACCTCGGGCGCGACCGACGCCGGCGCGGCCGGCACCTGGAGCTGCGCACGCCGTCGCCCGCCGTCGGCCTCGTAGTCGTCGAGCGCGGTGACGAGCTCCGAAGGCGCCGCCTCCGCGGGATCGCTCGAGGGGGCGACCTCGAGCGGGTCCTTTGCGAGGTCGTGGACGATCACCCCGTGGTCCCGCCGCATGAGCTTCACCGTCCCGGCGCGGACGCCACGATTCCACCCGCCCCACCACTCGAAGAAAAGCGGTCGTGCGGCGAGCGCCTCGCCGGCGAGCGCCCCCCGCAGGCTGCGGCCCTGGATCGAAGGCGGGATCGGCAGCTTCAGAAGCTCGAGAATCGTCGGGGCCACGTCGACGACGCTCACGGGCGTCGTGATCTCGCGACCGGCGGGCAGGCCCGGTCCCCGGAAGACGAGTGGAACGTGCAGCGCCTCCTGATGCGGCGACGCGCCGTGCCCCGGGAACCCATGCTCGCCGAAGGCCTCGCCGTGGTCCGAGAGCACGACCAGCAGGGTCCGATCGGCGAGGCCCGACTCGTCGAGCGTGCGCAGGAAGGCGGCCAGGACCTCGTCGAGCTCGGCGATGCTCTGGTCGTACGCGTCGCGGTCGCTCTGGAATCGTTTGGGCACCAGCGCGAACGCCGGCCCGGAGGGCGTCGCGCCCCGGAAGAGCGTGCGATGCCTCGGCGAAGGCGTGTAGGGGGTGTGCACCTTGTAGGTGTGAAGGAAGAGAAAGAAACGACGGTCGCGGCTCGCGCGCAGCACCTCGCTGCCCCTGGCGAACACCAGCCGTGCGCGATCCTGCGGCTCGGGATGGAGCTCGGTCAGCTCGTCGAACCCGAAGCCGAAGCCGTACTCCCGCGACACCAGCGCATCCTCGGTGAATGCGACGGTGGCATAGCCGGCGTCACGGAGCAGCTCCGTCAGCATCGGAATCGCAGCAGTAGCCGGCATCACCCCATTCGCCGGCAGCGCGGCCGGGTAGAGGCCCGTGAAGATGCTCAGGTGCGCCCAGTTCGTCAGCGGATAGGTCGTGCTGGCGTCGGTGAAGGTCGTGCCACGCCTCATCATGAGCGCGTCGAACGCGGGAGACGTCTGGCGCGGGTACCCGTAGCCGCTCAGGTGATCGGCGCGCAGCGTATCGAGCGAGACGAGAATGACGTTCGGGGCGACCGTCGCGTCGTCCGGCACGCGCGTGCGGACGATCGGCTCCGCCCACGTGGGGTCGCCGGCATCCAGGCCCTCGTGATCGACCGTCATGGTCAGCCGGCACTGGCCGCCACCCCACCCGATGCGACGTTCGACCGCCGACCAGCCGCGCGTCACAGCATCACCGGCGCGGACACAGTCGGAGACCAGCTCCCGCGTCCACCGCCAGGCGCAGTCGAGCGTCGCGCGGAAACAGACTCGCGCATCCGGCGCCACCCGTGCGGCGCCGGCGAGCCCGTACGCGAGCCCGAGCGACGCGCCCCACGGCACGTCGAAGGAGCGGCTGGTGAGACGTCGGGGCATCGGCGGCACCGCTTGTAGCTGGAGGAGCGAGGATGCCCCCTCCGCGACGTCCGGGAGATGTACCAGCACCTTGGCGCGCTCCGGCGCCCGGGGATTCGCGTGCAGCTGCCAGCCCCGGTCGAGCCGAACCGCCGTGGCCGAGAATGCCGACGCGGCGCCGGGATCCATCCCAGCCTCGAGCCCGCCGAGTCCGGCCACGACACTCACGGCGAACGCGCTCGAAGGCAGCCCGACGGCCGTCTTCGGCACGAGCACGACGGCACGAAACCTCCCGCCGCGGGCCGGTGAGCTTGGGACGATGGGGGACAGCATGGCCTCGCGGGCGAACGGCACCGACCGCACGACCTCGCCGATCCGGACCGTGGCCGCGTGGGGAAGCGGATCGGTCGCGCCGAAGTCCCGGGCCCCGAGGCGAAGCACGACCTGCTCGCGGGTGGGCCCCTCGCGACACGCTGCGAGCTGCATCGCGATCGCCGCAGCCAGACACGCCCGCCCCCACCCTCCTCTCATCACTCCATAGCACGTCGAGGACGCGCTCCACGGGCGCCAGGCGCGTTGCTTCGGTGCGACGATGATCTGCACGACTCCCCCTTCGCGGCCTCGACCGATCGTCCGTCAGCTGCGGCCGGTCTGGATGCGAACCGTCGGCCCATACGGCGCGATGCCGGTGCGACGCAACTCGCCCGCAACGGCTCACCCGCCGGGTTACCCCGGCGGCGCCGCGGGAATGAACCGAAGCGCGCCGATCGCCACGCCGTAGACTGCGAGCGCCAGCAGCATGGCCGCGTGGAATCCGAGGCTCATGGACACCATCGTCGCAAGCACCGAGGCCACCACAGAGAAGAACCCGTTCACAGCCCAGGCCCACGCCACGTACTCCACCTCGGCGTGCCGCGTCAGTGCGGCAACCGACCGGAGCCCGATCGGCATGAACACCCCGAGACAGAGTCCGAGCGGCAGCAGCAGTGCGACGGTGATCGCGACGCGCGCCGGGAAGGACGCCCCGCCGGCGAGTCTCATCAGCGAAGGCAGCCCGGCGAGGTAGCCGGTGACGAGCGCGACCATCAGGCCGCCGATCACGAGAACGCTCCGGTCACGCTTGCGGATCACGGCCTCGCTGGCGAGGCTCCCGGCCCCCGTCGAGACGAGAAGCGCGAACAGCGTGACCGTGAGGGAGTACGTCGGGTACCCGAGGAAGAGCGTCAGGCGCTGGATCAACGACACCTCGAAGAACATGAACCCGAGCCCGATCGCGGCGAAGTACGTACCCGCGGCGAGCTTGTGCGGGATCGTCCGCCAGAGCGTCCGGCGCAGCAGGAAGGGCGCCAGCAACGTCACGCCGGCGAACAGCACCACGAAGGCGAGCAGCACGAGGAGGAGCCGCTCGCCGAGGCCCTCTTCGGTCGCTTGGGCGCCGGGGACGAGGGCACCGCGGAAGGCCGACCGAAAGGGCACGAAGTGCCAGAAGAAGGGCGCATCGTCGGTCACGGGGCGGACGTCGAAGGGATACGTCGCGGCCCATTGCGCGAGCACGGCCGGCGCCAGCGTGATCGCCGCCGTCACCGGGCGACCGATCTCAGCCGTGGGCCCACCGAAGCGAAGTCGCGTCGACGTCGCGGCCGCCTTCGCCTCGAGTCGAGCGACGTCGTCGGCCGTGAACGGTTCACGCCGCAGCAGGATGGTCGAGGTCGTGAAGGCGAAGCCCGACGACGTGGTCACGAGCACGTGCGGTGCGAAGTCGTCGATCCCGATCCGGCGAAACGCCTCGCGCGCCGTCGCGACGTAGCGCGTGGTCCGATTGGGCTTCTCCTCGTACCGTATCTCCCCGAATTGCGCGCAGACGATACCCAGGGGGTTCAGGTGCGCGAGGGCGGCCTCGAGCATCTCGGCGGTGTAGAGGTAGCTCTCGGAGAGCACGAACGCGCCCGAGGTGGCGGCGTTCATGGCGGCGTAGCTGTCGGGCGCCACGTACCAGATCAGATCCGATCGCTCGGGCGTGGCGTCGAGATACGATCGCCCCTCGGCGTTCACGAGGCGGACCCGCGCGTCGTCGCTCAGGCGGCCGGTGAAGTCCTTGAAGCGGGTGGTGAGGAGGGAGACCGTAACCGGGTTCAGCTCGACGCCGGTCACGTGGCTCGCACCGAGGTGCAGCGCGGTCAGGATCTCGCTGCCGCCGGCGGCGCCGATCACCGTGACGGTCGGATCGGGCTGCAGCACTGCGAAAGGCAGCGCACGCGCGTCGGTCTCGAACCGAGCGAGGGCGTCGGGATTGCCCTCGATGCGCGGCAGGATCGAGCCCCACATGCCGTCGTGGATGAGGGCCAGGCCGGTCTGGGCGAAGAGCGGGCTGTCGAGGACGTCGACGCGGAAAACGGGGCTCCACTCCGAGAACAGCACCGGCGGGCGGTCCTTCGGGTTCATGCTCTTCGTCCCGTCGACGACGATCTCGGGCAGATGGGCCGGCCCCTGAAGGGCCGTGAGCCCGAGCAGTGCCGCGAGCAGCACGAGCGGGGCGGTGAGCGCGGGAGAGGCCTCGCGCGCCGGCCGGAGTCCCGCGAGCGCAAGGAAGGCGCCCGCTAGCATCACGCAGCCCGGCGGGGTGAGCCACGTCACGAGGAGCACGCAGGTCGCGCACCCGAGGCCGGCGCCCAGGAGGTCGGCGCAGTAGAGCCGGCCGATCCGCTCGGGATCGACCGCGAAGATGGTCGCTATCGCGATCCCGGCACAGAGAAACGGCAGGAAGAGCGCGCCGCTGATGACGACGAGCTTGCCCGCTTCGGCGAGCATCGCCGCATGGCCGCCGACCTGCCGGATCATATCGAAGGCGTTCACCTGCACGGTCGCGACCACCAGGTAGCCGAGCGCCACGGCGAGCGACCCGGCGACGCAGAGGCCGGCGAGGAGGCGCGCCGGGCCGCCACGACGCTCGGGGCGGAAGAGCGAGACCAGCACGCCGCCTGTCCCGAGGCCGAGGAGCGCGAGACCGATCACAACGTAGGTGAAGACGTAGACGAGCTTGTACGAGAATATCCGCGTGTAGGTCACCTCGAGCAGAATCGCTGCCAGGGCAACGAGGAATATCTCGGGGACGAAGCGGGGGCGGGCCATGGGGCGGCGACCCTATCCACCCGCGGGAGCGGATGTCGAGACGCGACGCGGTGGCGCCTGCGCCGAGCAGAACGCAAGGATTGGGATGCCGAGCCCGGTGGACACGGCGGTGAGGACCACGGCGAGGAACGCCGCGAAGGTGGACCGGAGACAACTCATCGCGGCCTCAGAACTCGGTGTAGATGAACTTCGTGTCCTCCTCGGGAGCGAAGAGGAGCATCAGCACGACGAGCGCGAACAGGGCCACCACCTTCCAGTGGCGACGCACGAAGCGGGACAGCACCGCCCACACGCGTCGGGTCATGCGAGCCCCACCAGACGACGGATCACGACCCGCGCCGTCGCCGCGTCCAGCACGAACAGGACCCAGCCGATGCACACGAAGTGGAACGTCACCACGGTGGCGATCCCGCGTCCGAGCAGGCCGTAGCTCGCGGGGCCGGGCAGCCGCACCCGCACGCGCCGCCACACCTGGTACAGGTCGAGCGCGACTCCGTGGTAGGCGCCCCACAGCACGAAGTGTCCGGCCGCACCGTGCCACAGGCCGCAGAGCGACATGGCGACCAGGCGATTCACCTGCGCTCGCATCCGCCCGCGCCGGTTCCCGCCGAGCGGAATGTAGACGTAGTCGGTGATCCACGACGTCAGCGACATGTGCCAGCACCGCCAGAAGCGCGCGACGTTCGGCTGCAGGTACGGGTAGGCGAAGTTCTCGGGCACGTGGTACCCGAACAGCTGCGCGCTGCCGATCGCGATGTCCGAGTATCCGGAGAAGTCGAACAGGATCTGGAACGCGTACCCGTACGTCATGAGCCACAGGAGCCACGTCGGCTGGCCGAGCGGCACCGCCCAGAGCGGGGTGATGAGGTGTTGAATCGTGTCGGCCACGAGGAGCTTCTTGGCGAGCCCGACGACGATCCGCTCCAGGCCGAGGGCGACCTCGGCATGATCGGGCCGGTCGACGGTCCCGACCTGCGGCTGGAAGTCGCCGAAGCGCTTGATGGGCCCGCAGACGAGCGTCGGGAAGAACAGGATGAAGAGGAAGAAGTCGCGTGGGCGGCCCGGCAGAAGCGTCCCGCGCCGCACCTCGATCAGGTAGTGGACGTACTCGAAGGTGAAGAACGATATGGCCAGCGGAACGTGCTCGGCCACCAGCGGCCGCCACGCCCCCGGCACGGATACCCCCGCCGCCGTGAGCGTATCGAACGCGAAGCCGGTGTACTTGTAGTAGGCGAGCACGCCGAGGGTCGCGGCGATGGCGGTGGCGAGCAGCGCGGCGCGGTACCGTATCTCCCGCACGACCGCGAGCCTGGCCGTCCCGTAGACGAGCACCGTGACCACGAGGATCAGCGGCAGGTGCGGCCGATAGTAGTTGGCGTAGAAGACGATCCCCGCGCCGATGAGCCACCACGGCCGCGCCGCCCGCGGCAGCGCCCAATGGACCGCGACCGCGACCACGAGAAAGAGGCCATAGAGCCAGGTCGTGAAGATCATCGCTGGCGGTTCCTCACGCGCCCGACGGCGTCACCGGCGCAGCTCGTCCAGCCGGCGCGCGACGATGCCCGCGAGTACCGGCGCGAACGCGTCATAGCCCGCCTCCACGGGATGGATGGCGTCGGGGCGGAGGGCCAGGTTGAGCTTGTAGTGTTCCGCCTTCCCGAACTGGCGCTGGTCGTCGAACGGGACGCGAGCGGCCGTCGTGCGTCTGCGGACGTACTCCACGAACTCGTCGTCGAGCCCGGGCTCGAACCCGCCCACGGCCGCCGGGTTCACGGGCACGTGGTAGAGCAGGCAGCGCCCCTCGCGGCCGCACAGGTCGACGAGCGCGTCGAAGGCGTCGCGACTGCGCGACGGCACGTCGACGGAGTACTCGTCCCGCGGCCAGAGCCAGGTGCCCGGCCGGGGGGTCGGCGGGTGCGGCGTCGGCGCCGCGACCAGACGCTGCAAGACCGCGCTCGCCCGCGGCGAGGGCACCTTCAGCGTCTCGATGAGCGCCTGGGCGAGCGGGACGCGAAGCCGCGCCGGCCCCCACCACGAGTAGACGAGCGTCCGGCCGAGGTCCTCGAAGCCGACCAGCCGCAGCGCCGTCCCGAGCCCGATGTGCGAGACGACGTCCGGGTCGAGCGCCAGGTCGCTCACCCCCGTCGCGAAGCGTGTGCTCGGCGCCAGCGGCAGGATGCGCGGGCTCACGGCGTACACGACCAGATCGGGGTCGAACCCGAACGCCTTCCCCGCGAGGACGAGGGCGTCCTGCGCGTAGACGCCGACCATCGAGCAGTCGACCACCTGCACGTGGCGCCCGGGAAGCACGTGCTCGAGCTCGGCCTGCAGCTTGTACGCGAGGAAGGCCCGCGTCGGATACGAGCCGCCGATCGAGGAATCGCCGATGAGGAACACGAGCGGGCCCTCGTGCGAGACGCGCCAGGGCAACAGGTCGAAGAATGGACCGAGCGTACGGCCCCCGCTGTGGTCGCCCAGGAGCGGGAACGGATCCGCATAGTGCCGGGCCACCCACCCCGGCACGAACCACCAGCGCACCACGCCCGTGAAGACGGCCAGGCAGAGCGCCAGCTCGATCCAGACACGGTAGAACCTCGCGGCGCGACCCACGGTCCCCAACGTGCGGACCGCTTATCGCAACGCCTCGCGCGGACGCAAGGGAATACGGCGCGGCGGGGCCCGGGCCCTATCGCGTCGTCGCGTGCACCGCCGGCGGGGTGTGCGCGAGGATCGCCTGCGCCACGTCGCGGGCGATCTCCGTGAGCCCCGCCGGTCCAGCGTGTGCTCCGAAGGTCCACGTCATGCGACCCGGCGAGAGGCGCCGCACGCCCTCGAACCCGTCGACGAAGGGGAGGTGGTGGAGTGCCGCCACCTCGCGCATCGCCGTCGTGAACGGCAGGAAGATGGGATTGGGCTCCGGATAGCCGAGGAAGACGAGCAGCACCCCGTGGGCCTCCGCCGTTCGCGCCATCTGCTCGTAGTCGCGGCGGGCGCGCGCGACCGCGTCCTCGTCGACGAGGCCGGGACGCATCTTCTCCGACACGGGCTCCTGCACCCCGCCCAGCTCGACGGTCGCATGCTCCCCGAGCGCATACTTCGGCCGACTCCCGAAGGGGAGGTTGCTGTGATCGAGCTCCGCGTCGAGCGCGCGATGCGCGCGCCACGACTCGACGAAGCGCACGACGCGGAGCCGGTCGGCCCAGGCGGCGAGCCGTGATCTCCAGTCTCCGACGTCGTCGGCGTCGGAGAGATTCCAGGTGTTGTTCACGCCCACCACGGCCACGATGAACGACGGCGCGAGCTCCGCGATCCAGGCCGGGAGATGGTCGCGGACCAGCGCGCTGTTGAAGCCGGGCACCCCGAGGTTCATCACCGAGTACACACCGGGCAGCAGCCGGTCGAGGTGGGCCTGGAGCTGGGCCGGATAGGCTTCCTCGGCGCGCACGCCGGCGCCGTAGGTGTGCGAGTCTCCGACGCAGAGGACGCGATAGAAGGCGCCGGGACGCCACGGGGAACGTCGATCGGTCGCGAACTGCGCGATCACCTGGAGCGAGCCTTCGATCCCGACCAACGCGACGAGAGCGAGCAGCGCGCCCCTCGCGCCCATGCGCACGACCCGTCTCATCCGGCGCCGGGCGCAACGACCCGCGTCATCGAAGGAAGAGAAGGCGACCGAACACCGTGACCGCACGATGCAGGTCACACACGAACAGCACCCATCCCAGGCACACGACGTGGAAGGTCCCGACCGTGGCGAACACCCGCCCGACGGCACCCGTCGGCCGCGGGGGCCCGAAGAGTCGCGTCCGCCCCCGCTCCCACAGCCGGTACGCGTTGAGGGCGAGGCCGTGGTACAGCCCCCACGCGGCGAAGTGCAGCGCGGCGCCGTGCCAGAGTCCGCACAGCGTCATCGACACCAGGCGGTTCCATGCCGCACGCGTCTCCCCGCGCCGGCTCCCGCCGAGCGGGATGTACACGTAGTCCGTGATCCAGGACGTGAGCGACATGTGCCACGCACGCCAGAACCGGGCGACGTTCGGCTGGAGATACGGCCAGTCGAAGTTCTCCGGCACGGTGTAGCCGAGGAGCCGGGCGCTCCCGATCGCGATGTCGGAATACCCGGAGAAGTCGGCGTAGATCTGGAACGCGTAGCCGTACACCGCCAGCCAGAGCGTGCCGCGGTCGAACAGCAGCGGGTGCGCGAACACGCCGGCGCAGAACGGGCTCAGCGCGTCGGCCACCAGCGTCTTCTTGGCCAGGCCGAACAGGATCCGCTCGAGCCCCTGGTGGACGGCGACCGGGTCGAGCCGGGCGTCGGCGTGCTCCTGTGGCGCGAACTGCCCGAAGCGCTTGATCGGCCCGCAGATGAGCGTCGGGAAGAACAGGATGAAGAGCGTGAAGTCCGCGAACCCCCCGGGCGGGAAGCCGCCGCGATAGACCTCCACCAGGTAGTGGACGAACTCGAACACGAAGAACGAGACGCCGAGCGGCGGGCGGAGCGCGGGCGCGCCCCCGTCGGGCGGGAGGCCGCCCCCCAGCAGCGGCCGCACCAGGCCGAACAGGAACGTCTGGTACTTGTAGTAGATGAGCGTCCCCAGGCACGCGGCCACGCCCACCGTCGCCCAGACGCGACGCACGCGTCCCTCGGCCCCGGCGACGAGGTGCGACAGGAGGAACACCGCCACGATCGCACCCGCGATCAGCGCGAGGTGGGGGAGATACCAGTTGGCGTAGAACAGCGCCCCGCACGCGATGAGGAGCGCCGATCGCCAGCGCACCGGCACGCTCCAGTACAGGCAGACGGTCACCGTCAGGAAGACGGCGTACACCCACGAGTTGAAGATCACGGCGCCCCTGCCCTTACCTGCTTCGGGTCGGGCGCGCCACGAAGACGAGGGTGCGGGGGCGCGGGCTCCGAGGGGGCGCTCCCCTCGCTCGGATACTCGGACCAGGCGCGCGGCGTCGGT
>Ga0335084_10004785_pt1 | contig 13360 bp, 14 predicted proteins | sample Lox_Sample_44_FD_206721 | JGI IMG/M metagenome (GOLD analysis project Ga0335084, IMG submission 206721) | Soil microbial communities from Loxahatchee National Wildlife Refuge, Florida, United States - Lox_Sample_4.4 | ecosystem: Environmental > Terrestrial > Soil > Wetlands | place: USA... | reverse complement strand
AGTCGGGAACGCGGGGTACGGCGCAGTGCGCACGTCGACCGATTTCGGCCGTCGGCCGCGCATGTCGACGTCGATCCAGCTGCTGCCGGTGGTCACCGTGGCGCCGGCCTCCTGCAGCTTGGCAAGTACCGCATCGAGGTGATCGGGCCGGGTGTGCTTCGCGCGCACGTGGCCGCCGGTGATCGCGCCGGCCACCAGGTAGGTACCGGTCTCGATGCGGTCCGGCAGCACGTCGTAGCTCGCGGGCTGCAGCCTGTCGACGCCCTGGATGACGATCCGATCGGTGCCGGCACCCTCGATCTTCGCACCCATTGCCACCAGGAACTGCGCGAGGTCGACCACCTCGGGTTCGCGCGCCGCGTTCTCGATGACGGTCTCGCCCTCGGCCAGCGTTGCCGCCATCATGAGGTTCTCGGTGCCGGTGACGGTCACGGTGTCGAGCACCAGCCGCGTGCCGCGGAGCCGCGGCGCGCTGGCGCGCACGTAGCCGCCCTCGATGTGGATGTCGGCGCCCATGGCCTGCAAGCCCGCGACATGGATGTTCACGGGGCGCGCGCCGATGGCGCAGCCGCCGGGCAACGAGACGTCGGCCTTGCCGAAACGTGCCACCAGCGGGCCGAGCACCAGGATGGACGCGCGCATCGTCTTCACCAGCTCATAGGGAGCGAAGGTCTCGCGCAGCGTGGTGGCGTCCACCTCGACGCGCATGTGCTCGTTGAGCGTGACGGTGACGCCCATGCGCGCGAGCAGCTCGATCATCGTGGTCACGTCGTGCAGGTGCGGCACGTTGCCGATGCTGACCGGCCCGTCGGCCAGCAGCCCGGCGGCCAGGATCGGCAGTGCCGCGTTCTTGGCACCGGAGATCCTGACCTCGCCTTCCAGCGGCTTGCCGCCGGTGATCTGCAGTTTGTCCATCAGCCGCTCGCCGCGCCGGCCGCCGCCGACCACTCGGCGCGGGTGTGCGCCTCGATCGAGAGCGCATGGATGTCGCGGCCGACGAGTTCGCCGAGGGCCGCATAGACCATCTGGTGGCGCGCGATGCTGCGTTTGCCGGCGAAGGCATCGCTCACCACGCGCGCCGCGAAATGGGTGTTGTCGTCGGACTGCACCAGCACTTCCGCGTCGGGCATGGAGCGGCGGATCAACGCCGCGACCTGGTCGGGACTCATGCCGTTATTCTGCCTGTGCGCGGTATCATGCGCCATGGCTGCCGCTCATGACTGGGTGCAATCCGCGCGCCGCACGCTGGAAATCGAGCGCACCGCGCTGGACGCGCTGCGGGCGCGGCTCGACGCCACGTTCGCGCGCGCCTGCGAGCTGATGCTGGACTGCACCGGTCGCGTAGTCGTGTCGGGCATGGGCAAGAGCGGCCACGTGGCCGGCAAGATCGCCGCCACGCTGGCCAGCACCGGCACGCCGGCGTTCTTCCTGCACCCGGCCGAGGCCGGGCACGGCGACCTGGGCATGATCACGCGCGGCGACCTGCTGCTGGCGCTGTCCAATTCGGGCGAGACCACCGAGATCGTGGCGCTGCTGCCGCAGGTCAAGCGCCTCGGCGTGCCGCTGATCCTGGTCACCGGCAACAGCGGCTCGACGCTGGCGCAGCGCGCCGATGTGGTGCTCGATGCCGGCGTGCCGCTCGAGGCGTGCCCGCACAATCTCGCACCGACGGCCAGCACGACGGCGGCACTGGCGCTGGGCGACGCGCTGGCCGTGGCGCTGCTGGGCGCGCGCGGTTTCTCGCCCGAGGATTTCGCGCGCGCGCATCCGGGCGGCGCGCTCGGCCGCCAGCTGCTGCTGCTGGTCAGCGACGTGATGCGCACCGGCGCAGCACTGCCGCGGGTGCCGCCGGGCACGCTGCTCAGGGACGGACTGCTGGAGATGTCGCGCAAGGGACTCGGCCTCACCATCGTCGTCGGCGCCGAAGACCGCATCGAGGGCGTGTTCACCGATGGCGACCTCAGGCGCGCGCTCGAGACTCAGGTCGACATCCACCGGAAGACCATGGCGGAAGTGATGACGCGCGGCGGCCACCGCATCGCGCCGGACGCCCTGGCGACGCAGGCGGCACGGCTGATGGAGACGCGGCGCGTCACGGCGCTGCCGGTGGCCGATGCCGCTGGTCGGCTGGTGGGCGCGCTCAACGTGCACGACCTGATGCGGGCGGGCGTGGTATGAGCCGCCGCGGCGTCGCACTGGGCAACATCCGGCTGCTGGCGCTCGACGTCGACGGCGTGCTCACCGACGGGCGGCTGTACTACGACGCCACCGGCGAAGTGCTCAAGGTGTTTCACGTGCGCGATGGCTTCGGCATCAAGGCGCTGCAGCAGGCCGGCATCCGCGTGGCGGTGATCTCGGGCCGCGCCTCACCGGCACTGACGCGCCGCTGCGAGGAGCTCGGCATCGTCGAACATGCGCAGGGTGTGACCGACAAGGACCTGGCGCTGTCGGCGCTGTGCGCGCAGCTGCAGGTGCCGCTCAAGGCCTGTGCCTACGTGGGTGACGACCTGCCCGACGTGCCGGCACTCCGGCAGGTCGGCTTCGCGGTCGCAGTCGCCGACGCACATCCGGAAGTGCGCCGCGTCGCGCATCGCTGCACGCGGCTGCCTGGCGGCGCGGGCGCGGTGCGCGAGGTGTGCGAATGGCTGCTGGCGGCGCGGCGCGCGCCGGCACGCCCATGAAACGCGCGCTGCTGCTGGCGCTGCTGGCGCTGGCCGCCGGACTGTACGCCTGGTACATGGCCCCACACGGCAACGCGCCCGCCGCCACCGCCGGCAATAGCGCCAGCGATGACTCCAGCAGCGGTTATGTCGCGCGCAACGTTGAACTGGTGGAGACCGGCGAGGATGGCCAGACGCGCTACCGCCTGCTGGCCGATGGCGTGGAGCAGCAGAGTCTCAGCGGGCCCTTGCTGCTGCGGGCACCGCGCATCAGTTTCAGCGGGACCACGGGCAGCGGTCATGCCGGCGACGACCTCGACTGGCAGTTGCGCGCCACCGCGGGCACGCTGGCGCCGAAGCACGACGAAGTGGAATTCAGCGGCGACGTGCAAGGCCAGGCGGGCCGTGGCGGTGCGCCGCTGCTCCGGCTCAGCACCACCGAACTCGCGGTGAACACCGTGCAGCAGGTGATCCGCAGCAGCAAGGATGTGGAGCTCGACTGGGCCGGGATCCATCTGGTCGCCGGCGGCATCCGTATCGAATTGCGCACTGGCGCGGTTAGAATCGGGCCGGGACATGGCTTCCAGACTCCCTGAATTCCGCGCTGCCCTGCCGCTGCTGCCGTTGCTGGCGCTGGCGCTGGCGCTGATGCCGGTGCCGTCGCAGCGCGTGCTCGCGGCCAGCGTGGCGGCGGCCGCGCGGCCCGGTTGCCCGCGCATCGAGTACAAGTGGGACAACATCGACGGCAACCTGCGTGGCGGCGCACAGCACATCCGCGGGCTCGAATTCTGGTCATGCGACGCGCGCGGCGTCGAGACCATCCGCGTCAGGGCCGATGAAGCCACCGGTCCGGACACCGACTTCGCCAGCGGTGAATGGCGGCTGACGCGCAATGTGGTGGTGACCATCCCGGACGGCGAACTGAAGGGCGATGCCGCGGTGGTGCTGCTGAAGAACCGCGCCATCGCCAGCGCGACGGTGAGCGGCCAGCCGGCCAACTTCGCGCAGCATCCGGGCGCTGCCGCCGCGGCGAGCGGCATCAGCAACGCGCGCGGCGAGGCGGGCGAATTCCGCTACGACGTGGGCAGCGGCGACGTCAGCATGAGCGGCAATGCCTTCATCGCCTATCAGGACACCGAATTCCACTGCAGCCTGATCATCTACAACCTGAACAGCCAGAAGTACCGCGGCATCGCGGCGCGCGACAAGGGCGAGATCTGTCGCGGCCAGTCGCGCGCGGGTGGCGCGACGCCGACCGAGCCGCGCAGCGAACCACGCGCGGCCGAAGCGAAGCCTGCTGCCGGCAGCGGCGGCGTGCCGTGAGCGTGCTCGCAGCCCGCAATCTGCGCAAGCACTACCGCGCGCGCGCGGTGGTGCAGGATCTCTCGCTGGAAGTCGCTACCGGCGAAGTGGTCGGCCTGCTCGGCCCCAACGGCGCGGGCAAGACGACCTCGTTCTACATGGTGGTGGGCCTGGTCAACGCCGATGGCGGCCAGGTCACGCTCGACGGCACGGACATCACCTCGCTGTCCATCGACCAGCGCGCGCGACTCGGCGTCGGCTACCTGCCGCAGGAGGCGTCGGTGTTCCGTCGGCTGTCGGTCGCCGACAACATCCTCGCGATCCTCGAGCTGAATCCGCGCGTCGAGGCCGAGCAGCGCGGCGAGCGACTCGAGCGGCTGCTGGCCGAGCTGCGCATCGAGCACGTGCGCGACACCCTCGGAATATCCCTATCCGGTGGCGAGCGCCGGCGGGTCGAGATTGCCAGGGCCCTGGCGGCCGACCCGCGCTTCATCCTGCTGGACGAGCCCTTTGCGGGCGTGGATCCGCTGTCGGTCGCGGATATCCAGCGCATAGTACGCGAATTGGCGGCCCGCGGCATCGGGGTGCTGATCACCGACCATAACGTGCGGGAAACCCTCGGCGTGTGTGGCCGCGCCTACATCGTGGACCAGGGGCAGGTCATCGCTTCCGGTAGCGCCGAACAAGTCCTTGCCAACCAGCGGGTGCGTGAGGTGTACTTGGGCGAACAGTTCACGATGTAGGTCCCGTTTCCTTGCTCAAGACCGCGCTGCAGCTGAAGCTGGGTCAGTCGCTGACCATGACTCCGCAGCTGCAACAGGCGATCCGCCTGCTGCAGATGCCGGCGATCGAGCTGCAGGCCCACGTGCGCGAGCTGCTCGAGAGCAACGTGATGCTCGAGCAGGAGGAAGAGGACAGCGACACGCAGCGCTTCGAGGCGCTGGCCACCACCGAGATGAACGCCGAGTCGGGCATGGTCAAGCCCGAATCCCAGGCGGTCGAGGTGGTCGATGACAGCTGGGGCGATCAGGCCGTGGGCCCGGCCGAGAATCCCTGGAGCGGCGGCGGCAGGAGTTCGCCGACGAGGGCGGCAAGAGCCTGCACGAGCACCTGGCCTGGCAGCTCGAACTCACCGACCTGCCGGCGCGCGAGCTGGCGATCGCGCGCGCCATCATCGATGCGATCAACGACGACGGCTACCTGACCGAATCGTTCGACGAGATCCAGGCCACGCTGCGCCCGGGTCTCGACTGCAGTCACGAGGAGCTGGCACTCGCGCTGCAGGCGGTGCAGGCGCTCGAGCCGGCCGGAGTCGGCGCGCGCTCGCTGAGCGAATGCCTGCTGCTGCAGCTCGACCAGCTCGATCCAGCCACCCCGGGCCTCGCCATCGCGCGCGCCATCGCGCGCGCGCACCTGGAGCGCGTGGCGGGCCGCGACCTGGCGGCACTGCGGCGCGAACTCGCCGCCAGCGACGAGGAACTGGAGGCCGCCCTGGCGCTGGTGCGGTCGCTGAATCCGCGGCCGGGCGCGATCATCAGCGCGGCCAAGACCGAATACGTGGTGCCGGACGTGTTCGTGCGGCGCACGGCGCGCGGCTGGTCGGTCGAGGTCAACCCGGCGACGCTGCCGCGCGTGCGGCTGAACCAGGGCTACGCCGACATGCTCGGCCGCGGCGCGGCGCACGCCACCATGCGCACGCAGCTGCAGGAGGCGCGCTGGCTGCTCAAGAGCCTGGAGATCCGCCAGGACACGCTGACGCGCGTGGCACGCTCGATCGTCGAGCGCCAGACCGAGTTCCTCGAGCGCGGCGAGGAATTCATGCGGCCGATGATCCTGCGCGACATCGCCGAGGCCATCGGCATGCACGAATCGACCGTATCGCGCGTCACGTCGGGCAAGTACATGCACACGCCGCGCGGCGTGTTCGAACTGCGCTACTTCTTCTCCAGCCAGGTGGAGCGCGACGACGGCTCGGGCACCTCGTCGACCGCGATCCGCGCCAAGATCCGCAAGCTGGTGCGCGAGGAAGACCCGGCCAATCCGCTCAGCGATTCACGCATCGCCGAGATCCTCTCCGGCGAGGGCATCCCGGTGGCGCGGCGCACGGTGGCCAAGTATCGCGATATCCTCGGCATCCCCCCTTCCAACGAGCGCAAGAAAGGAGACGCGCATGCACCTTAACCTCAGCGGCCATCATGTAGAAATCACGCCACCGCTCCGCAGCTACGTGGAGAAGAAGCTGGAGCGCGTGGTGCGGCACTTCGACCACGTGATCGACGTGCACTGCGTGCTGACCGTGGAGAAGCTGCGCCAGAAGGCCGAGGCCACGCTGCACATGCGTGGCGAGACCGTGCACGCGATCGGCGAGCACGAGGACATGTACGCGGCCATCGACGCGCTGGTCGACAAGCTCGACCGCCGGGTAGTCAAGCACAAGGAGAAGACGCGCGACCACCACGCCGCCGAGGCCCAGAAGAGCACGCGCGCCTGAGGCGCCCGGCGCGGCGGCAGGAGCGATGCGATGAGCGGGACGATGCGGCTGCTGATCATCAGCGGATTGTCCGGCTCCGGCAAGAGCGTCGCCCTGCACCTGCTCGAGGATCTCGGCTACTACTGCATCGACAACATTCCGGCGGCGCTGCTCAAGTCGTTCATCTCGCACTCGGTGCAGAGCTCGAGCGGCCGCTATGCGCGCACCGCGGTGGGCATCGACGCGCGCAACACCAGCGACGAGATCGAGCTGGTGCCGGCGCTGGTGGACGAACTCAAGCGCAGCGGCATCGAGTGCGAGCTGGTGTTCCTCACCGCCAACGACGACGAGCTGCTGCGCCGCTACGCCGAGACGCGCCGCACGCATCCGCTGAGCCGCGGCGGGGAGAGCCTGCGCGAGGCCATCGATTCCGAGCGGCGCGTGCTCGAGCCGATCCTGCACGCCGCCGACCTGGTGGTCGACACATCGCGCATGGGCGTGCACGAGCTGCGTGAGTTGATCCATCAGCGCGTGGAGCGCCGCCATCACCTGCGGCTGTCGATGCAGTTCGAGTCCTTCGGCTTCAAGTACGGCATCCCCGGCGACGCCGACTTCGTGTTCGACGCGCGCTCGCTGCCGAATCCCTACTGGGACATGCAGCTGCGCGAGCTCGACGGCCGCGCGCCGGCGGTGGTGCAGTTCCTCGAGAAGCACGGGCACGTGCGCCGCTACATCGACGACATCGTGAAGTTCATGGAGCCGCGCCTGCCCGAGTTCTCGGCCGGCAATCGCCGCTACCTAACGGTCGCGGTCGGCTGCACCGGCGGCCGGCACCGCTCGGTGTACATCGTCGAGCAGCTGGCGCGGCACTTCGCGGACCACCACGTCGACGTGCGCGTGCGCCATTCGGCGCTGGCGCCGGAATAAATCGGGGACGGAGCCCGAATCTGGAAGGCTGCTCCAGCCTCGCGAAGCGCGTTCGCCGAAATTCGGGCTCCGTCCCCGATTTTTTCAGCCGCCGGCGCGCCTGGCGGCGAAGCCGCGGCGCACGAGCTCCGCGACCAGCAGATCGCGATGGTCTCCCTGGATCTCGATCGTCCCATCCCGCACGCTACCGCCCGACCCGCAGCGCCGCTTGAGCTCGGTGGCGAGCTGCGCGAGCTGCGCCGCATCGAGCGGCAGCCCGGTGATCACCGAGACTGCCTTGCCCGCGCGCCCCGCGGTCTGGCGCGCGACTCGCACCGCACCGCCGGCCGGCCGCACCGGCTGTCCCCGGACGGTCTTGCAGACGCAGCCGGCCGCGGGCCGCCGGCAACCGGGGCAGATGCGGCCGAGGCCGGAGCTGTAGACAATGCTCAACGTGCGCTCTGCTGCCGCTGCGCGCCGGCATCGGCCACCGCGAAGGCCGTCATGTCGACGATGCGGCGCACCGTCGCCGAGGCGGTCATGATGTGCGCCGGCCGGGCGGCGCCCAGCAGGATGCCACCGACGATGACACCGCTGCCGGCCACCATGCGCAGCGCGTTGTAGCAGATGTTGGCGGCGTCGACGTTGGGCATGATGAGCAGGTTGGCATCGGCGCTGAGCCGCGCATCGGGGAACTCGCTGCCGCGCACGGCGGCCGACAGCGCCGCATCGGCGCGCATTTCACCCTCGACCGCGAGTTCGGGCGCCCGCGCGGTGATCAGCTCGACCGCCCGCCGCATTTTCACCGCCGACGGTGCGCGCGAGCTGCCGAAACTGGAATGCGACAGCAGTGCCACGCTGGGCGTGACGCCGAAGCGCCGCACCTGCTCCGCCGCCAGCAGCGTCATCGCCGCGATCTGCTCCGCGTCCGGATCGGCGCTGACATGCGTGTCGCAGATGAACAGCTGGCGTTCCGGCAGGATCAGCATCTGCATGGTGGCGAAGTCGCGCACGCCCGGCCGCTTGCCGATCACGCGGCTCACGAAGTTCAGGTGGTCAAGATAGTTGCCGGTGGCGCCGCACAGCAGCGCGTCGCCGTCGCCGCGCCGCAGCAGGATGGCGCCGATCAGCGAGGTGTGGGTGCGCATCTCCTCCATCGCCTGCGCGCGCGTGACGCCGTCGCGCTTGGCCAGCTGGTAGTACTCGGTCCAGGCCTCGCGATAGCGCGCGTCGCTGTTGACGTTCACGCACTCGCAGTTCGCGCCCAGCCCCAGGCGCAGCCCCAGCTTCGCGATGCGGGCGCCGATCAGTTCCGGGCGTCCGATCAGCACCGGGTGCGCCAGCCGCTCGTCCACCACCTCCTGGGCCGCCTGCAGCACGCGCGGATCCTCGCCCTCGGCATAGATGACGCGCAGCGGCGCGCGCTTGGCCGCGGCGAACACCGGCCGCATCGCCGACGCCGAGTGGTACACGAACTGGTTCAGCCGGTTGCGGTAGGCCGCGAGATCAGTGATCGGCAGCGTCGCCACCCCGCTGTCCATCGCCGCCCTGGCCACCGCCGGTGCGATGCGCGTGATCAGCCGCGGGTCGAAAGCGCGCGGGATCAGGTATTCCGGCCCGAACGCCGGGCTGCTGTCGCCGTACGCGGCGGTCGCCACGTCGGACTGCTCGGCCTGCGCCAGTTCCGCGAGCGCATGCACGCAGGCCAGCTTCATCGCCTCGTTGATGGTGGTGGCGCCCACGTCCAGCGCGCCACGGAAGATGAACGGAAAGCACAGCGAGTTGTTCACCTGGTTCGGGTAATCGGAGCGGCCGGTGCCGACGATGCAATCCGGCCGGGCCTGCTTCGCGAGCTCGGGACGGATCTCGGGCTCGGGGTTGGCGAGCGCGAGAATGAGCGGCGACGGCGCCATGCTCGCGACCATCTCCGGCGTCACCACGCCCGGACCGGACAGGCCCAGGAAGATATCCGCGCCGCGCATGATCTCCGCCAGCTGGCGCGCCGCCGTATCGCGCGCGTAGCGCGCCTTGTCGGCATCCAGCCTGGGCCGGCCCTGGTAGACCACGCCGCTGCTGTCGCTGATGTACACGTTGGCGGGGTCGAGCCCCACCGCCACCAGCAGGTCCAGGCAGGCGATGGCCGCGGCGCCCGCACCCGAGCCGGCCAGCTTGACCGTGCGGATGTCCTTGCCCACGACCTTCAGGCCATTGAGCACCGCGGCGGCCACGATGATCGCCGTGCCGTGCTGATCGTCGTGGAACACCGGGATCTTCATCCGCTCGCGCAGCCGGCGCTCGATGTAGAAGCACTCGGGCGCCTTGATGTCTTCCAGGTTGATGCCGCCGAAGGTCGGCTCGAGGGCGGCCACGATCTCGATGAGCTTGTCCGGGTCGGTCTCGCTGACTTCGATGTCGAACACATCGATGCCGGCGAATTTCTTGAACAGGCAGCCCTTGCCCTCCATGACCGGCTTGCCGGCCAGCGGCCCGATGTTGCCCAGTCCCAGCACCGCCGTGCCATTGGTGACCACCGCCACCAGATTGGCGCGCGCGGTGAGGCTGGCCGCCTCCAGCGGATTGTCCCTGATGGCGAGGCTGGCGTAGGCGACACCCGGTGAATAGGCCAGCGACAGGTCGCGCTGGTTGGCGAGCGCCTTGGTGGGAGCGAGCGCGATCTTGCCCGGCGCCGGCTGCCGGTGATAGTCGAGCGCGGCCTGCTTGAGTTCGTCTTCCATGGCGGCATTGTGTCAGACCGCCGGCGACGAGGGTTACACTACGCGGCCATTTGTATGAGCCAAGCCACCGCCAAGAATCCGGCCAAGCAGACCCGGCTGGCGCGCCTGCGCGCGGCGCTGGGCCAGGGCGCGCTGCGCTCCGCGCAGCGGCAGCTGTCCTCGCTCCACCCCTCCGAGATCGCGCAGCTGCTCGAATCGCTGCCGCCGGCACAGCGCGACGTCGTCTGGGAGTTCGTCGATCCGGACATCGAGGGCGAGGTGCTGGTCGAACTGTCCGACGCGGTTCGTGACGACCTGATCAGCGAGATGGAGCCGGCGGAGCTGGTCGCCGCCACCGAGGGCCTGCAGGTCGACGACCTGGCCGACCTGGTGGCGGACCTGCCGGAGAACGTGACCCAGCAGCTGCTCAGGTCCATGGACCATGCGGACCGCGAGCGCCTGAACCGCGTGCTGGCCTGGCCCGAGGACAGCGCCGGCGGCCTGATGAACACCGACACCATCAGCCTGCGCGCCGACGTCAGCGTCGAGGTGGTGCTGCGCTACCTCCGCATGCGCGGCGAACTGCCGAAGCGCACCGACAGCCTGTTCATCGTCGACACGCGCAACAAGTACCTGGGCGCCGCGCCGCTCACCAACCTGCTGACCGCCGATCCAGACGCCAGCGTGGCCTCGGTGATGGACGCCGACGTGCCGCGCATCGCGCCCGGCATGCCGGCGCACGACGTGACACAGCTGTTCCGCAGCCGCGACCTGGTGTCCGCCGCCGTGGTCGACAACGAGGGCCAGCTGCTGGGCCGCATCACCGTCGACGACGTGGTCGACGTGATCAGCGAGGAAGCGGCGCACGAGGTCATGAGCATGGCCGGCCTGTCCGACGAAGAGGACATCTTCGCCGGCGTGCTGGTCTCGACCAAGCGCCGGCTGGTGTGGCTGGGCATCAACCTGCTGACCGCGTTCCTCGCCTCGCTGGTGGTCAAGCAGTTCGAGGGCACGATCGCCAGGGTGGCGGCGCTGGCCACGCTGATGCCGATCGTCGCCAGCATGGGCGGCATCGCCGGCACGCAGACCGTGACGCTGATCGTGCGCGGCCTCGCGCTCGGGCAGATCCAGTGGGCCAACGCGCGCTGGCTGCTGTTCAAGGAGATCGCGGTGGGCGCGGCCAACGGCCTGATCTGGGCGCTGGTGGTCGGCGCGGTGACGGTGAGCTGGTTCGGCACCTACCGGATCGCGTTCATCATCGCGGCCGCAATGCTGGTGAACCTGCTCGCCGCGGCCATCGTCGGCGTGGTCGTGCCGCTGACGCTGCGGCGGCTGCGCATCGATCCGGCATTGGCCGCGGGCGTGATCCTCACCACCTTCACCGACTGCATCGGCTTTGCGACGCTGCTGGGCCTGGGCACGCTGTTCCTGCTCTGAGGTCGCGGCCCGCGGCCGCCGGCCGCCCGCCAGGTCAGGAGTAGAGCAGCGGCATGCGGATGGTCTCGTCGAGCCGCTGGCCGCCCAGGAATTCGGTCAGCCGGTCGCGCTGCCGCTGGGCGTCGGCGTAGCCGAGCGCGATCAGTTCGCGCGTGAAGCTGGCCTCGAACATCAGGTAGCTCGCCAGCTGCGCGCCGCCGGCGCCGCGCGCACCCATCACGCGCAGCAGCATGCGCAGGCTGCGCGGCAGGTCGCGCACGTGGCGTTCGGCGATCAGCCGCAGGTCCTGGCTGGGCGCGATCATCAGCGTGGCGACCTTGTGCACGTCCGGCACCGCGCGCGGCGCCACCTCCGCCACCTGGTTGAGACGCGCCACGTGCTCGATGTTGGCGTAGATCTGGTCCATGAACAGCGTGTCGAGCATGTAGCCGAACAGCTGGCCGGCGCTGGGCGCGCGCGCGACGGCGCCGCGGGGCACCACGCCCGCGCCCTGCTCCGCGCGCACGCCGATGATCAGCAGGCGGTCTGCGCCGAGGTGGATGGCCGGGCTCAACGGCCACAGCTGCCGCTGCGCGCCATCGCCGAAATATTCATCGCCGAGCCTGACGGGTGGGAACAGGAACGGCACGCCAAGGCTCGCCATGACGTGATCGAGCGTCAGCGTGCAGCGCCGGCCGACGCGCTGCTGGCGGCGCCAGTCGTCCTCGCCGCCGGCGCTCTGGAAGAATGCCACCGACGTCGCGCTGGTGTAGCTGCTCGCGCAGATGGCGAGCGAGCGCAGGCAGCCGCCCGCCAGGCTGCGGTGCAGGTGCTGCCAGTTGATCCGCTCGGCCAGCAGCTCGCGCAGCGGCGCATTGTCGAACAACGCGCGCGGCGGGGCCCACAGCATGCCGCCCGACACCAGCGAGATGCCCCAATGCAGGCCGGACTTCAGCATCGCGGCCGCACTGGCGCGGAACACCTGCTCGACGTGGAAGTTCTCCCACACGTTCTCCAGCGCGCGTACCGCACGCTGCCAGCGGTAGGCCTCGGTGCCGATGACCGCGGCGGACACGGCGCCGGCGGACGTGCCGACGATGACCTGGAAGGGATTGGCCATGCCGGGCAGGAATTCGGCGATGGCCTTCAATACGCCCACCTGGTAGGCCGCGCGTGCGCCGCCACCGGGCAGCACCAGCCCGACCGTCTTGCCGACGGCGAGGCGCCCGGGGGCTGCTGGCGCTGCATCCATGTGCATAAGATACTTGAGCACATGCAGGTACCCAAGATGATGAACCGGGCCGCAGACCGGAATGAGCGGCCGTCCGGGCACGCGGCGCCGGCGGTGAAGCTGTGAACACGCGCACGATTCTCATCACCGGCGCCTCCTCCGGCATCGGCGCGGCGCTGGCGCGTGAATACGCGCGGCGCGGCGCGCGCCTCGTGCTGCTGGCCCGGCGCAGCGGGCGGCTCGAGACACTGGCGGCCGAACTGCGCGCCGCCGGTGCCGCCGTGGCCGTGCATGGCGCGGACGTCACGCGCGCCGGCGACGTGGCGGCAGCGGTGGCGGCCAGCACGGCTGCCGGCTGGGGCATCGACGTGGTCGTCGCCAATGCGGGTTTCGGCGTGTCCGGCCCGCTGCAGAAGCTGACGCTGGCGGATTACCGCCGCCAGTACGAGACCAATGTCTTCGGCCTGCTGCAGACGGTGTACGAGACGCTGCCGGCGCTGCGCGCCAGCCGCGGGCGGCTCGCCCTCATGGGCAGCGTCGCCGGCCACGCCGCCGCGCCCGGCGGGTCGGCGTACGCGTCGAGCAAGTTCGCGGTGCGCGCGCTGGCCGAGTCGCTGCGCGGCGATCTCGCCGCCGACGGTGTGGGCGTCACGCTGATTTC
>Ga0335084_10004781_pt1 | contig 13362 bp, 12 predicted proteins | sample Lox_Sample_44_FD_206721 | JGI IMG/M metagenome (GOLD analysis project Ga0335084, IMG submission 206721) | Soil microbial communities from Loxahatchee National Wildlife Refuge, Florida, United States - Lox_Sample_4.4 | ecosystem: Environmental > Terrestrial > Soil > Wetlands | place: USA... | reverse complement strand
GATCGGCTTCACCGCCTCGCGGAAGGGGTCCAGGTTGGCGGGCGTGGTGACCACGATGCCGGCGCCCTTCATCACCTGCAGCCCCTTCTCGTCCATGGCCAGGTAGTCGCGGTCGCCCAACGCCAACGCGTCCGGCACGCCGGCCGTCACGATCTCGCGCTGCTGCGGGCTCAGTTTGTTCCAGGTGGACTGGCTCATCAGCAGGATCGCCCCGTTTGAGAAGACGGGCAGGATGCTGACGTGCTTCTGGACTTCGTAGAAGCGCTCCGAGTACAGAGTCGCCAGCGCGTTCTCGTTCCCATCCACGGTCTTCAGCTGGAGCGCGGTGTACAACTCGCCGAACGGGAGCGGCACCGGGCTGGCGCCGAGCGCTCTATAGGTGTCCATGTGCAGGGGCACCTCCATCAGCCGGAGCCGAAGCCCCTTGAAGTCGGCGGGGGTGGCGATGGGGCGTACACCGTTCATCGGGACGCGGAAGACGGGTGCGAAGAAACCAAGCCCGACCATCCGCTTCCCCTCCACGGCCTTCAGGAGCTTGGCCCCGATCGGCCCCTTGGTGACCTCGGTGAAATGCTTGGCGTCCCGGAAGAGGAACGGCAGATTGAGGACGGAGATCTCCGGGACGAACGAGGCCGCCACGCCGAGCGAGCAGACCACGAGGTCGACGGTGCCGACCTGGAGCCCCTCCATCAGATCCCGCTCGCCGCCGAGCTGACTGGACGGATGGACGGTGATGTTGAGCGTGCCATTGCTCTTGGCCTTGACCGTCTCGGCCAGCGCCTGCGCCATGGTCGTGTAGGGGTGAGTCGGGGCGGTGGTGTGGCCCAGCCTCATCGTGACCGATTGACTGAAGGCCGGCGGTGCCGCGGTGAGCAGCGGGAGGCCGGCGAGGAGCGAGGCGAGACCGTACACGATCGTGCGTCTTCTCATGACTGCCTCCTTGACAGATGGGTCCGAATTCCGCATGTGCGTCCTGGCCAGCGCCGGGACGCGTGGGCGACGAGGTCGGCCGAATTGCCTCGCGGGCTGTGGCCTCCGACCTTCCCGGACGGCTGCGTTGATCGCCGCAACGGCGGTACGCGTGAGGCACGCGTCGCCCATTCAGACGGCAGGCTAGCGCTGCCGGCCGTGCAGATGGGCGCAGCGCGATACGTCAACCGCCAGCCAGGACGGAACGCGCGCGCATCACCTCGGCAGCCGAGAGGAGGACGCCGTCACTGGCCGCCGCATTGGCCCGCGCCTGCTCGGGCGTCTTCGCCCCGGGGATGACGGTGGACACTGCCGGATGCGCCAGACAATACTGCAGGGCTGCCTGCGCCAGCGTCTTGTTCTTCCCTTCCGTGAGGAAGCCGAGTGTCGCGACCTGCGCGACCATCTGGCGGATCTTCTCCGGCGAGTACGTCCCGGCCCGGTGATCGTTTGCCGCGAACGACACGTCGGCCCTGAACTTCCCCGTGAGAAACCCGGAGGCCAGCGGGACCCGGGCGATGATCCCGACCCCCTGCGCGTGGGCGAGGGGGAGCAGGTCCTTTTCCGGCTCTCGCTGCAGCATGTTATAGACGACCTGGATCACGTCGGCGCGGGTGTGCTGGATCACCCATGGACCGTGGGCGGCGGGACCCACCGAGATGCCATAGAAGCGGATCTTCCCCTGGCTCTTGAGCACCTCAAGCGTCTCGAACGTTTCATCGCGGTACTGATCGGTGTCTGTCCCAGAGTGCAGCTGGTAAAGGTCCACGTAGTCCATACCCAGCCGTGCCAAGCTCGCGTCGATGGCCTGACGAATCCAGGCCTGCGAGAAGTCCTTCAGCCATTGCCCGTCGGCAGTCGTCCGGTTGCCGACCTTGGTGGCGATCACCACCCGATCTCGTTTTGATTTCAGCGCTCGTCCGATCAGGATTTCGCTCCGGCCGGCCCCATAGGCGTCCGCGGTATCGAAAAAGGTGACTCCGGCATCGTACGCCGCTTCGATGGCGCGGAGCGACGTGGCGTCGTCTACCTCGCCCCAGCCGATCTCGACCGGCCCCAGTTTGGCGGGACCGCCGATCGCCCAGGCACCGAACCCGACCTCGGACACCCGGAGACCGGTGCGTCCCAGCGTGCGGTATTTCATTGCATCCTCCTGCGTATCACAAGTCGCCGAACAGCCCGAGACAACGCACGTCGTGAGCCCACGCCCACCCGATCGTCACCCCACGACTGCCGTCCCCTGGATCTCGATAAGGAAGTCTGGGTGGCCCAGATCGACTCGAACGGTCGCCCGCGCGGGTGGATCGACGGGGAAATAGCTCCGGTAGACCTCGTTCATTCCCGCGCTGTTGGCGAGGTCCGTGAGATACACGGTGGTTTGCGTGACGTCGCGCATCGTTCCGCCGGCGGCCTCCACCAACGCCTTGATGTTCTCAAGAGCCTGTCGGGTCTGGGCGCGAATGTCGCCCTTCCCGACGCGTTCCCCGCGCTCGTTGAGGGCCACGGCCCCGCAGAGGTACAGCACGTTTCCCGCAAGGGTCGCCTGGGAGAGCGGAAGCGACGAATCGGCCACCTTGGGCGAACGGATCACAGTCTTGGGCATGCGGCGTCCTCCTCTTGGTTGGCGAGTGCCCGCTGTACCGCGGCGCATCCGTGGCAGCGCGCGGCGCACGCGTCACCCTAGATGTCGCGCAAGGCGTCTTCGATGATGCCAAGCGCTTGGTCGATGTCGGCCTGCGTGTGTTGCGCCGAGAAGCCGTGGTGCATGGGAGCCCGGTGTGCGTAGTCGTGCAGGTAAAGGCCACGCCGGACACAGCCGAGGATGAATTTCACCTCCATCTCCCGATTGGTCCGCACAGCCTGTTGATAGTTGGTGACCGGCTCGGTGACGCCGAAGTAGATTCCGAAGCGGGCGCCGATGCCCTGCACGCGGCCTGGGACGCCCGTGGCCTTGAGGGCATTGGTGATCCCGTGGTAGAGCCGATCGGCCAGGCCGTTCAGGCGCGGGTAGAAGTCGGGCTTGGCCAGCTCCCGCTGGCACGCGATGGCCCCCGTGACCGCAGTCAGGTGGCCCGTGTAGGTTCCGCTCATGATGGTGTGCCCCGTCGGGTTCAGGACGGACATCACCTCGCTCTTGCCGCAGACGGCGGCCAGCGGGACGCCGCCACCCAGGGCTTTGGCTAGCGTGCAGAGGTCGGGAGTGATCCCAAAGTAGTCCTGTGCGCCGCCCCGGCTCATGCGGAAACCGGAGAGGACCTCATCGAAAATCAGGACGATGCCGAGCCGCGTGCAGGTGTCGCGCACCAACTGCAGGAACTCGGGTCGAGCAGGAATGCAGCCTTGGTTATAGGAGATGGGTTCCACGATCACCGCCGCCAGGTCCCTGCCATGGGCCACCATGGCTCGCGCAAAAGCGTCCGGGTCGTTGAATGGCACGACGACCACGAGGTCGGCGAACGCCGCCGGCATCCCGTCGGTGTCCGGCAAAGGTGCGATGGTGCCGTCGGCACGGACCGCACCGGGCGCCGTGGCGCAGTTGTACCAGATCAACTCGTGCATCCCGTGGAAGTGGCCTTCGAACTTCAGGACCTTGGGTTTCTGCGTATAACCACGCGCGATCCGGATGGCCCCCAGGGTGGCCTCGGTGCCGCTGTTGGCCCATCGGATCTTCTCTGCACATGGCACGGCATCGGCGACGAGGTCGGCGAGCTGCGAGTGGTACTCGGTCTCTCCGTTGCAGATGACGCCGACCTCCAGCGCCTGTCGGATGGCGTCGTTGATGGCGGGGTGATCATGGCCCAGGAAGTTGGCACCGCTCCCCGTGAAGAAGTCGATGTACTCCTTGCCATCCACATCCCAGAACCGCGAGCCCTTACCACGGGCCAAGTAGAGGGGGCGCTTGAGCAGCGGGTGATACCGCCCCCCGGCGCCGCCCCCGCCCACCAAGTGTTTCTGAGCCGTTGCGAAGAGTTCCTCGCCTTTCATACGCTTCCTCCTCGATCAGGTGGCGCGGGCCAGGCCGCCCGTCGTCACACCGCATTCACCACGTGGAGTTTCTCTCCCTTCAGGAAGGCTTCAAGGGTGGCGTAGGCGATCCGAAGCATATTTTCGCCCGCCTCTTTCGAGTTGTAAGCGATGTGCGGAGTGACCAGGACATTGGGCAACGACGCAAAGACGTAGTTCAGCGGCGCAGGCTCCTCGTCATGGACGTCCAGCGCCGCCCCGGCGATCTTCCCGCGCTGGAGCAGATCGGCGAGGGCTTGGGTGTCGACCACCTTGGCCCGGGAGGTATTGATGAAATACGCGGAGGGCTTCATCTTCTCCAACAGGGTGCGGGAGACCAGGCGTTCGGTTTGCGCGTTCAGCGCAACATGGATGCTCACGACGTCCGCGGCGGTAAAGAGTTCCTCCAGGGAGACCAGCTTCAACCCATGCACGGCTCGATCCGATGTGGCGCTCCGCGTCCATCCGAGGATGCGCATCCCGATGCCCGCGCCGAGTCTTGCCATGTCGGCGCCGATGGGCCCGAGGCCGACGAGACCGAGAGTCTTCCCCTTCAGGTCCACGCCCTGGAACTTCGCCGACAGCCACTCGCCGTGCTTGAGGCTGTAGTATGCAGCGGCGATGTGTCGGGTGAGGCCGAAGGCAAGCCCCAGCGTGTACTCGGCCACGGCGGTTGCGCCATATCCCGGCGTGTACGAGACGGTCACACCATGCTTGGTGGCCGCCGCAACGTCGATGCAGTTGCCATAGCCGATGCCAAAGAAGCAAATGAACTTGAGCTTGGGGCAAGCCGCGATGACCTCCGCATCCATCACCGAGTAATCGAGGAAGACCACGTCCGCATCTCGAACGCGCTGGACGAGGTCCGCCTTGTTCTGGGGCGGCGTATCGTAATAGTCAACGGTCCCGAGTTTCTTCACAGGCGCCAGATCCTCGGGCTTCTGGACGCAGCCGGTGCCTTCAGGAAACACGATGCGCATGGCGCCTCCTTCCTTTTGTTTTACCTTCTGTTCTCATCGACAGAAACCAGAAATGTCTTGCCCTGCCGCGACTCAACCGAACGTGATACCGCGCGGTGCTCGCCCCGAGAGTATCGCATGGTCACGAACGGGGAATGTGCCCTCTAACCCAGCAGGAACCCCGTCGGAAAGGGGTCCTCCGGGTCCAGGATGATGGTGTTGAATCCGCTGATGAACGCCCGTCCGCAGATCGTCGGGAGCACGGCGGGGAATTCCCCCACGCGCGTCTCTCCGATCAGTTCCCCCCGAAAGAGGCTGCCGATGATGCTCTCGTGAACGAACGGGCTGTGCAAGCCCAGCTCCCCGCGCGCGTGCAGTTGTGCCATGCGGGCGGATGTCCCGGTCCCACAGGGGGAGCGATCGATCCCGGAGGGCCCGTACAGCACCGCGTTCTTCCTGGTCGCCTCCGCGTGGGTGGGGGGGCCGACGAACATGACGTGGGAGACCCCTCGGATCTCTCGATTCTCGGGGTGAACCACCTCGATCTTCGCATTCAGGGCGCTGCGAATGGCGTCCCCGATCTGCGCCAGCCGCGTCGCTGACTTGGGCTCCAGCGGCACGTCCACCATCGCGGCGGGCAGGATCGCGTAGAAGTTCCCCCCATAGGCCACGTCCGCCACGATCCGGCCCACCCCGGGGACGTCCGCGTCAACGTCTCGCAGGGCGAGGAAGGCCGGGACGTTCTGGAACGTCACCCCGGTGACCCCGTGCGGGCCGACCGCCACCTGGGCCCGGACGATCCCGGCGGGCGTGTCCAAGACGAGGGGCGTGACGGGCTCGGTGGCCGGGAGGATCCCGGTCTCGATGAGGACCGTGCAGGCGGCGATCGTATCGTGCCCGCACATCGGGAGGCAGCCGCTCACCTCGATGAAGACCAGCCCGATGTCCGCCCCCGGCACCGTCGGCTGGGTCAGGATGGCGCCCGACATCGCCGCGTGGCCGCGGGGCTCGTACATGAGGAGCTGACGGATGTCATCCCATTGCGTCTCGATGTGCCGCTTCTTCTCGAACATCGTCGCGCCGGGGATGTACGGAATCCCGCCCACGATGATCCGGGCGGGCTCGCCGACCGTGTGTGAATCCACCGCCGTAAACAATCGCTTGAGTCGCATCGCCGTACCTCCTGCTGTGCCCATCCTGCTGGGGTCCGCACCTGCGGCAACCGAGAACCGCCGCCGCCCCGACCCGGCCGACCACGCGCTCTACCCCAGCAAGAACCCCCGAGGGAAGGGGTCCTCGCGGTCGAGCACGAAGGTGTTGAAGCCGCCGATCGAGGCGTGCCCTCGGACCGTCGGGATGACGGCCGGAGAGACGCCCACCCGGGTCTCGCCGATGAGCTCGCCATGGAAGAGCGTGCCCAGCATGCCCTCGTGCACGAATGGCTGATGGAGCCTCAGCTCCCCGCGGGCGTGCAGCTGTGCCATCCGCGCCGAGGTGCCGGTGCCACAGGGCGAGCGGTCGAGGCCCGAGGCGCCAAAGACGACCGTATTCTTGTTGTGTGCCTCCCGCTGCGCCGGGGGCGCCGTGAACATGACGAGGCCCACCCCCCGGATGCGTGGATTCTCGGGGTGGACCACCTGCACCTGTGCGTTGATGGCGTGCCGGATCGCCTCGCCGAGCTGGACGAGGCGGCTGGCCGAGCGCGGCTCCAGCGGCATATCCACCATCGCCGCCGGAAGGATCGCGTAGAAGTTCCCGCCGTAGGCGACGTCCGCCACGATCCGCCCGACCCCTGGCACGTCCGCATTGACATCCCGCAGGGCGAGGAAGGCCGGGACGTTCTGGAACGTCACCCCGGTGACGCCGTGCGGGCCGACCGCCACCTGGGCCCGGACGATCCCGGCGGGCGTGTCGAGCACCACCGGGGTCACGGGCTCGGTGGCCGGGAGGATCCCGGTCTCGATGAGGACCGTGCAGATGGCCATGGTGGCGTGCCCGCACATGGGAAGACAGCCATCGATTTCGATGAAGACCACCCCGATGTCCGCCCCCGGCACCGTCGGCTGGGTCAGGATGGCGCCCGACATCGCCCCGTGGCCGCGAGGCTCGTACATGAGGAGCTGACGGATATCATCCCATTGCGTCTCGATGTGCCGTTTCTTCTCGAACATCGTCGCGCCGGGGATGTACGGAATCCCGCCCACGATGATCCGGGCGGGGTTGCCCATGGTGTGGGCGTCAACCGCCGTGAACCACCGCTTGAGTCGCATTATGCGTTCCCTGCCCGCCCTGGAATCGGTCGGGTCCAAACCACGCCGCCGGAAAATCCAGCGCCTGCCCCGTGATCCATTGGGCGATCAGTCGTCCGGTGGCCGGCGCCAGACTGATGCCCGATCCTTCGTGACCGGTGGCCACGTAGAGCCCGTCCACCGCCGTGACCGGTCCGATCAGCGGAAGATGGTCCGGGCTGAACGGGCGCAGCCCCGCGTACGTGCGGATGCAGCGGGCGCTGGACAGCCCCGGGAGAAACCGGAGCGCCCGCGCGGCGATGGCCGCTACCGTCGCGAGACTGACCTGCCGATCGAATCCCACGAGCTCCCGGCTGCTGCCCAAGAGCAGGGTCCCGGTCCGGGTCGACTCCGCCACCATGGCGACCTGGAGGGTCGCCGCGCTGCTCTCGACGGTACCGACGTACCCCGCCTCCATCAGCTTCCGATGCACGACGGTGGGCCCTCGGCCAACCACCACGATCTGCCCCTTCCGAGGATGCACGGGTAGATCCACGCCCGCCGCCGCCGCGATCTCGCGGGTCCAGACACCGGCGGCCAGGACGATTGCCTTCGCGGGAATCCTCCCCGTCGACGTCTCCACCGCCTCGATCCGTCCCTGGCCCAGGATCAGCCGGTGGACGACGGTACCCGCCTGGACGTGCACGCCCAATCGCCGCGCCCCTTCAACCAGGGCATTCGTCGCATAGCGCGGATCGACCTGACCGTCGTCCGGGAATAGCGCGCCCCCCGGAAGATCGGGCGCCAATGCCGGTTCCTCCGTATTCAGCTCGCGCGCTCCGAGGAACGTACCCGAGACGCCGACGGCCGCCAGGTCCGCCAGCTTGCGCCGCAAAGCGGCGAGCCCGGCCGCATCCTCCGCGACCATGATGCTGCCCTTCCGGTGGTACTCGAAATCCAGCTCCAGCTCCCCCACGAGTTCCTTCCACAGCGCGAGGCTGCGTGCCCCGAGCGGCAATTCGCGGCTGACCTCCTTGTCCCACAGCAGGATATTGCCCTCGCAGGCCCCCGAGGTGCGGGCGGCGGGGAACTCCCGCTCGATCAGCGTCACACGGAGGCCGGCTCGGGCCAGGTAGTAGCTGCAGGCCGCGCCGACGATCCCGCCGCCGATCACCGCGACGTCAACTGGCACGTCATGTCCGGCCATGCGGCCCTCATCTTTCATCTGCGCACTCGCACCGGGACCGTGGGCCCCACGCGTCAGACCGCGCGCCGACACTGCGCCAAGGCATCGAGCGGGATGGGTTTGATGGGCGGCCGGGGTGTGACATCCAGCACCTCGGACAGCGGGCGACCCGTCTCGTGCGCCACCACGTGGGCGACGAGATGCGCACACATCCGTCCCTGGCAGGGCCCCTGCCCCACCCGCGTCATGCCTTTCACGGCCCGCACGCTGGCGGCTCCGCGCCGCACGGCGTCCTCGACCTCGGCCCTGGTCACCTCTTCGCAGCGGCAGAGCGGGGTGTCGGGTTTGCCGAGGTCGTAGATGCCCGGCTGCATCGCAAAGAGGTCGTCCAGCAGTCGCGCGAACCGGAGCTCATGATGCCGGCGTCGCTGGGCGGCCCGGAGCGCCCGCGCATCCTCGGCTCCACCGCCGTGGCCGATCAGCCGGGCCGCCATCACGCCCGCAATCGTCCCTTCCGCCCAGGCGAGGTGTGCCCCCCCGACGCCCGTCGTTTCGCCGGCCACGAACACGTGGGGGATACTGCTGGCCATCTCCGCCGTGTGTCGGGGCACGAATTGCTCTTGCGCCGGAAGGTAAACCATCTCACACCCGAGCAGCGCGGGCAACTCCACGGCGGACAGGAATCCGTACCCGACGCACAGCAGGTCCACGTCGAGTGTGCGCTCGGTCCCCGCCCGAGGTCGCCACGCCCGATCGACGGCCGCAATCGTGACCCGCTCGACGCGGCCCCGGCCTTCTGCCCGAAGCACAGTGTGGCCGAAAAAGCGCGGGACCCGCGCGATCCGCAAGGCAGCTTCGTACCGGATCGCATCTCCGATGCGGCCCCAGTGCCCGACCATGCGATAGGCCTGGCGCACCCAGGCCCGCCGCGTCGTGGCCTCGACGATGCCCACGACCGCGGCGCCGGCCGCGACCAGCGCGGACGCCACGGGCAACAGGAGCGGGCCGGCACCGGCGACGAGCACGCGGCGGCCCGCGAGGATGCGCTGCCCCTTGAGCATGGCCTGCGCGCCCCCTGCCGTCCACACTCCCGGGAGCGTCCAGCCCGGAAAGGCAATGGGGCGATCATAGGCACCCGCCGCAACGACGATGGCCGATGCCCGCAGGGCGTCCGCGCGACCGCCCTCCCGATAGAGCAGCAGCGTGTCCGCCCCGTCCACGCCCCACACCAAGGTGTTCGCAAGGAGCGACGCCGACGCCCCCGTCAACTCGCGGGCGAGCTGCCTGGCTCGGACGTAGTCCCGGCCCAGCGCCTCCTCGGACAGAACTTGGAACTCCGAGGACGGTCGCCGATAGATCTGCCCACCGGCTTGGGCATACTCATCCACCAGCGTGACCTGTGCCCCGGCGCGACGTGCCGCGAGCGCCGCCGCAATCCCGGCCGACCCGGCGCCCACCACGGCAATTTCAGTCTGTTGCACCGGAATCCTCTCCCGCCTGCGCCGGTTGCCCGAGGCTCACGCGCATCCCCCGCTGCACAGCAACCATGCAGCTCCGCACCTGCCCGAGCCCTTCCACCGTGACCACGCATTCGAAGCAGGCGCCGATCCCGCAGTACACACCGCGTGGCGCCCCGGTCCGCGGGGCATGGCGGAACACCCGATACCCCGCCGCCACGAGCGCCCCGGCGATCGTTTCCCCGAGGTAGGCGCGGACGGGCTCGCCGTTCACCAGCAGCTCGATCGGCGCTCCGCGCGCGACGACGGCTTCTCGGCTGATATCCTCTTGCATGCTGTCCTCAGGCGCCGGTCGCACGTGCCACCCCCGGCGGCCGGTCCAAGGGTCGGCTAGCCCCCCAGGTAGGCCTTCCGGACGTCATCATTGTTGAGGAGGTCGCGGCCGGTCCCCGACATGGCAACACGGCCGGTCTCCAGGACGTACGCGTGGTCGGCCATTTCGAGGGCCAGGAACGCATTCTGCTCGACCAGCAGGATCGTCGTGCCCTGGGCCCGGATCTCGCGGATGGTGTCCATGATCTTCAAGACCAAGAGCGGGGCCAGTCCGAGCGATGGCTCGTCGAGGAGCAGCAGCCGCGGGGCCGTCATCAGGGCCCGGCCGATCGCGAGCATCTGCTGCTCCCCGCCGCTCAACGTGCCTCCGAGCTGTCGGCGGCGCTCTCGCAAGACCGGAAACAGCTGGAACACGCGCTCATAGGCGTCGGAGCCGTCCTGCGCGCGGCGCGAAAAGAACCCAAGCCGGAGGTTGTCTTCCACCGTCATGCGGGTAAAGATGCGGCGCCCTTCCGGGCTCTGCACGATGCCCCGGGCCACGATCTGGGCCGGCTTCATCCCGGCGATGTCGTCGCCGCGAAAGCGGATCCGACCCCGCGCCGGTCGCTTGAGCCCGGAGACGGTCCGCAAGGTGGTGGACTTCCCGGCTCCATTGGCCCCGATGAGCGCGACGATCTCCCCTTCGCTTACGTCCAGCGTAATGCCCTTGACGGCGGCCAATTGCCCGTAGCGCACCTCGAGGTCCTCGATCTCCAGCAGGCTCACGACACCGCCCTCCGCCCCAGGTAGGCCTCGATGACCCGCTCATTCCGTTGAATCGCCGCGGGGGGGCCCTCGGCGATCGGCACCCCGTGATCCAGGACCAGGATGCGGTCCGAAATCCCCATGACGAGGCGCATGTCGTGTTCGATGAGGAGGACCGTCGTGCCCGCTCTTCTGATGCGCTCGATGAGGGCCATCAGGTCGATGGTCTCTTGTGGATTCATACCGGCGGCCGGCTCATCCAGCAGGACCAGCTGCGGCTGGGTCGCGAGCGCCCGCGCGACTTCCAGACGTTTCTGGACCCCCAAGGGCAAACTCTTGGCCAGCTCATCCCGGTACTGGTCGATCCCCACGAAGGTCAGGAGTTCCCGCCCCCGCTCGGCCATGTGCCGTTCCTCGTCTCGGCTCGTGCGGGTCCGGAACAACACATGTCGGATCCCTGCGGTGGCCCGACAGTGGCAGCCGACCATCACGTTCTCGAGGGCCGTCATGTTGCTGAAGAGCCGGATGTTTTGGTAGGTCCGCGCGATCCCCAGCCGGGCGATCTCGTGTTCGGGGCTTCCCAGGAGCTCCTGGCCGAGGAATTGGACCGACCCGGCTGTCGCGGGATACGTCCCGGCGATCAGATTGAAGACCGTGGTCTTCCCGGCGCCGTTGGGCCCGATGATGGCGTGGATCTGTCGAGGAGCCACGTCGAAGCCGACCTCGGCGACCGCCCGGAGGGCCCCGAACGTTTTTGACAGCTGTCGCACCCGCAGAAAGCCGTTGGTGCTCGCGCCTACCATGGATCCCGTCCTATGGATGCAGGGTGGACCCGAGGGAATCTCCCCTCTGCCCGGAGGTGCCGGGAGGAACCGCCGACGACGGCCGCGCCAGCTCCTCCTTCCGCTGCCGGCTGGGCCAGATCCCTTCCGGCCGCACCAACATCATCACGATCAGCGACAGACCGAAAAAGATCATCCGATAATCCGAGTACTCCCGGAACACTTCGGGAAGGACGATGAGCGCCACGCTGCCGACGATCACCCCGGGAATGCTCCCCATGCCTCCCAGCACCACCATGCACAAAATGAGGATCGATTCCCAGAAGGTGAAGCTTTCCGGGCTCACGAATTGCTGGAGGCCCGCGAAGAGTACGCCCGCCCCCCCGGCGGTCGTCGCGCCCATGGCAAAGGCGAGCAGCTTGAGGTTCCGGGTGTTGAGACCCATGGCGCGCGCGGCGTCCTCGTCCTCCCGAACGGCGGCCCAGGCGCGCCCGATCTTCGACCGTTCCAAATTCCGGATGAAATAGATGGCCGCGACGCAAAAGAACAGAATCAAGTAGAACATGCGCGACGGCGAATCAAAATGCGCCCCCAAGATCACGGGCGCGTCAATTTGAATGATGCCCTGCGGCCCGTTCGTGAGCCAGTCGAGGTTGTTCATGAGGATCCGGATGATCTCGCCGAAAGCCATCGTGACGATCGCCAAATAGTCGCCCCGGAGCCGCAAGGTCGGCGCCCCGATGAGGGCGCCCGCGAGGGCCGCGAGCGCGCCGCCGAGCACGAACACCACGAGAAAGGGCACATGCAAGCCAAACTGCGGCGAGGCGAGCAGGGCGTAGAGGTACGCCCCCACGGCATAGAACGCGACGTACCCGAGGTCCAAAAGGCCCGCGTACCCGACGACGATGTTCAACCCGAGCGCGAGGAGGACGTACAACCCCGCGACGTCGAGCGTGCGCACCATGTACGCGTCGCGAATCAGGAGCGGCAAGAGAATGAGACCCACCACGAGCGTCGGACCTGCGAGGCGGCGGACCCGAGGGTTGGATGCGACGCGCGCGGCTGCGTCCATGATGTTCAGCGTCGGCTGCATTTAACGCCCCACCCGCTCGCCCAAGAGACCGGTGGGCTTGAAGACCAGCACGCCGATCAACACGGCGAAGGCGAAGATGTCTTTGTACTCGGGGCCGATCACCCCCTGTGTCAGGACGGGGAGGATTCCCGCTCCGACCGCCTCCAGCACCCCGAGAAGTAGGCCGCCCACCATGGCCCCCGGAATATTGCCGATCCCGCCCAGCACGGCCGCCGTGAAGGCCTTGACCCCCGCCAGGAACCCCATGTTGAAGAAGGCAACGCCATAGTAGAGGGAGAAGAGGAGCCCGGCGGCCGCGCCCAGCGAGGGACCGATCACGAAGACCGAAGAGATCGTGCGGTCCAGATCGATGCCCATCAGCGATGCCGCGTCCTTGTCTTCCGCCACGGCGCGAATGGCGAGACCGTAATCCGTCCGCGTGACGAGGTAATGCAGGCCGACCATGAGCGCGCCTGCAATCAGCACGATGACAAACTGCAGGTTCGTCGCCTGCGCGCCCAGCACGGTGTAGGTCCGCATCGGGAAGACATGCGGGAAATGCCATGGGCGGCGGCCGGCCACGAGCATGGTGGTGTTCTGAAACACGATGGACACCCCCAGCGCGGTCA
>Ga0335084_10004780_pt1 | contig 13362 bp, 10 predicted proteins | sample Lox_Sample_44_FD_206721 | JGI IMG/M metagenome (GOLD analysis project Ga0335084, IMG submission 206721) | Soil microbial communities from Loxahatchee National Wildlife Refuge, Florida, United States - Lox_Sample_4.4 | ecosystem: Environmental > Terrestrial > Soil > Wetlands | place: USA... | reverse complement strand
GAGAGCCTCGAGAGCAGGCGCAGGTGCGTGCGACTCGTCGGCGCGACGATCACGAACAGGATTCCGACCGGCTTGGCGTCGAGCGCGCCGAACGGGATGGGCTGTTCGAGGAAGCACAGCGCCACGGAGGGCCGGACGTGCAGGAGCACCGGATTGCGCACGTGCGGGATCGCGATGCCATCGCCCACCGCGGTCGAGCCCAGATTCTCGCGGGCGAGCAGCACCTCGTACAGAAACTCCCGGTCGATCTCGTCGGGTAGGTCGAGCACGCGAACGACCTCGCGCAGCACGGTCTCGCGGGCTTCGCCGCCCTTCAGGAAATGGATTCCCCCGGCCTGGAGCGCACTCTCGAGACTCGGAAGCGGCTCGTGCTCTTCCGTCTCGGAGAAGAGCTCCGCGGAGACGCGGACGCCCTGGGCCGTGGCCCACTCCAGGAGCTCCGCGCGATTGAAACGGTGCTGGCCGTGTGCGCGGTGGACGGGAAGGCCTCGCTCGTCGATCCAGCGAAAGACCGTCTTCTCGGGGACGCCGAGCAATCGCGCGGCGTCCCGGACAGTGATCTTGACCCCCACCGCAGCTCTCCGCCCGCGCGGACCCGCACGCGCGCCGGTTGTTTAGGCCGCGGCTCTGGTGCTGTCAACCAACTGTGGCGGCGTGACTCACTGCCCCGGCAGCTTGATGCCCTGCTTCTCGAACTCCTTGGCGATCGCGCCGCCGTACTCGGCGATCAGGTCGCCGTGCGCCTTCTGCACCGCGTCGATCGTGGCTTTCCGTCCGGCGTTGCGGTCCTGGAAGCGCGGCATGACGTAGCGCGAGAAGAGCTCGTAGCTCTTCTTGGTGTTGTCCCACGAGGCCCAGTTGTGCGCGAGCTGCAGGAACGCCCCGAAGCCGCCCGACTGCTGCTGCAGGTTCTCGAGCTGCGCGATCGCGTCGTCGGGCGTGCCGATCACCGCGAACTTCTGCGCGATCATGTTCTCGATCACCTCGTCGACGGTGCCCTCCATGCCGAGCGGCAGCGCCGCGACCTCGCGGAAGTAGAACAGCCAGTCACCCAGCCCGAAGCGCACGTTCTCCTTGGCCTGCTCGCGCGTCTCGGCGATGTGCATCGGGCCGACCAGGCGCCAGCGCGAGCGGTCGACCGGGTGCCCGTTCGCCTGACTCGTGTCGCTGTAGACCTGCCAGTTCATGCCCAGCATGTTGAAGCCCTCGAAGCTGGTCGCGCCGAGTGACAGGAGCCCGGCGCCGTGCTTGCCGGCGATGCGCGCGCCGGCCGGCGAGATCTGGGAAGCGACGGCGTACTCGAGGTTCTGGCTCCACGGCAGGAGCTGCAGCCGCGCTTCCTTCAGCGTGAACCAGCTGCCCTCGTGCGTGACCGTCTCGCCGCGCAGCAGGCGCAGGATCACGCCCAGGCCCTCGTCGAGCCGGTCGCGCTGCGTCGCGGCCTGGATGCCGAGCATGCGCGCGTCGGACTGCAGCGCGCCCGGGCCGGCGCCGAACATGACTCGCCCGCGCGTCATGTGGTCGAGCTGCACGATGCGCTCGGCGATCATGAACGGGTGGTGGTACGGGACCGAGATGACTCCCGTGCCGAGCCGGATGTGCCGCGTGTGCTGCGACGCGATCGCGAGGAAGATCTCGGGCGAGGCGATGATCTCGTAGCCCGCCGAGTGGTGCTCGCCGATCCACGCCTCGTCGTAGCGAAGCTGATCGAGCCACTTCACGAGCTCGAGGTCGCGGTCCAGGCACGCGGTGGGGTCCTCGCGCACCGGATGGAAAGGGGCGAGGAAGATTCCGAAGCGCAGCGGCGGATGGTTCATCGGTGGGCTCCTTCAGAGCCCATCGTGCCATACCTCGTGAACGGCTTCTCAGCTCCGGGCGCGGCCGGCGGCGAACCTGGCCCGGTCGGCCAGCGCCCGAAAGTGACTCCGATCGTGAACGTGATCCCGGGCGAAGAGCCCAGCTCCGGTCCGATGCGCTGGTATGCTCTCGCCCGTGAAGCTCGCGAAGCCGCGCATCGACGTGGGTCTCTACACCAACCGCCGTGACGAGATGCTGGCGTTCTGGCGCGACGAGGTCGGGCTGCCCTACGAGGAGCTCCTGCCCATGGGCGGCGGCGTGCAGCAGCATCGGCTCGGCCTGCTCGGCTCGGTGCTGAAGATCAATCACTCGCGCGATCCGCTGCCCGACGAGCCGCGCGCCGGCTACCGCGAGCTGTGGATCGCCCGTCCGGGTCTCTCGGCCCCGAAGCCACTCAGCGATCCCGACGGCAACCGCGTGCTGCTCGTGCCGGAGGGATACGAGTCGGTGACGCGCATCGCATACACGGTGGCGGCCTCCGACGCCTCGGCTGCGCGCGACTTCTACGGCCGCGCGCTCCAGCTCGAGCCGGTGGGCGAGTCCGCATTCCGCTGCGGTGACTCGCTCGTGCGCGTGGTCGGCGACCCCGGTGCGCGCCCGGTCGGGCGCATGACCGGCCCGGGCTTCCGCTATTTCACGATCCAGGTGTTCGGCGTCGACGAGGAGCACGCCGGCATCCTCGCGCGCGGCGGGCACGAGGGCAGGGCGCCGCTCACCTTGGGCAAGGTCGCGCGCATCTCGTTCGTGCGGGACCCCGACGGGAACTGGATCGAGATCTCGCAGCGTGCGTCGCTCACCGGGCCGCTGCCGTCGTGAGCGCGACGCTCGACTGGTTCGGCTGCGCGACCTTCCGGCTCACGCTGGGCGAGCTCGTGGTGTTTCTCGACGCCTATCTCGACCGAGTGCCGTCCGCGCCGCAGGTCGGGCTGCGGCCTGAGGACGTGACGCGCGCGGACTGGATCGTGGTGGGTCACTCGCACTTCGACCACCTGTACGGCGCGGAGCGCATCGCCAGACGGACCGGCGCGAAGATCCTCGGCTCGCACGAGACGGTGCGGGTCATGGAGGCGCAGGGCGTGCCGCTCGAGCAGATGATCGCGGTCGCGGGCGGCGAGCGTGTGCGGCTCTCCGACGACGTGGTCGTCGACGTCTACCCGAGCCAGCACTCGTGCGTCTGGTCGCACCGCGCCATGGGCCCGTCCGACGAGGTGTGCATCGGCGACCTGGGGCTCACCTGGCAGGAGCAGCAGGAGCGTTTCCGCGGACTCGCGGCGCACTTCGGCTCGCTCGGGCCCGACGTGATGAGTCACTTGCGCGCCAGCGCGCAGGGTCCGCGCGGCGACGGCGGCGCGCTGGTCTATCACTTCCGCACGCCGCACGGCACGCTCTTCTATCAGGACACGTCGGGTCACTGGAGCGGGATCTTGCGCGACCTGCGCCCCGACGTGGCGATCCTGGCCGCCGCGGGCCGCGGCAACGTCGACGGCGAGCCGATCCAGGGCTCGCTCGCGCAGTTCGTGGGGCGCCAGGCCGACCTGCTGCGCCCGCGGCGCGTGTTCCTCGCGCACCACGACGACTGGCTGCCGGGCTTCTCGCGCGCGATCGACACCAAGCCCATCCGCGACGAGCTCGCGCGCGTGCGGCCGCAGACGCAGCTCGTCGAAATGGGCTACGCCGCGGCCTGGCCGCTGTTCGCCCGCTAGCTGCGCAATCGCGCGGGCATGAGTCAGAGTGAGTGGCGCGCGAAGCACCTGAGTCGAGAACGCCGGAGCCGGGGCATTCCACGACTCACAGCGCCGCGAAGTCGTAGTTCATGATCAGCTGGTACTCGTCGAGCGTAGCGGGCGCGCCCCCGCGCTGATTCACCATCGCCAAGCGCGCGCGGAAGGAGAGTCCCTTGAGCTTGGGCAGGCCGGGCCGCCACTGCAGGTCGAAGTCGTACTCGTCCTCGTTGGAGCCGACGCTCGGCGCGACTCCAAAGCCGTGGATCCAGAGCGCGTAGGCCGTGAAGCCGGGCAGACCCACGCCCGAGAATACGTACGACGTCTTGAGCATGAATGCCTGCTCGGCCGCCCGATTGAAGTCCTCCACCTGCCCGCTCGTGTAGCCCGGATAGCTGCTCCACGGGCTGCGCAGGCTGGTGCCGCGGGTCGTGTTCGAGTAGCCGAGCGTCGCCATGGCTCCAGCGTAGCTGCAGGCGACCTTCACCCCGACCTGGTTGCCGGCGAAGGAGCTGCCCGTGAGCAGGTCGTTCCCGGTGCTGTGCTGGTCGGTGAACTGGGCGGCGCCGAGCACGGCCACTCCGCTCTCGAACTCGCGGGAATACTTCCCTTCCGCGTAGCCGATGTTGATCACGTCGTTGGAGAAGTAGTCGAACAGACCGATCGAGCCGTTCTTCGTCACGTAGCTCGCCCCGGCCAACGCCACGCCGCGATCGATCGCCACGCCGGCCTCCTCCGACATCGAGACGAATCTCTCCGAGTTCTGGTCCTTCATCTTGGTGACCCAGCCGCCACCGTAGATGAGCTTCCCCTCGTCCGCGCCCGGGCTCCAGCTCCCGACCAGGGTGTAGCCCTCGAACGTGTTCGGCGTCATGAGGCGATCGTCGCGGTCGATGTAAGGAGTGCTCAGCTCCTGACGGTAGGCAGTCGCCAGGAGGTCGTCGGTGATCCTGAGCTTCCCGTAGAGCTCGCCGACGACGCTGTAGCTGTCCTGGTTCGGCTTCAGCAGGAACGTGCCGCTCCGATCCGCGGGCGCGTAGATGGGGAGCGACGTGTAGCCGGTCGCGCCAATCGCGAAGCGCTCGAACAGGTAGCCGCTCCTGAGACCGATCGATCCGCCGAGGGACCACGCCTCGCTCGTGGTGGCGTCGAAGTGGTCCTGCCGCAGGTAGTAGGTGCGGAAGTTCGCGAAGAGCGTCGCGTCGCGCAGGAACGCGGGCTCGTCCTTGAGCTGGTTCTCGAGCCAGTCGGTGATCCGCTCGCGCTCCTTGGCGGGTGAGAAGATCTTTTCGATCGAGCTCTTGTCCGCGGACGCGGACTCGGGCGGCGGCTCCTCGATCGAGATCGCTTCCTGCCCCGACGCCCGGCCGGCAGCCTGCAGCAGAAGCAGGGCGAGCAGCGGCATCGCCAAGCGGATCATTCCGACCGCCCACAGAGTGACTCGCCGAGCGCCCGCGAAGCGCCTTCGCGACTCACTACGGGGCCGTCGCCTCAGAAGCGATAGGTCAGGGCGAGGAATGGTCCGCGCTCCTGGACGCGCACGTTGGAGTCGCCGGAGTCGCGGTGGAAGTCGAGAAAGCGGTAGCCGGCGTGCGCCGTCCAGCTCTCGCTGAACGCCCACGAGAGCATCGTGGTCTGCGACCAGGCGAAGTCCGAGCACCAGTTCCCGATGTTGAAGCCACCGACGTCGCCCGAGATCCCCATGGCGACGGTGTCGGAGAGATCGATGCCGAAGCGCAGGCCGACCATGGGATCAACCCATTCCTTGCGACTCCCCACCCGCGCCGAGAGACTGCCGATGTCGAGGTGGATCTTCGGAGTGACCGACCAGTAGCGTGCGCCACCATAGAGCTCGCCGGTGACGTGCCGGGTGTCGGTCGGTCTTCGCGAGAACAGACTGCCGAGCCGGAAGATCCGGTAGCCGGCGGTCGCTTGGAAGAGCCACTCGTCGAGCTCCGTCTTCTCCTCGGCGCCGACGCTGATCCCGCCGCCCGGCCCGAGCTGGACCGTCTTGCTCTGCTTGCCGCCACGAAGCTTCGCCCAGATCCCGTCGAGGTCGACCGACCAGGGCCCCCACTCTCCGCGCCCGTGCAGCAAGAGTCCGCCGGACACGTGACTCAGCAGGTCGTGGAAGGCGATGTGCTCGGATACGCTGGACGTCGAGCTATCGACCTTCGCGGCTAGCATCGGCATCCACGCGTAGACGCTGACCTCGTAGTGCTTCTCGTCCGGGAGTGCAGCGCTGGCCGGGTCGGCCGCGTGGGCGCTGGTGGCTGCGAGCGCGCAGTACAGCCCGAGTAAGGCTGCGCCGCGCGCCCTGCGTGACCGCATCGACCGTTCCCCCATCTCACTTCGGAAACAGCAGCGTCACCTGGAAGCGCAAGCCCCAATTCGGGCCGTTCGCCGGAGTGGTGACGTAGCTCCGGTAGCCCACCTGGAGCTGAAGGACCTGGGGCCCGAGCCTGACGACCTGCGAGAGCAGGAAGTTCACCGGCACCGTCCAGCGCGCGCTCACGAAGTCGTACGTCGACTCCGAGTTCACCGAGAAGGTCGTCGCGGTGTGAGTCGTGTAGGAAAGGAACGGCTGGAAGTAAGTCTGGTTGACGCGCCGCCGGCTGTTGCTTCCCGCGAAGCTCCAGATCTGGTTCCACAGGAAGCCCGTCGTCACCGGGCCCGCCATCTTCAGCACGACTGCGGTCGGCCCCGCGCCCCACTTCTCGGTGCCGAGCGAGCCGACGGTGGCCGTCGGGAGAAGAAGCGCAGGCCCGGCGCCCCAGATGATGCCGCCCCAGCTGCTCGGCTGCTTGGGCGAGAAGAAGAAGCTCTGGGTCGTGTCCGAGAGCCCGAAGTTGGGCCCGTCGAACGGCGCCACGAAGCGGTTCGTATAGGTGACGGGCAGGATCGTGCGCGAGATGACGTTCCAGTCGTCGCCGATCGAGATCGGAATCACCGGCTGGATCCGAAGCAGGTACTGCTCGCCCTTGTCGCTGGGCCCGAGCCCTTGATCGTAGTTGAACTGGAACGGAACGCTGATCAGGTCGGCGACGGGGTTGGTGAGCTTCTTCGCGAGCTCGTGGTCGTCGTCGGCGCGCGCGGTCGCGCAGAGACCGAGCGCGCAGGTCAGTCCAAGTGCGAGGTACTTCCTCATCTCTCCCAGGTCTCCATCGATTTCGGACCAAGAGTGAACGCGAGATCTGGCGAGCGTTCGGCATCGCCAGACCTCGCGCACTCGGTCGAGGCCCGGTCGGCTACTTCTTGAGCGCGAGCTTCGCGCCCGAGACACCGAGCGTCAGGCTCAGCCCCTGGGTGGTCGACTTCAGAGTCACCTGAACGCCGTTCTGGTTCTGCATGGTGAGCAAGCCGCCACCGCCGGCGATCGTGGCGCCGGCCGCCACGGCCGTGTAGTTGCCATCGAAGTCCTCGAGCTTCTTCAGGCCGTACACTTCGCCGCTCGCGGTGATCGAGGTCATGCCCACGGCGCCCACGGTGAGACCGTCGATGGTCACGTCGTACGTCTTTCCGCCGTACATGAGCTTGCCACCGCCCCAGCTGTAGCCGGCACCCGCAGAGACCGCCTTCGCGGACAAGGTCAGGGTGGCGTCCGGCTTCGCAGCCTCGGCGGCATGGCCAGTCTCGAACGGTCCCAGCAAGAACGCGCCGACGACTGCGGCGCAAACGAACGACAGAGCCTTCATCACACTTTCCCTTTCAGTTGTTGGTCTCTCGCTGTCACTTGTGTCTCTCGAGGCATTCGCGCGGCAGCACGAGAGCAACGGGCGTGCCAATACTGCGAGGAGAAAGTGAGCCGGCCGCGCGTGCGCCAATCCGCCCCAGGCGCGGTGCGCCAATCCGCCCCGCGCGCCGGCTGTTGCGCCCCTTCGCCGACGGCTAACGAGAGGCCCGGCTCTCGCACGGCGAGCCACGGCCAGGCACAGCCGTCGCATATCATGGCCAAGTGCCTATGGCGGACTCGTTCGAACATCTGCTCGCCGAGCTCTCGGCGCGGTTCTCGGGGTTGCTCTTCGACGAGGTGGACTCCGAGATCGACGCGGCGCTGCAAGCCCTGACTCGCTTCTTTGGCACCGATCGAGCCAGCCTCTTCGAGCTTCGAGGGGATTCGTCGGGGATGGCCCTGACTCACTCGTGGGTGCGCCCCGGTCTCGTCCGGACGCCAACCGACGAGTCGATCGGACTGAAGCTCCGGTGGTACTGCGCGCAGATTCGCGCGGGGACCGTACTCAACGTCCGAAGCTTGCCCGACGAGCTTCCTGCAGAAGCGATCGCCGAGCGCGAAGAGGTCCTCGCCTTGGGAATGCGCTCCCACGTCGTCGTGCCACTCGAGGTGGGCGGGAGCTGGGTCTGCGCGATAGCCATGGCAATGGCGGAGAGGGAGCGCTCGTTCTCGGAAGAGGAGATCGGGCGCATCCGGACCGTCGGGGAGCTGCTGGCGAACGCACTCCATCGCCGCAATTTGGAGCGCGAGGTGCGCGAGCTGCTGCGCCGCCTGCGTGCGGAGAATGCGTATCTCCGCAGCGCCGTCGGCGGAGACGGGGACGGGGGCTTCGAGCAGCTCGTGGGCAAGAGCCCGGAGCTGCGCCGCGTGCTGGAGCTGGCGGCGCAGGTCGCGCCTACCTCGACGGCCGTGCTTCTGCTCGGCGAGACGGGAACGGGCAAGGAGCTCATGGCTCGCGCGATCCACGCCCGGAGCAAACGGGCCGAGGCGCCGCTGATCACGGTGAACTGCGCGGCGCTTCCAGCGTCGCTCGTGGAGAGCGAGCTGTTCGGACACGAGAAGGGCGCGTTCACCGGCGCCACTTCGGTGAGACTCGGCCGCTTCGAGCTGGCCGACGGCGGCACGCTCTTTCTCGACGAGGTCGGCGAGCTCGCAGAGGAGATCCAAGCCAAGCTGCTGCGCGTGCTCGAGAGTGGCGAATTCGAGCGCGTTGGCGCGGTTCGCTCCCGCAAGGTCGATGTGCGCCTGATCGCCGCGACCAACCGCCCGCTGGAACACGAGGTGCGCAAGGGGAGCTTCCGGGCGGATCTCTACTACCGGCTCTCGGTCTTTCCCATCACCGTCCCTCCCCTCCGCGAGCGGCCCGGGGACATCCCGCTCCTGGTCTGGGAGATCATCCATCGCCGGCAGCACGAGCTGGGTCGGCATATCGAGCACGTGTCGGAGAGCGCGATGCAAGCGCTATGTCGCTACGCATGGCCGGGAAATATCCGTGAGCTCGGCAATGTGATCGAACGCGCCCTCATCCTCTCGCCGGGTACCGAGCTGCGGCTCGATGCCTTCATTGCGTCCCAGACACCGCTCTCCGAGATCTCCGAGCGCGCCGACGCCGCCGAGCGCAGTCACCTTCTGGAAGTGCTGGAGCGCCACCACTGGCGCATCGATGGACACGGCAATGCGGCAGACTGCCTCGGCCTGAACCCGAGCACGTTGCGCTCGCGGCTCCGGAAGCTCGGGATCGTTCGTCCCCACCGCGCCATCCCCGTCGACTCACCCGTGACATTCCGCGAGCGCCCGTGACATTTCGCGAGCCGCGATCGGATGCCTAGCCGCGAACCGGGACGCGAGCGGTCCGCTCGGAGCTCCCGCGGCTGAAGGTCGGTGGCACGGCGCTCGCAATGGCGCCCCCGCGTGACGGTTCGGATCACGATCGTGAGCGATACGGCGCCTCGCCGAATCTGCGTCGAGGGGCGGCTCACGGGTGCTGAAGTCAGTGAGCTCGAGCAAGCGATCGGCGGTGACCCGAGCGGCGTCTGCCTCGAGCTCGAGAATCTCCGCTCCGCAGACGAGGACGGGCTCGCCGCTCTCGGCAATCTGCGCCGCGACGGCGCGCTTCTTCGCAACGTACCCCGGCACCTCGCATGGCGGATCGAGCCAGCCGTCTGAATCGCGATCCTAGACAACTCGAACTTGGATGGAGAGTTACTGATGAAACGACTCGTGCAATCGTGCAGCCTGCTCGCGGCGCTGGCGCTCGTCGGCGTCGCGCTGCCCGCAGCCGCGCAGGAGAAGAAGCCCAACATCGTGATCATCTGGGGCGATGACATCGGCCAGTCCGACGTCAGCGCCTACTCGATGGGCGTGATGGGCTTCCACACGCCCAACATCGATCGCGTCGCCAAGGAAGGCATGATCTTCACCGACTACTACGGCGAGCAGAGCTGCACGGCCGGCCGCGCGTCGTTCATCACCGGCCAATCCGGGCTGCGCACCGGCTTGACCAAGGTCGGCTTGCCCGGCGCCGCGCTCGGCTTGCAGAAGGAAGATCCGACGATCGCCGAGCTCCTGAAGGCGCAGGGCTACGCCACCGGTCAGTTCGGGAAGAACCACCTGGGTGACCGCAACGAGTATCTGCCCACCGTGCACGGCTTCGACGAGTTCTACGGGAACCTCTACCACCTGAACGCCGAAGAAGAGCCGGAGCTTCCGGACTACCCGAAGGAGGCGGACTTCCCGAAGTTCCGCGAGAAGTTCGGCCCGCGCGGCGTGATGGACTGCAAGGCGTCGAGCACCGACGACGCGACCGTGGATCCGCGCTCCGGCCGGGTCGGCAAGCAGGTGTGCAAGGACACCGGTCCGCTGACCAAGAAGCGGATGGAGACCATCGACGACGACATCGCCGCGCGGGCCGTCGACTTCATCCAGCGCCAGAACAAGGCCGGCAAGCCCGTCTTCGTGTGGGTGAACTTCACGCACATGCATCTGCGCACTCACACGAAGCCCGAGAGCGTCGGTCAGTCGGGGCGCTGGCAGAGCCCGTACCACGACACCATGATCGACCACGACAAGAACGTGGGTCAGGTGCTCAAGGTGCTCGACGACCTGGGCATCGCGAATAACACGTTCGTCATGTACTCGACGGACAACGGTCCGCACATGAACTCGTGGCCCGACGCTGCGATGACGCCGTTCCGCAGCGAGAAGAACACGAACTGGGAAGGCGCTTACCGCGTTCCCGCCATGGTGCGCTGGCCGGGCAAGATCAAGCCGGGCAGCGTGTCGAACGAGATCGTCTCCCACCTCGACTGGCTGCCGACGTTCGTCGCGATGGCCGGCGACGCCAAGGTGAAGGACGAGCTGCTCAAGGGCTACACCGCCGGCGGTCGGACGTACAAGGTCCACCTCGACGGCGACAACCTCGTCCCCTACCTGACCGGGCAAGCCGCGAAGAGCCCGCGGGAATCGTTCTTCTACATCAACGACGATCAGCAACTGGTCGCGCTCCGGTACGACAACTGGAAGCTCGTGTTCATGGAGCAGCGCGCCCCGGGAACGATGGCGATCTGGGCGAACCCGTTCACCGATTTGCGGGTGCCGAAGATCTTCAATCTCCGCACCGACCCGTACGAGCGGGCCGACGTCACGTCGAACACCTACTACGACTGGCTGATCGATCACGTCTTCGTGCTCGTCCCTGCGCAGCAGTACGTGGGTCAGTTCCTGCTGACATTCAAGGACTATCCACAGCGCCAGAAGGCGGCCAGCTTCAACATGGACGAAGTGTTCAAGAAGCTGAAGGACAGCGGCGGGTCGAAGTAGCCATGCGGACGACTCGCATAGCGAAGCTTGCCGCCGTCGCGTTCGCCGTCTCTGTGGCGTTCGCGGCGGCGGCGCGCGCCGCCGATCCTCTGCCGTCGTGGAACGACACCGCGCCGAAGCAGGAGATCATCGCCTTCGTCGAGCGAGTCACGAAGCCTGACTCACCTGACTTCGTGCCGGTCCCCGAGCGCATCGCGACCTTCGACAACGATGGCACGCTCTGGTGCGAGCAGCCTCTGCCCGTCCAGCTCTACTTCGTGCTCGACCGCGTGAAGGCGCTCGCGCCGCAGCACCCCGAGTGGAAGCAGAAGGAGCCGTTCGCCTCGCTCTTGAAGGGCGACCTGAAGAGCGCGCTTGCGGGCGGCGATCGCGCGCTGCTCGAGATCATCATGGCCACGCATGCGGGCATGACCACGGTCGAGTTCGAGAAGATCGTGAAGGACTGGATCGCCAGCGCGAGACACCCGAAGACCGGCAAGCTGTTCACGGAGATGGCCTACCAGCCGATGCTCGAGCTGCTCGCCTATCTGCGCGCGAACGACTTCAAGAGCTTCATCGTGTCCGGAGGCGGCATCGAGTTCATGCGCGCGTGGGCGGAGCAGGTCTACGGCATCCCGCCGGAGCAGATCGTCGGCAGCAGCATCGAGACGAAGTTCGAGATCCGCGACGGCAAGCCCGTCCTCATGCGACTGGCGAAGCTGAACTTCAACGACGACAAGGGCGGCAAGCCCGTCGGCATCCAGCGACACATCGGCCGCCGGCCCGTGATGGCGTTCGGCAACTCCACGGGCGACCAGCAGATGCTCGAGTACACGCAGGCTGGCGGCGGCGCGCGCTTCGAGCTTCTGGTGCTGCACGACGATGCGGCGCGCGAATACGCGTACGGTCCGGCTCGCGGACTCCCCGACGTCAAGCTGGGCGCCTTCACCCCGGCGCTCGACGAGCACGCGAAGAAGGACGGCTGGACCGTCGTCAGCATGAAGAACGATTGGAATCGCGTCTTCGCGCGCGACCAGGCAGGAGTCACTGCGATCGACGTCCTGCTGGAGCCGGACGCCACGATGCTCCAGCACGCCGAGGCGGACAACGCCCGCTTGCTGAAGGTGAACCCGAAGGGCTTCGCACTGGACGCGAGTCACCGGCCGCACATCACGCTCATTCAACGCTTCGTTCGCACCGCGGACCTCGAGGCGCTCTATGCGGCCGTCGGCAAGGTCGTCACCACCGCCGATGTGACTCACATGAAGCTCGAGGCGTTCCAGCGGTACTATGCGCCGACCGGGAGCACGGGCGTCGCGGGCATCGTCGCACGGCCGACCCCCGAGCTGATCGAGCTGCAGCAACGGGTGATCGCTGCGGCGGCTCCGTTCATGGTGGAGACTGGAACCATCGCCGCGTTCACCGCGAAGCACGAGGACCCGGCGACCGACGCAGGCTTGATCGACTACGTGTCGACGTTCGTGCCCAAGATGACCGGCGAGCACTTCAGCCCGCACGTCAGCGTCGGGGTCGCCCCACGTGAGTATCTGGACAAGATGGTTGCCGAGCCGTTCGAGCCGTTCACGTTCTCGCCCGCGGGCGCAGCAATCTACCAGCTCGGTCCGTACGGAACGGCCGCGAAGCGGCTCGCGGAGTGGCGCTGAGAGCTTCGAACAGGACGAGGTGACGATGGCCGGCGCGAACAATGCAGTGACACACAAGGGCACCCTTTCCGGGAAGGAGTATCAGCGGGAGCTGAAGAAGCTCCACGTCGAGCTCGTCAAGCTGCAGGAGTGGGTGAAGGCAAAGGGTCGCCGGGTCTGCATCGTCTTCGAGGGCCGGGACGGCGCCGGCAAGGGCGGGACGATCAAGGCGATCACCGAGCGAGTCAGTCCGCGAGTATTTCGCGTGATTGCGCTGCCCTCGCCGACCGAGCGCGAGAAGAGTCAGATGTACGCCCAGCGCTACCTGCCGCACATGCCGGCGGCCGGTGAAGTCGTGATCTGGGACCGCAGCTGGTACAACCGCGCGGGCGTCGAGCGAGTCATGGGATTCTGTACCGAGGAGGAGGCGAAGCGCTTCCTCGAGATGGCTCCGGGCTTCGAACGGCTCATGCTCACCGACGGTATCATCCTGCTCAAGTACTGGCTGGAGGTGAGCATGGAGGAGCAGACGCGCCGGCTCGAAGCTCGCATCGACGACGGCCGCAAGATCTGGAAGCTCTCGCCGATGGATCTCGAGTCGTACAGTCGC
>Ga0335084_10004779_pt1 | contig 13363 bp, 11 predicted proteins | sample Lox_Sample_44_FD_206721 | JGI IMG/M metagenome (GOLD analysis project Ga0335084, IMG submission 206721) | Soil microbial communities from Loxahatchee National Wildlife Refuge, Florida, United States - Lox_Sample_4.4 | ecosystem: Environmental > Terrestrial > Soil > Wetlands | place: USA... | reverse complement strand
GTGTACGAGGCCTTCCACACGCCCGGCGGCGTGCTGAAGTACGGCATCCCCGACTTCCGATTGCCCAACGGCGTCATTGATGCCGAGATCGAGAAGCTCAGGAACCTCGGCGTGCGCTTCGAGTGCAACACGCTCGTCGGGCGCCTCTTCACGATCGAGCAGATGCTGACCGAGATGGGCTACCACGCCGTATTCATCGGCACCGGCGCAGGCTATCCGAGCTTCATGGGCATACCGGGCGAGTCCCTGAACGGCGTGCTGTCCGCCAACGAGCTGCTGACCCGCTGCAACCTGATGCGGGCGCGCGACTTCCCAAGCTTCGACACGCCGCTGCAGCCGGGCAAGCATGTCGCGGTCATCGGCGCGGGCAATACGGCGATGGACGCGTTGCGCGTGTCGTTGCGCCTCGGCGCCGAGAGCGTGCATTGCATCTACCGCCGTTCGAAGAAGGAAGCGCCGGCGCGGGTCGAGGAGATCCACCATGCGGAGGAGGAAGGCGTCGACTTCAACTGGCTGACGAGCCCGGTCGAGATCATCGGCGACAAGGACAACAACGTCCGCGCACTGCGCTGCGTGAAGATGGAACTCGGCGAACCCGACGAGTCGGGACGCCGCCGCCCTGTCGTCGTCCCCGGCAGCGAGTTCGAATTCAAGGCCGACATGGTCGTGTTCGCGATTGGAACCAATGCGAATCCGATCCTCGGCCAGACCACAAAGCTGAAGCTCAACAAGTGGGGCTACATCGACACCGAAGAAAACCTGGCCACCTCGATGGCCGGGGTGTGGGCCGGCGGCGACATCGTGACCGGCGCGGCAACGGTCATTCAGGCGATGGGCGCAGGGCGCAGGGCGGCGCGTGCGATGAAGGCCTACCTCGGCCTGCGTGACAGCGACGCGGTCTTCGACATCGGCGCGGAGGGTTCGCTGTTCGGCATCCCGCGCGAAGAGCACGGTTTCGCCCAGGTGCGCATCGCACGCTAGGACCGGTCAAGGGAACAAAGGACACCAGCATGAGCGCAGTACTCGAACGCCCGGCCGCCCGAGACAAGGCCAGCAGCAAGCCCGTGGTGAAGCTGCCCGAGCACATCGTCGAGGTCATCAGCGACTCCGGCGAAGGTGCGCAACGCTGCGGCCAGGCCTTCGCATCGATCGCGGCGCGCAGCGGCAACGGCATCTGGACCGTGGAGATCATTCCGGCCGAGATCCAGCCGCCGGCACGCAGCGTGGCGGGGGCGAGCGGTATCCGCATCCGTGTCGGCGCTACGCGCGTTACCAACGGCGGCGACGAAACCGATCTCGTCGTGGCGTTCAATGAACAGGTGCTGCTCGGCCGCGTGCGCGCCGGCGAGCTCAAGAAGGGCGCGACGATCCTGCTAGAGAACATGTGGGGCGAGCATCGCGACCCGGCGATCGTGCGCTCCTACGGGGACGCCGTGAAGCAGTTGCGCGAATCGGGCTTCCGCGTCATCGACCTGCCGCTGGAGAAGGAATGCCGTGCGCTGATGAGCGACCCGCGGCGCGGCAAGAACATGTTCGTGCTGGGCGTGCTCGCCAGCATCTACAGCTTCGACCTGCAGCTCGCGCGCGACCAGATCGCGCTGACGTTCGGCAAGAAGGACCAGAAGGTCATCGACAGCAACGTGAAGCTGATGGAAGCCGGCTTCGCCTGGGGCGAAGCCCATCTCGATTTCAAATACGAGATCCCGGCGGAAAAGGCGAGCGTTCCGCAGATCGTCGTCAACGGCAATACGGCAATTGCGCTCGGCGTGCTGGCGTCGGGCATGGACATCTGCGCGATGTACCCGATCACGCCGGCGACCTCGGCCTCGCACTACCTGTCGGAGTGCTTCGAGCGCGTCGGTGGCATCGTGCATCAGGCCGAGGACGAGATTGCCGCGTGCGCGTTCGCGATCGGGGCTTCGTACGCAGGACGCTGCGCAGTGACAATCACCTCGGGACCCGGTTACTCGCTGAAGCAGGAAGGCATCGGACTCGCTGTGATGGCCGAGATCCCGCTGGTGGTCGTCAACGTACAGCGCGGCGGCCCCTCCACCGGTCAGCCGACCAAGGTTGAGCAGGCCGACATGCTGACCGCGATCTACGGCAGCCACGGCGATGCTCCCAAGGTGGTCATCGCGGTCACCAGCATCGAGGATTGTTTCTACTCGATGATCACCGCGCGCAAGATTGCTGAGACCTTCAACATGGTCGTGGTGGTGCTGACCGACGCGAGCCTTGCCACTGCGCAGCAGCCTTTTCCCCGGCCGGCGTTCAGCGAGGACTGGCTGGCGCCGCCGATCGATCAGTCGCCGCTGTCCGAGGGAGCGAAGCCGTATGACTGGGACAAGACCACCGGAATCGCGCGCCGTTTTTCCCCGGGCCAGCCCAATGGCATGCACACCGTGACGGGACTCGCGCACGATCGCGCGAGCAAGGTTGCCTACGACCCGACGATCAACGAAGAAGGCTTGCGGATGCGCAGCCTAAAGCTGGCGACCCTGCAGAAGACGCTGAAGACGCCGACGGTGTTCGGCGATCCCGAAGGCGACCTGCTGGTCGTCGGCTGGGGCAGCACGCAGGGGATCATCGAGGAAGCCGTGCAGCGCCTGCGCGACGAGGGATCGAAGGTCTCGGCCCTGCAGATGCGCTTCATCCAGCCGATGCCATCGGGCATCAAGGGCATCCTTAGGCGCTTCAAGAAGGTGATGACGGTCGAAGGGACCTGGGCCGATCGCCCCGACGAGGACGAAATGATCGACGAGGAGAACCGGCGCTACGCGCCGCTCGCGATGATGCTGCGTGCGCGCACTCTGGTCGATGTCGATTGCTGGACCGAGGCCAAGGGCCAGCCGATCAAGCCGGGCGACGTGGTCCAGGCGATCCGCGCCAAGCTCAACGAGGGGAAGTAAGCGATGGGCTCCGCACTCAGCCAATTCATCATCAAGCTGCACGAGGAACATCGCAGCCTGGAGGACTACCAGGGCGGCGTGCCGCGCTGGTGCAGCGGTTGTGGCGACAACGCGATCCTGACGGCAGTGCAACGCCTGTGCCGCGACGAGGAACTGGCGCCGGAACGCACGGTATTCGTGTCCGGGATCGGCTGCTCGAGCCGCTTCCCGCACTACATGAAGACCTACGGGTTCCACGGCATCCACGGCCGTGCCTTCCCGCTCGCCGAAGGCGTAAAAATGGCACGGCCCGATCTGACCGTGTTTGTCAACACCGGCGACGGCGACTGCTGCAGCATCGGCGCCGCGCACTGGATCCACGCGATCCGGTACAACATGAACCTGACGGTCATCCTGCATGACAACCAGATCTACGGGCTGACGAAGAAGCAGGCTTCGCCGACATCGCAGATCGGCACGAAGAGCAACACGACGCCGCGGGGCAGCGTGCTTGCGGCGCTGAATCCGCTGACGGTCACGCTCGGCGTACAGAATGCGTCGTTCGTGGCGCAGGGCGTGGACTGGATGCCCGAGATGCTCTACGACATCATCTACAGGGCCTACAAGCACCGCGGTTTCTCGTTCGTGCGCATCATCCAGCGCTGCCCCGAGTGGCTGCCGAAGACGTTCGAGCCGTGGCTGCACGACCCGGGCAAGACGCTCCTTCTGACGCACAAGAACGGGCTCCAGCCGAGCGCCGAGACGAGCCGCATCTACAAGAACATGCGTGAACACGATCCGCTCAACATTCACCAGGCGCGCGAGATCGCGTCGTCGGTGGACCCGATTCCGGTCGGCATCCTGTACCACGATCCGAGCGTGCCCTGCTACGAGGACCTGCGTGGCGCCGGACAGCCGCGGACGGCCGAGGCGATCCGCGCTGGGCTTAACAAGGAATTCGACAAGTTCACGATCTGGCCGGACGAAGCGCGCGAGCAGCGCGCCGCCTGATCGGGAGCCGTTCCTAACACTTCGAGGTGCGCCGCCATGGACATGGCTGCCAAGTTCCAGGACCAGACGGTCTTTCACATGACCGGCAAGCGCTCCGGAGACGGTCTCGAGGCGCTGAGCGCCGGATTCCGTCCTGCGCTGCTCGCCGGCTTCCGCGATCTCACCCGGTTGCGCTACGACTATCCGGCGGTGCTGCTGGATCGCGACGACCGCACGCAGTATGCCGAGTCGTTGACGTCGCTGATCGGCCGACTGATCGCCGAGATCGCGCCGCGCGGAATCGACGGTGAGCGTCTGCGCAAGCAGCTGCTGCGGCTTGAACGCGAACTGCGCACGCTCGCGGCGGAGGGTGCGCCGGGGTCATTGGCCGAACTGTGGCCGCTCGCCGCCCAGCGGGCCGCGGGGAACGACGCGAACGTGCACGAGATCCTGCGGCGTGCAGTGGAAGCGCTCGACGTCGACGGCGATCTGGTGGATTGCGATGGCGAGCTGACGGCGCGCTTCATGACGCGCGCCTGGCAGAACGTGCATGCGGAGAAGTCGGCGCGGTTCCGCACGCTGATCGACTCCCTGGTGCGCAAACTCTCGGACATCCTGCGCGCCGCCTACGCGCACTCGCAGGCAGGCCAGCAGCCCGCTGCGCTGCAGTCGGGTTTCGGCAGTCTGCACGGCGAAATCTTCGACTTCGCGGCGATGTCGCGGCTGGTAGCCCGCAACGTGCCTCAGGACGAACTGCCAGCGCGTCGCCGGCGCCGCATCGAGCAGGCGCTGGCGGTGCTGCGCGGCCAAGCCTTCTATCCCGACCCGAAAGGCTCGGGTGGCGAGGCCGCCTTCGATTTCGTCTTCGACAACTGCGCCGCCGCAATCGCGGCACACCGGTCGCGACTGCCGCAGCTGGTCGAAGTGGTCAAGGCGATCGCTATCGCCGAGCTCGAGGCCCGCGGCGGTTACGTCGAGGCCGATCACGACGCCTTCTTCGAGCGCTATGACGAGCACGCACTGAGCGCCGACGACCTGGCGCAGTTTCCGGACTACCTGGTCTGCATCCCACCGGAATCCAACAACGCACCGCAGAACGCCGCGCTGATGGAAATGCTCTCGGCGGCGATGCCGGTCAAGGTCCTCGTGCAGCACACCGACCTGCTCGAGGAAGCGGCGATCGGCCAGGGGCACTTTGCCTTCGGCATCCGCAGCGCCCGGCTGGCGACGACGGCGATGGGACTGGGCGGAATGTTCGTGCTGCAGTCGTCGGTCTCGAACCTGTATGCGCTGCGCGATCGCGTACGCGCCGGCATGGCCTGTCGCGGACCCGCGCTCTTCAGCGTGTACACCGGTGCGACGGCGGAATCGACCGAGCTGCCACCTTACCTCGCAGCTGCGGCCGCGATGAAGTCGCGCGCATTTCCCGCATTCAGCTACGACGCCAACGCGGGCCCGAACTGGGCGACGCGCTTCTCGTTCGAGAACAACCGCGATCCCGATCGCGACTGGCCCGTCGAAACCTTCGAATACGCCGACGGGGACCTGCAGCGCGTGCGCGAGCAGGTGCACTTCACCTACGCTGATTTCGTGCTTTGTGACCGACGCCATGCGCACCACTTCGCGGTCGTCCCGCGCGAGCGCTGGACGCGGGCGATGATTCCGGTGACTGACTGGCTCGCACTGAGCGAACGTGAAGCGGCCGAACACGTTCCCTACGTGCTTGCAGTTGATCCGGACGACCGTCTGTATCGCGTGATCGTCGACTCGCGATTGGTGCAGGCAACGCGGCGCTGCCTGCTGTTGTGGCACCGGTTGCAGGAACACGGCGGCATCCACAACTCGCATGCCGAGCAGGCGCTGGCGCGCGAGAAGGCCGCGTGGGAGGAGCAGAAGCGCCAGGAATTCGATGCCATCCGGCAGTCGGGTGCCACTGTCGCGACGGAAACCGCCGCCGCGCCGCCCGTGGCTGCGGTCACGGAAGCCGTCGCTGAAGCCGCCGCAGTGGCCGCCCCGCCCTCGGACGAGCCGTGGATCGAGACATCACGCTGCTCGAGCTGCAATGAGTGCCAGAACATCAACGACAAGCTGTTCGGCTACAACGAGAACAAGCAGGCCTACTTCAAGGATCTCAACGCCGGCACCTACCGGCAGATCGTCGAGGCGGCAGAAGCCTGCCAGGTGGCGATCATCCATCCCGGCAAGCCGAAGAATCCGACCGAGCCCGGCCTCGAGGAGTTGCTGGAGCGCGCAAAGCCGTTCCTTTGAGGTTCTGGGCGGCACTTTCGTGAACGGGCCTGAGTCCGGCGCACGGCCATGCGCGTGATTCGGACCGACCTGTCGCACAGCCACGAACTCGAAGGAGTCGTGGTCGTGGTCGACGTGCTGCGCGCGTTCTCGACGGCCGCGTATGCGTTCGCGGCCGGAGCACGCGCAATGGCCGTCGCGCACTCGACGGCGGAGATCGAGGCGCTGCGCAGGCGCCATCGTCCCAGCATCACAGTCGGCGCACAGGCGGGCGGCGTGCCGATCGTGGGGCTCGATCACGGCAACTCGCCGGCGAGCGTCGCTTCATTGGATCTTGCCGGGACGACCGTCATCGAATACACCGCGGGCGGCGTCCGTGGCCTGGTGGACTGCGACCACGCATCAGCCGTGCTCGCCGGCAGCCTCGTCTGCGCCCGTGCGACCGCCGAGTACATCCGGCGCCTGCGACCTGAGCAGGTCACCTTCATGATCACCGGACTGTGGATCGATCGCGACGGCGACGAGGATCACGCCTGCGCCGACCTGATCGAGGCCCACCTGGCCGGCGAGCAGCCGTGGCTCGAGGACTTCGAACGGCGTGTGCGCGAATCGGACTTCGGCCGGCGCTTCGGCGATCCGGCCCGCCCGCATCTGCCAAGAGCCGATCTCGAACTTTGCGCGCGCGCCGACTGCTTCGATTTCGCGATGCCGATGCAGCGCAGAGGCGGCGACCTGCTGATCGAGCCGGTGCCGGTGACCGAGTTTGCCTAGGTCATCCGCGCCCGTGAGATTCGGCCTCGCCGGCCGGCGTCGTTAATCGCCCGCTAGCGGACGATCCGATCAGCCGCGCACGACCCCGAGTCGACGTTAAAAGATTGCCGAAAGCAGATTGCCGAAAGCAGTCACCGATTTCGCGCCGAGAGCGGTCGTCTGCCCGATCGACAGACCGGCGGATGGAGGCCGACCGCGCTTAGCACCCTCGGCGTGGTCAGCGCTTGCCAGCGCGGGTGTCAAAGGGTCCACGCGGCCAGTAGGCCCCGGGGAACCTACCGGCGCGAACCGCGCGGCTCGGCCGCCGGCGGGGTCGTGATCTGGCGCGCGGTCACATAGGGCAGCAGATCGAGATCGGGACGGGAGCGCGGCGCCGGACGCGGCCAGAAGCGCTTGTCGCGCCATGCCTGACCGGCAACGGGGTAGCCACCGCCCCAACCCCAGTAGCCGTCCCAGGCGACGGCTTGCGCCGGATCGGCATAGGCCGCCTGCTGCTGCATCTGCGCCAGGCGCTGCTCGCGCAGCCGGAGCTCCTCGACTTCCAGTTCGAGGCGCCGCATCCGCAGATCGCGCTCGGCGTTACGCATCCGGTCGAGCTGTTCGGGGGACAGGCCCGGGACGACAGACACGCTGCCGGCGTCCTTGCCGAGCACGCGCAGCGACTTCGCGTTCGGCGGCGGAGCATCGCCGTACGTCACCGCGCCGGACTCATCGACCCACTTGTACAGCTCCGCTGCGGACACAGCTCCGCTGAGCGCGAGCGCACCGAGAACCATGCAGGCGAAGGGAAAGCGCATGAAATCACGATGCGCCACCGCCACGGCGGTGTCAACCGCACCGGTCAGATCGGCTCATCGCGCTCGTGCCGAATGTCGGAAACCGAAGGCCGCGCCGACGTCCGGCGGCGCTGCCCCGACTTCGGATGATTTGACAGCCGCGAGCGGGCGGCGCATCTTTCTGCCCTATGCGCCCCATTGCCATTCCCATCGCAGCTGCAATTCTTTTGCTCTCCTCCACCGGCGCGTCCGCCCAGCTCTACAAGTGGGTCGACGAAAACGGCGTGGTCAACTACGGCGACTGGCCGCCTTCTGGTGTCAAATACCTTCCCGTGACTCAGGGGACGGTCAGTTCAGTTTCGGGCGGTGCGCCGAGGCAGCAGACGAGCACGGCGGGCGAACGTGTTCAGCCGCGCCGCGGCCAGCGCCCCCTGGAAGTCAACGAAACGGTGAGGGTTTCGGCTCCGTCGTCGGACTCATCCGGGGATGCGGAATACGTGGGCGGTTACCCCCCCTACTACCCGTACCCTAGGCGCGAAGTTGCGCGTGCCGAGGCCGCACTCGACCGGCCTCGGGTCGAAACGCCGATCGCCAAGCCGATCCTGCCTGTCGATCCGGCGGTCCCCGACATGCCGCTCCGCCCGCGCCGCTAGCAGACGCCGAGCAGGAACGAAAACGGCGCCCAAGGCGCCGTTTTCCTTAGAGCCGAACAGCCGGCCTAGCGCTGATTCATCGGTTTGACGTCTCGCTTGACCGAGCCGACATAGAGCTGCCGCGGCCGCCCGATCTTGTACTCGGGGTCGGCAATCATCTCGTTCAGCTGCGCGATCCAGCCGACCGTGCGCGCGAGCGCGAAGATCGCCGTGAAAAGCGACACCGGGATGCCGATCGCCTTCTGCACGATTCCCGAGTAATAGTCGACATTCGGATACAGCTTGCGACTGACGAAGTAGTCGTCTTCGAGCGCGATCTTCTCGAGCGCCATCGCCAGCTTGAACAGCGGATCGTCGTGCAGGCCGAGCGAGTCCAGCACCTCGTTGCAGGTCTCGCGCATCAGCTTCGCACGCGGGTCGTAGTTCTTGTAGACGCGGTGGCCGAAGCCCATCAGCTTGACGTTGCTGTTCTTGTCCTTCACCTTGGTGATGAACTCGCCGATCTTGGCGACCCCGCCATTTTTCTGGATGTCGTACAGCATGTTCAGGCAGGCCTCGTTCGCGCCGCCGTGTGCGGGACCCCACAGGCAGGCGACACCGGCCGCGATCGCGGCGAACGGGTTGGTGCCGGACGATGCGCACAGCCGCACCGTAGAAGTCGACGCGTTCTGCTCGTGATCCGCGTGCAGGATGAAGATGCGGTCCATCGCCCGCACCAGCACGTCGTTGACCTTGTAGTCCTCGCACGGCGTCGCGAACATCATCCGCATGAAGTTCGCCGCGTACGACAGGCTGTTCTGCGGGTACATGTACGGCTGGCCCACGGTGTACTTGTAGGCCATCGCGACCAGCGTCGGCATCTTGGCGATCAGCCGGATCGCGGAGACTTCACGCTGCCACGGATCGTTCAGATTGATCGAGTCCGGGTAGAACGCCGACAGCGCACCGACCAGGCCGGTCATCACCGCCATCGGGTGTGCGTCACGGCGGAATCCGCGCAGGAAGAACTGCATCTGCTCGTTGACCATCGTATGGTTGGTCACGCGCTTGACGAAGTCCGCCTTCTGCGCCGCGTTGGGCAGTTCACCGTAGAGCAGCAGGTAGCAGGTCTCGAGGTAGTCGCATTTCGTCGCCAGCTGCTCGATCGGGTAGCCGCGATACAGCAGCTCGCCCTTGTCGCCGTCTATGTAGGTGATCGTCGAATTGCACGAGGCTGTCGACAGGAACCCCGGGTCGTAGGTGAACTTGCCCGTCTTGCCGTACAGCGCGCGGATGTCGATGACGTCCGGGCCGACGCTCCCCTTGTAGATCGGCAGCTCCAGCGTCGGCGTGCCATCGGTGAAGGTCAGAGTGGCCTTTTGGTTCGAGGGGGTCAGTGCCATGGTCGTCTTCCCGGAGAAGGGTTGAAGGCTGCATCAGATCCTAGGCGGCCCGCAGCCCGCCCAGGACAGTCCGAACGGCATTGTTATCGAGTCCGCCAGCCGGCTCTTTGCGCCCCAGCAAAAGGTCGAACAGTTCACCGTCCGACAGGTCCAGCAGGGCTTCCAGCGCCAGAACCTCATCGACCGTCAGGCTCGATTCGTGCCGGTCCAGGTAGCGCGTCACGATGATGTCGTTCTCGAGCAGGCCGCGTCGGGCGCGCCAGCGCAGCCGGCGCCGTTCGACCTCGCCGAGAACTGGGCCCATCAAACTTCCCGCCGGACCAGCATCTCGCGGATCTTGCCGATCGCCCGGGTGGGATTGAGCTCCTTTGGGCACACATCGACGCAGTTCATGATGGTGTGGCAGCGGAACAGCCGGTACGGATCATTCAGGTTGTCCAGCCGCTCGTTGGTGGCCAGGTCGCGACTGTCGGCAATGAACCGGTAGGCCTGCAGCAGGCCAGCCGGCCCCACGAACTTGTCCGGGTTCCACCAGAAGCTCGGGCACGAGGTGGAGCAGCACGCGCACAGGATGCACTCGTACAGGCCGTCCAGCTCCTCGCGGGCCTCGGGCGACTGCAGCCGCTCTTTCTCCGGCGGCGGCGTGTCGTTGATCAGGTACGGCTTGATCGAGTGGTACTGCTTGAAGAACTGCGACATGTCGACGATCAGGTCGCGGATCACCGGCAGGCCCGGCAGCGGCTTCAGGACGATCGGCTCCTTCAGGTCGCGCAGGTTCGTAACGCAGGCCAGGCCGTTCTTGCCGTTGATGTTCATCGCGTCGGAGCCGCAGACGCCCTCGCGGCACGACCGGCGGAACGACACGCTGTCGTCAAAGTCGGCCTTGATGCGCATCAGCGCGTCCAGCAGCATCTTGTCGTGCGGTGTCAGCTTGACCTCGAGCCGCTGCATGTACGGCTTGGCGTCCTTGTCCGGGTCGTAGCGGTAGATCTCGAACCGGACCGTCCGCGTCCCCGCCGCCGTTTCCGCCACCGCGCCTGCCTCGACGTTACTGTTTGCAGTCATATTGAACCCCGAATGCGCCGCGAGGCTGACGCAGCGCGCGTATCCCTTGTGATGGAAAGAATCGACTGGCTCCGCCGGCGATTCTTTCCAATCTGAGCACGCAAAAGCAGGCTTTCACTCTTGCGCGCCTTAAAACGTCCGCTTCTTCGGCTCGAACATCGGCACGCTCAGAGGCTTCGTGCGGACCGGCTTGTAGTCGAGCCGGTTGCCGTCAGAGTAGAACAGCGTGTGCTTCATCCAGTTCGCGTCGTCCCGCTCCGGAAAATCGTCGCGCGCGTGCGCCCCGCGGCTCTCGCTGCGGGCTGCAGCCGACACGATCGTGGCCTTCGCCGTCTCCGCCAGGTTATCGAGCTCCAGTGCCTCGATGCGCGCGGTATTGAAGACCTTCGACTTGTCGGCCATGGCCACGTGCCTTGCGCGCTCGGCGAGCTCGTTGATCCTGGCGACGCCTTCGTCGAGCAGCCGGCCGGTACGGAACACGCCGCAGTGCGACTGCATCGCCCTGCGGATCGCGTTGGCGACGTCCTGCACGCGCTCGCCTTCGTTGCGCGCGTCGAGTGCCGCGACGCGCGCCGCGGTGACATCGCCCGCGTCGGCCGGCAGCGCGCGATGCTCCTGCGCCCGCAGGTTGCGCGCCACGATGTGATTGCCAGCCGCGCGTCCGAAAACCACCAGGTCGAGCAGCGAGTTGGTACCGAGGCGATTCGCGCCGTGGACCGACACGCACGCGCATTCTCCGATCGCGTACAGCCCGGGCACGACGGCGTTCGGATCGCCACCCTTCGGCGCGACAACCTCGCCGTGGTAATTGGTCGGTATGCCGCCCATCTGGTAGTGGATGGTCGGCACCACGGGGATCGGTTCCTTGATCGGATCGACGTTGGCGAACTTGATCGCGATCTCGCGGATCGACGGCAGCCGCTTCATAATGGTCTCGGCGCCGAGGTGATCCAGCTTCAGTAGCACGTAGTCCTTGTGCGGACCGCAGCCGCGGCCTTCCTTGATCTCCTGGTCCATGCTGCGCGAGACGAAGTCGCGCGGTGCCAGATCCTTCAGCGTCGGCGCGTAGCGCTCCATGAAGCGCTCGCCGTTCGAGTTCAACAGGATCCCGCCCTCGCCGCGCACGCCTTCAGTGATCAGCACGCCCGCATTCGCGACGCCGGTCGGGTGGAACTGCCAGAACTCCATGTCCTCGAGCGGCAGCCCGGCCCGCGCCACCATGCCGAGGCCGTCGCCGGTATTGATGTAGGCGTTGGTCGACGCGTCGAAGATGCGCCCGGCCCCTCCGGTCGCGAGCACCGTGACCTTCGCCTCGAAGATCATCAGCTCGCCGGTTTCCATCTCGAGCCCGACGACGCCAACCACCGCGCCCTCGGCATCGCGAACGAGATCCAGCGCCATCCACTCGACGAAGAACTGCGTGCGTTCGCGCACGTTGCGCTGGTACAGCGTGTGCAGCAGCGCGTGGCCCGTGCGGTCCGCCGCGGCGCACGCCCGCGGCACGGGCTTCTCTCCAAAGTTGGCCGAGTGGCCGCCGAATGGACGCTGGTAGATCGTGCCGTCCGGATTACGGTCGAACGGCATCCCGAAGTGCTCGAGTTCGTAGACGACCTTCGACGCCTCGCGGCACATGAACTCGATCGCGTCCTGGTCGCCGAGATAGTCCGAACCCTTGACCGTGTCGAACATGTGCCACAGCCAGTTGTCCTCGGTCATGTTGCCGAGCGACGCGCCGATGCCGCCCTGTGCTGCCACCGTGTGCGAGCGCGTCGGGAACACTTTCGACAGCACCGCGACGTTGAGACCCGCCTGCGCGAGCTGCAGCGAACAGCGCATGCCGGCACCGCCGGCGCCGACGATCACCGCATCAAAACGGCGCCGTGCCAACCTGGTTGCAGACGCCATCGGTCACACTCTCCAGAGAATCTGCACGGACCACACCGCGCAGAACACGAGCCACAGCACGGTCAGGGTCTGCAGCGACAGCCGCACCCAGGTGGGCTTGATGTAGTCCATCCAGATGTCGCGCACGCCGATCCACGCGTGATAAAACAGCGCCAGCAGCGCGACCAGCGTGGTGATCTTCATCGGCAGCGACACGAACATGCCGGCCCAGCCGTCGTAACCCAGCGCACCGCCGAAGAAGAGGCGCAGCAGCAGGAACAGCAAGAACACCGTCAGCACGACGGCAGTCAGCCGCTGCAGCAGGAAATTGCCGACGCCGTAATGTGCGCCGACGACGAGACGCTTCGATCCGATCCCTGCGGTATCCGGGGCGCTGGCCATCAGAAGACTCCGAAGATCTTGAGCGCCGCAATCAGAGTCAGCGGCAGGCTGATCCAGTAGACCGCAAGCGCGCTGGTGCGGGCGACCGGCTTGTCGAGGCCCACGTGCAGGTCGAGGATCAGGTAGCGCACGCCGGCGACCAGGTGATGCAGGAATGCCCACGCAAGCCCGACCAGCACGATCCTGACAAAGAGGTTCGACGCTGCCACCGTGAGGCGCGCATAGCTGATTTCCGACGTCAGGCTCAGGTCGAAGAGCCACAACAGGAACGGCAGCAGCAGGAACAGCACGGCACCGCTCACCCG
>Ga0335084_10004777_pt1 | contig 13364 bp, 11 predicted proteins | sample Lox_Sample_44_FD_206721 | JGI IMG/M metagenome (GOLD analysis project Ga0335084, IMG submission 206721) | Soil microbial communities from Loxahatchee National Wildlife Refuge, Florida, United States - Lox_Sample_4.4 | ecosystem: Environmental > Terrestrial > Soil > Wetlands | place: USA... | reverse complement strand
TCGTCCTGGAGCGCACGCAACTCCGGGCGCTTTCGCTTCATCGCCTCCAAGAGCCACGACGGACGCGGCCAACTTCCCACCACGGTCACCGGATACTGGGGCCAGCGTGTCATCACGCCCTCTTCATGGTGATCTGCACCGGCACCTGGTGGACGAGCGACTGGGTCACCGGGCACCGGAGCTGGGTTTCTTCCCACACGCTTTGCAGTGTGTCGTCCTCGGCGTCGGCTTCCACGTACAGCGACCCCTCGACGCCCCGCAAGCCTGCGTGCCCACTCCCCTCGATTCCCAAGAAGACGAGGATGTTTTCTGCCTGCGCCCTGAGCGACACTTCCAGGTTCTGGATCGCGATCCCGAGGCGCGAGGCCCGCCACCGGAAACCCGCCACCAAGCAGCCGCCCAGGGCCGCCAGGAGATACTCCAGGGCGCTCGGCGCAGCATCTTGCGTGTCGAAGCTCGCTGGCTGCCCGAGCGTGAAGGTGTGGTTGCGGACGAAGGCCTGGGATCGCATGTCTCCCGTCGACCGTACGCGGACCAGCCAGGCGTGGACTCTGGCATGCTCCAGGTCGGACCGGAACGTCTCGTCGGCTGCCTTCTTCCGGATGAAATACCGTTGCCCCTCCGTGTCGGCCGGCCCGACCGCCAGGAGGGTGTGGCCCACGAGTCGGCACCAGGCTGGTAGATCCTCCTTCACACTCACTTCTCGGCTGCGGACTTCCAGCACGCCGCCTGCGGGAAGCGGCTCCATGGCCTGGCGAATGATCAGGAGCAGGCCACTCCCGCAGTCCAGGTCGCCGCCCTCGCACACCGCGTTGGCCTCCGGGAAGCTTGCCTCAGTCGTCATGGCACACTCGATCGACTTCTAGTAGGTGACGCAGGGACTGCCGGCAGCCAAGAACTCCACCAGCTTCGCCCCGCCAACGATGGTCGCTCCCGCTACGAGATTGCCTTCGTCGAGCTTGCGCCGCTTGAAACACGGAGAGCACACGTACACTTTGCCGCCTGCTTTGACGAAGTTGTCCATCAACTCCTTGAGGGGCGCGAATCCCTCCTCACGGATGTCGTCGGCGTACCCCTTCTGCGAGAGGTGTACGCCCTCCGTGCTCAAGAAGACCATCGTCTCTCTGTCCGACGCCACGGCGGCATTGGCCACGACGAAGGCCACCGTCGCCTTGTCGCGGTTGTCCTTGGCACAGGTCAGGCTGACGCAGAACTTTCCAGGCATGGGTTCATCCCTCCTTCCGCTCGATCCAGTACTCAGGATGCTGCGAGGACACCAGGGTGTGCCCTGTCAACCGGCACCACGCCGGCAGGTCCTCAGGTGCGCCCGGATCTCGGGCGGTAATCTTTAGGATCTCCCCGGGCCTCATGGGATGCAGGCGCATCCGGAGCTCCATCACCAAATCACCGCAGCCCATGTCGCCGGCGTCCCACTCCGCGTCGGCCATCGGGCTACGGAATGCCTCCGGCCCCTGACGTTCGGCGGCGTCGGTCACAGACGCGCTCTCCTCGCCCGCAGCCCAGAGGCAGCTGGGCGGACATCGGGGATCGAAGCCTTCGGCCCGGCTGGCTTGGCCCCAGCCCGCGCGCAGGCATTCATGGTGTGCAATGTAGGCGTAGACGTGATCCCGGAATTCACGCCGCTCGCGCGCCAGGGCCGCGGTCAGGCAGTTCAGGCACCGGGGGTGTGCCTTGAATCCCATGACCAGACACATCAGGGCCTCGTGACCGCACACTCCTGTGCCGCAGGTGATACATCGCGCGGCCTGGACATCCGCCAGGTAGTGCAACACCGTTTCCGTGCGGAGGGATGTTTCCGGGAGTGCCCCGTCAGTCATGCGTGCCCCGTCCGTGTTGCCGCCAGCGTCGACCTTAGGGGCCCTCTTTGTACGTGAGCGTGCGGACCCAACCGGTCCCCTCGGGAAGCACCTTGCCATCCACCTCGATATAGGCCTTGGGAAGGGCGTTGACGGGCTCGCCATCCTGTTTTGGGCTCAGGATGAGGTCCCGGTTGTGCGACCACACCACCCGCCGTTCGTCCAGGTTGCCGAAGAAGTAGTTGACCTTCGCCGGGTCCGCCCCAAAGGTCCCGTCCGAGGTGGTGAGCCGCACCAGCTTGGCGTTGGCCGGCGTGATCGGGATGTCGGCCTTGTAGAGGTCGGCCACGGCGACATCCTGGGGCACCCAGCCCAGGCCAGGGGCATAAAACATCGCCCAGCAATGGTAGCTCTGGTCCTCGTTCCGGTCGCGAAGCTCGGGCTTGAGGAACGAGCCGTAGACGATCTGGGTCGGAATCCCGCTGGCGCGCGCCAGGGACGTCCAGAGGGATTCGAAGTCGGTACAGTTTCCGGTGCGGAAGGTCAGGCAGTAGGTGGTGCTCCCGACTGGGGACGCTTTCTTGTGTTCGGGGTCTTTGACCCAGTAGTCCACGTTGGCAAGCACCCAGTCGTAGATCTTGCGGGACGCCAGGACAGGATTGGTCTCGCCACCGACGATCTGGGCGGACAGCCGACGGATCTCGTCGTCGATGACGACATATTTGCTTGGCTGCAGGTACTCTGCAAAGCGGGCGCGGTCCACGTCCGAGATGGGTCGGGCCTTGGCAGCGTCCACACTGTGGCGAACCTCCGACCGCAGGACCGTAAACGTGGTGACGATGGTGAATTCCCGCTCCCGGGGATTCTCGGTCGCGAGATAGAGGACCCGACTCCCCTCGGAGTCCCGGGCAATTTGCCACGGATAGGGCGCCTCGACGCGCAGGTCGCTCACCTGCTGCGCGTCTTCCTCTTGCGGCAAGGCCATCCACACGCGAACCCGCGTGGCCCCCTCGGGGACCTTGACCTTCACCTCGTTCCGCAATTCAAATCTGGCTTGCCGGAGCGGCGGCGCACCGTCTGCGAGGGTAGCTGCCGCGCAAATGGTTGCCGCGCCCAGCAGGAGAGCGCTGCATGCTGTCAGGAACGTCAGGAGTGCTCGCGATCGGGCAGAGCGTCTTCGCACCATGGCTCGTTCTCCTCCATGCCTGGGTGGATGGCACCTATGCTGACCGGGAGGGACGGCCATGCGCGGAAGTACTATGTCTCGTTAGTGCCGATATGGCAAATCGGATTTTTCGATCAGTATGGACACCTGGCCGGAGCGGTCACATTGCCGAAGACTCCCGCCGGAACTCCGTTACGTGAGCCGGATTGTGCGAGGAGGCGGCCATGGGCCCTCCCGCACGCCCTATCGGACGACCGGCGAACGCAACGTGACCGAGGCCGAGGGTTCCCCTATCTCAACGCGAGAAGCAGGGAGCGCATCCAGGACTTCCGAATGGTATGGAGACGGCCCGCCGGGAGGGCATGTGGAGGGAATGGAGGACGATGGGTTGGGTTGGCGAACCGGAAGGCCGAGTTGACAGCGAATCCGCGCCAAGGCCCCCTGCAGACCTGCAAGAAGCGGCTCGAAAGCTCACGGGCACACTTTCGGGCACACCCACCAAAAACAATCAAGGGGCTGCTTTCGCAACCCCCTGATGGCGCTGGCGGGGCCGACGGGACTCGAACCCGCGACCTCCGGCGTGACAGGCCGGCGTTCTAGCCAACTGAACTACGACCCCGTTTTTCGAGGCACACCTTGTACCACGCAACTGGCCCCCTTGGCAAGGCCTTCCTCTCGGAAGAATCGAAACCCAATCGTCACCGCCCCCCCCATTCATCTCTTCTCTTCGACCCATCCGCGCCAGCGTTCACTCCTGTCGAATCGAGGGTCGGTCGCCTCTTCCACGGCAATCTCTGCCTCGATGATCTGCAATGCGCCTTCGAACTCCTCCGTCGTGATGAGGCCCTTCTGCAGGAGCAGCATCTTGAGTGCCTCGAACTGACGGGCGTACATCTTTGCAAACTCTTCTACGGCCGACGTGTAGGCGATGAGGGCTTCCCGCTCTTCCGGAGTCATTCCAGCAACCTCCTCTCACGTTAGAAAAGGTCCCGGACACCTCTTGGCTTGCACGCGTTTGAGTTTTGGGAGGCAGGGGAACGATTGCTCTGCCGTCCGCGGCGCACACCTCGTGCCGCGGAATAGTTATCAAATGCATAAGGCGGCCCGCTAGGCGATCCCCCGCCCGCCGTCCACCTGCAAGGTCTGGCCGGTCATGCTGTCCGATTCGCCCGACGCCAGGAAAACCGCGGCGCCGACCAGGTCATCCGGCGACATCACCCGACCAAGCGGAATCCGCGCCACCCGCATCTTGTAGAAGGCCTCGTCGTCCAGATCCTTGCTGTTGAGATCGGTGCGGGTAAGACCCGGGGCCAGGGCGTTCACGCGCACACCGTACTGGGCCAGTTCCAGGGCCATGCACTTCGTCAGCATGGCGATGCCTGCTTTGGACACGCAGTAGGCCGTCATGCGCTGAGCGGGGAATCCCGCCGCTTCCGAGGAGACGTTGATGATCTTACCGTATCCGCGCTCCTTCATGCGTAGGGCCACCGCCTGGCCGACCAGATAGCAACCCTTGAGATTCGTGTCCACGATCCAATCCCAATCTTCTTCCTGGAGGTCCAAGAAGAAGACGCGCTTCTGCACCCCGGCGTTGCTCACCAGGATGTCGATCGGGCCCAGCCGTTGTTCCACCTCGGCCACCGCCGCGCGCACCTCGGCCGGCCTGGCCACGTCCGCCTTTACGACCAGGGCGCGACGGCCAAGCCGCTCCATCTCTCGAACCGTGTCCTGCGCGGCCTCGGGATGATTCACGTAGATGGTGGCCACGTTCGCGCCCTCGCGGGCGAGACCGAGTGCGATGGCTCGGCCGATGCTGCGCGCGCCTCCGGTCACCAGGGCAACCTTCCCTGTGAGTTTCATGATTCCCCCTCGCGTCCGAGTGTCCAGTGTTGAAAACGCCGACGGGGCCCACGCGGGCCCCGTCTGTCGTATACGCTACGGAGCGTCCGAAGCGCTACTTCTTCCGCCTGGCCGATCGCTTCGCAACCGGCTTCTTCGGGGTGCGCGTCTTCCCTCCCGCCTTCTTCACGGCCTTCTTGGCGGCCGGCCTCTTGGCCCCTTTGGCCTTGGCAGCAGGCCTCTGAGCCCTCGGCTTGGCCACGGCCTTCTTCGCCTCCGGTGCAGAGGCCGCGGCAACTGCCGTGACGGGCTTCGCGGCCACGAGCGCCTTGGCCTTTGCCACGATCGCTTCCACCGAGATCCCGTATTTCTTCATCAGGGCATCGTACGGACCCGACTCCGTGAAGCGGTCCTGGACCCCGATGAAATCCATCTTCGCCGGAGCGTGCTTGCCCAGCGTCTCGGCCACGGCCCCGCCGAAACCGCCCACGATGTTATGCTCTTCGACCGCTAACACGGCCCTGGTCTTGGATGCGGAGGCGGCCAGGGCGGCAACGTCCATCGGCTTTACGGTGGCCACGGCAAGCAGATCTACGGAGATCCCGCTTTTCGCGAGCTGCTCGGCCGCTTCCATGGCCATGAGGACCGGTATGCCGCAGGCCGCAATGGTGAGGTCTTTGCCGTCGCGGAGCTTCCGAGCCTTCCCGATCTGGAACGGCTCGGCCCCTTCGAAGATCACCGGCGTCTCGTTGCGACAGCCCCGGATGAACGTGGGACCATTGCGGCGCAGCGCCAACTTGAGGGCTTGCTTGGTCTCCTCGGCGTCTGCCGGGACGATCACGACCATGTTGGGAAGCGTCCGGAGCATGGCGATGTCCAGGATGGCCTGGTGGCTGGCCCCGTCGTAGGAATCCGAGAGACCGCCGTAAGCCCCGGCCAGCACGACGGGCAAGTTGTTGTAGCAGATCGTGTTCCGGATCTGATCGGCGCATTTCAACGCCAGGAACAGCGAGAAGGTATTGATGACCGGGCGAAGTCCGGCAGTCGCCATGCCCGCGGCGATGTCCGCCATGTTCGCCTCGGCCACCCCGACGTTGAAGAAACGGTTCGGGTAGGCCTTGGCGAAGCCGGCGGTTTTGGTGCTCGCCGACACGTCGGCGTCCAGCACGACCAGTTCCGGGATCTCGGGAGCCAGATCTACCAGCGCCTGGCCCAGCGCATCACGCATCGAGAGAAGTTTCACGTCAGTCTTCACAGGGCCACCTCCAGTTCTGCCAGGGTCTTGAGAAGCTCTGGGCGGCCTTTGGCGTAGTTCTGGTCGTCGATGACCGCGCCGTGGAACTTGTGGGTGTCCTCCGTGAAGGAAATCCCCCGACCCTTCTTGGTCTTGAAGATCACCGCCACCGGCCACTCGGTCTGCTGCTTCACCCAATCCAGCGCCCGCAGCACATCCGCGACCTGGTGACCGTTGTACAGTGTCGGTGAGACGTTCCACTGGAAGGCGTTGAACTTCTCGAACAGCGGAGCCAACGGCATGATCTCGTCGCTGCTGCCGTCGAGTTGGAAGCCGTTGAAGTCGATCATGGCGACCAACCGCTCGGGCTTGAACTTCGCAGAGGCGAGGAAGGCCTCCCAGGTCTGTCCCTCGTCCAGACACCCCTCGCCCATGATAACGTAGGTCCAGTAGGACTTCTTCTGAAGCTGCGCCGCCAGGGCCATCCCGAGGCTCACGGACATGCCGTGGCCTAGGGCGCCCGTGGACATGTCTACCCCCGGCGTCTCGTTCATACACGGATGTCCCTGCAGGCGGCTGTTGATCTGCCGGAAGGTGTGCAGTTCGTCCGTCGGGAAGAAGCCACGGTTGGCCAGCACCGTGTAGAGGATGGCCGACGCATGCCCTTTGGAGAGCACCAACCGATCGCGGTCGGGCCAGCGAGGCTCGCTGGTTCGAACGCGCATGGCGTCGAAGTACAGCGTCGTGAGAATCTCGGCCACCGAGGAGGCGCCGCCCCAGTGTCCCGTACCCTTGTCGTGGAGGATGTCCCACACGTCCACCCGGAACTTCTGCGCCAGATACTGCAGCATGGCCGCTTTCTTCCCGCGGTCCGTTTCCGCGAGAACGCGCGCCGGGTCCACCTTGGGTGTTAACAGTGTCGTCATAGTTCCCCTTTCTCCCCTCACGTCGAAAGTGCGCCACCCAGGGCCCGCGCACCATCCGGGGCCGCCCGATGGGGCGCAAGCATGGGCGTAGTGTCTCCCAGGTCGGCGGACGCGGTCAACGATCAAATGCGCCAGCCTGCCTTTCCTGACAATTGGCGGCGCACCGCATCCGCAGGCCGGACGGGACTTGATCCGTCCGCTCCGCCGGGGTAGAGTGGCGCTGTCAAACGGCAGATTCGGAGCCGCCCATCCTGCAGATACGTACAACGGTCCCTGCTCAACTCGCAGAGGTGCCATCATGCGCGTCCTGCTCGCCTCTTCCGAGGTCACGCCGTTCGCGAAAACCGGAGGTCTCGCCGACGTGGCCGGGGCGTTGCCCAAGGCCCTCAAGGCGCTGGGCCACGACATCCGGGTCGTGCTGCCCAAGTACCGAGTGGTCGAGGCCGCCAAGTACGGCTTGCGGCGTGTCCTGCCCAAGCTTCCCGTTCCGATCGCCGGGACCGTCGAGACGGCCGCGGTGTGGCAGGGAGCCATCGGCGCCGTGCCGACGTATTTTATCGAGCAAGACGAATACTACGACCGCGAGGGGCTGTACCAGGCGGCCGGGAAAGATCATCCGGACAACGCCGAACGGTTCGCCTTCTTCTCCCGCGCCGTCCTGGAGATGGGGCGCGCGCTGGACTTCTCGCCAACCGTCTGCCATTGCAACGACTGGCAGACCGGTTTGGTCCCCACTTATCTTCGCACCACGTATCAGGGTGACCCGGACTTTCGGGAGACGGGCGTGCTCTTCACGGTCCACAACCTGGGGTATCAGGGCCTGTTCAGGCCCGCTGCGCTCGCCGTAGCCAACCTCGGTCCGGAGCTGTTCACGCCCTTCGGCGTCGAGTTCTATGGCAAGGTCAACTTCCTGAAGGCGGGTTTGGTGTTTAGCGACCTGATCAATACCGTGAGCCGGAAGTACAGCCGGGAGATCCAGACGGAGGCGTTCGGGCACGGGTTGGACGGCGTGTTGCGCGCGCGCGCCGCGGACGTGCATGGCATCCTGAACGGCATCGACTATGATGAGTGGCACCCCAGTCGGGACCAGTTCATCGCCGCCCGCTTTGCGGCCGACGATCTGCGCGGAAAGGCCGTCTGCAAAGTGGACCTGCAGCGGCTCTTCGGGTTGCCCGAGCGCCCGGATGTCCCACTCCTTGCGATTATCTCCCGTTTGGCCGAACAGAAGGGTATCGATCTGGTCGTCGAAGCCCTAGACGCCATCTTTGGGATGGACACACAGCTCGTTCTCCTGGGCACCGGCGAGCCGAAGTTGCACCAGGCCTTTGAGGCCGCCAAGCAGCGCCACCCGTCCCGTCTTGGCCTGAAGCTCGGCTTCGACGTGGCTCTCTCGCACAAGATCGAGGCTGGGGCGGACATCTTCCTCATGCCCTCCCGATACGAACCGTGCGGCTTGAATCAGATGTATAGCCTGGCGTACGGAACGATCCCCGTGGTCCGGGCGACGGGCGGTCTGGACGACACCATTGAGCCTTTTGATCCCAAGACGGGTATGGGGAATGGATTCAAATTCACCGAGGCGAGCGCCGACGCCTTGCTGGTCACCGTCCGCAAGGCCGCGTCTTTGTACAAACAGCGCGACGCGTGGCTCCGCGTGATCAAGAACGCCATGGCCTGCGACTTTTCCTGGAACCGTTCTGCACGCGAGTACGAGGCGCTATATCGGGAGATCGCACGCCGTCGGGGGGCGACCGGCGCCTGATCGAACTCACCCTCGAAGAGCGTGTCGCGAGACACTCTTCCTTGATGCCATAGGACGGTTCAGGTACACTCCCGCGTCCGCACGGAATGGGGGGCGTCGTAATACCGGAGCCCAGAACACAGAGAGAGGAGAGCGCATGAAGCAATCGAAGTCCGCACGGGTCGGTAATCGCCAGATGACGCGTCGTGATGTGCTTCGCCTGGGGGTCACGGCCGCGGCCGGCGTGGCGGTGGGCCCCTTCGTGGTCACGCCCGCGCGAGCGCAGAGCTTCAACTGGCAACGCTTCAAGGGGAAGGAAATCTTCCTCATGCTGTACAAGCATCCGTGGGTGGACGAGATGGTGAAGAACCTTCCGGAATTCGAGTCGCTGACCGGGATCAAGGTGAAGTACGAGATCCTGCCGGAGATCCAGCAGCGGCAGAAGACCGTGGTGGAACTGACGGCCGGCTCGGGCGGCATGGACGGTTTCGTGGCGAGCTTACACGTGGAGAAGCGCCGCTTCTGGAAGGCTGGCTGGTACGAGCCGTTGAACAGCTACATCGAGGACAAGACTCTCACCGCGCCGGACTACGATTGGAACGACTTCACCGCCACAGCCAAGGCGGCTATCACGCAACCCGACAAGACCGTCAGCGCCGTCCCGATCTTCGTGGACCCCGACATCTTCTTCTACCGGAAGGACATCTTCCAGGAGAAAGGGCTGAAGCCGCCGAAGACGCTGGAGGAGATGGAGGCCATCGCTCAGAAGCTCCACAATCCGCCATCCCAGTACGGCTTCGTGGCACGCGGTCTCAAGAACGCCAACGCCTCGCCCTGGGCGTACATCTTGTACGCGTTTGGCGGGGACTATCTCACGCCGGATCGGAAGTCCGCCCTGAACACACCGGCCTGGGTCAAGGGGTTGGAGTATTATTCTGGGATGCTCAAGCGCTACGCCCCTCCGGGCGTCGTGAACTTCAACTGGTACGAGTGCAGCAGCGCCTTCATGCAGGGCCAGGTGGCTACGTACTTTGACGGGGTAAACTTCGCCGCCCAGTTCGAGGATAAGGAGAAGTCCAAGGTCGCGGGGAAGGTCGGCTACGCCCTCCTGCCGGCGGGTCCCGGCGGCCTCCACACCTGCATGTTCACGGTGGGTATGGCCATCAGCGCCCAGAGCAAGAACAAGGAGGCCACCTGGTTCCTGATCCAATGGGCCACCAACAAGCAGAACTGCGTGCGAGAGCTGGTGGCGGGTGTCGGCGGCGGCCGCGCCTCGATCTGGAACCATCCCGACGTCCGGGCCAAGGGCCGGATGCCGCGGGAGTGGTATACCGCCTTCAGCGAAGCCTTGAAGCTCGGCAAGAACGGCCTCCCCGAGATCGTGGATGTCACCCAGTACCGCGACATCTACGGGCTGGCGATCCAAAAGGCGATCGAGGGCGGCAACCCGGCCGAACTCGTCGCCCAAGCGCACAAAGAATTCCAGGAGATGTTGGACAAGACTGAGAAGTAGACGTGCTTCCCGCCCGCCGAGCCTGTTTCATCACGGGGCAGGCTCGGCGGGTTCAGCGCTGCCTCGACCGACCCCTCGCTGCTTTTGCGCTGTCCGGTCCGACTGACGCCCGCCGCGAAACCCTTGATCCTCTTGGGCGCCTCATGCGATGATAACGCGATGGCGAGGCGTAGCGCCCGCGTGTACGCGGTCGGGTGCGCACCGATAGCATCCTGAGTGTGAACTCTTCCAGAACATCAACGGAGCACGAACACCATGGTCAAGCAGCTCATCATTTCTCCGGATGAAGTCAGGCGGAAGGAAACGATCTCCCTGGGCACCATCCCGGTCAACCACTACGACCGCACCCTGGCCGACGAGCTCGCGGCCGGCACCCTGACGCCGGACGACGCCGTCCGGCTTTACCGGGACATGGTCCTCATCCGCGAGTTCGAGACCATGCTGGATACGATCAAGCGTCACGGCACGTACCGCGACATCGCGTACGTCCACCAGGGGCCCGCCCACCTCTCCATCGGCCAGGAGGCCGCGGCCGTGGGAGAGGCCTTTCTCCTCACGGTGGACGATCACATCTTTGGCAGCCACCGGAGCCACGGCGAGATCCTAGCGAAAGGCCTGTCGGCCATCCACCGGCTGGGCGAGCGGGAACTGCAACAGATCATGGAGGGATACCTGGGGGGCGACACCCTCCGGGTGGTCGAGCGGGAGCACGTGACCGGTGTCAAGGATCTGGCCGTCAACTACCTCCTCTACGGCCTGTTGGCGGAGATCTTCGGCCGCGCCGCTGGTTTCAATCGAGGCCTCGGCGGCTCCATGCACGCCTTTTTCCCCCCCTTCGGGATCTTCCCCAACAACGCCATCGTGGGGGGGAGCGGAGACATCGCCGTGGGCTCGGCACTATACAAGAAGACGCAGAAGCGGCCCGGCATCACCATCGCCAACATCGGCGATGCCTCCTCGGGCTGCGGCCCCGTCTGGGAGGGCATGCACTTCGCCACCATGGGCCAATACTGGACGCTGTGGGAGCCGGACTACCGCGGCGGGCTTCCCATCATCTTCGCCTTCATGGACAACTTCTACGGCATGGGAGGCCAGACCCGCGGCGAGACCATGGGCTTCCAGCGGTTAGCGACGTTGGCCGCCGGCCTCAACCGCTGGAACTTCCACGCAGAGACCGTGGACGGGAACAATCCCCTAGCCGTCATCGACGCCATCCGACGCAAGAAGGCCGTGCTCGCCGCGGGCGAGGGTCCGGTTCTTCTGGATATCGGCACCTACCGCCAGAGCGGCCACTCGCCCAGCGACGCCAGCTCCTACCGGACGCGGGAGGAGATCGAAGCCTGGAAAGCGGTGGATGCGATCCAGGAATTCCGGCGACAGCTCCTGACGGCCAAGGCGGCCGACGAGGCTCGGTTGGATATCGTTGCCGCCCAAGCCGGCGAAAAGATCCGAACAGTGTGTCGGGTGGCCGCCGACCTGACGGTCTCGCCCCGCCTGACCGGTGAGAGGATTGCGCGAGTCATGTTCTCGCGCGTGGCCGGGGATCGGTTGCCGGGCGTCCCGCCCGACGCCGTGCGCAAACCCCTGGACCAGAACAGCCGGGTGCAGCAGATCGCCAAGAAGCGCCGCTCGGGCGTCGACCCTGCCACCGGCGAGAAGCTCTCCGAGTCGAAGGCGGTCTCACTGCGCGACGCCATCTTTGAGGCCGTCATCCATCATGCCTACCAGGACGGCCGGCTGGTCATGTATGGGGAGGAGAACCGCGACTGGGACGGCGCCTTCGCCGTCTACCGCGGCCTGACCGAAAGCCTCCCCTACCACCGGCTCTTCAACTCCCCCATCTCGGAGGGGGCCATCGTCGGGACGGCGGTCGGCTACGCCATGGAAGGCGGGCGACCCCTCGTCGAGTTGATGTACTGCGATTTCCTGGGCCGGGCGGGTGATGAGATCTTCAACCAGCTTTCCAAATGGCAAGCCATGTCCGCCGGGGCCCTCAAGATGCCTGTGGTGCTCCGGGTCAGCGTGGGCAGCAAGTACGGCGCGCAACATTCGCAGGACTGGAGCGCCATGACGGCGCATATCCCGGGACTCAGCGTGGTCTTTCCTGCCACGCCATACGACGCCAAGGGACTCATGGCCGCGGCGTTATCCGGCAGCGACCCCGTCGTGTTCTATGAGAGCCAGCGTCTGTACGGGGTCACGGAGTGGTTCCAGAAAGAGGTGCCGGCCGAGTACTACACGGTTCCCATCGGACTACCGGAGGTGAAGCGGCCCGGCGACGACCTCACCATCCTCACCATCGGCTCGACCCTCTATCGCGCCGTCGAGGCGGCGGGTCGGCTCCAGCAAGAGTTCGGTCTGTCGGCCGAACTCATCGACGCGCGGAGCTTGGTGCCCTTCGACTACGGCCCCGTCGTGGAGTCGGTGCGAAAGACCGGCCGAATCCTCCTCGCCTCCGACGCGTGCGAGCGCGGCAGCTACCTTCACACGCTGGCGGCCAACATCCAGACTTTTGCCTTCGATGCGCTGGACGCGCCGGTGGCCGTGGTCGGAGCCCGGAACTGGATCACCCCGGCCGCCGAGATGGAGGAGCTGTTCTTCCCACAGGCCAGCGGGCTCCTCGATGCGATCCACACCCATCTCCGGCCCCTCCCCGGTTATCGGCCGAGCGGGGACTGCTCGCATGAGGCCCGGCTCCAGCGCGAACGCGAGGGCGTATAGAAGCGAGAATGACCAAGTCCAATGACAAATGACCAATGTCGGTCACATTGGGATTTGGCTATTGGTCATTGGTCATTGGACTCGCTCATTGGTCATTGGTCATTTGATCAGGAGACTCGTCATGGCAGGACGGTTGGAAGGGAAAGTGGCCATCGTGACGGGCGGCGCCTCGGGAATCGGCGAGGCGACCTGCCGTCTGTTTGTGCGGGAAGGTGTGCGCGGCCTCGTCGTCGCGGACATCAGCGATACCGGCGGCAAGGTGATCGAGGCCGAACTGCGCAAGGCCGGGGGTGACGTACTCTACCAACATCTCGACGTCAGCCAGGAGTCGCAGTGGATCGAAACCATGAAGATGCTGGACGCCCGCTGGGGCCGCCTGGATGTCCTGGTGAATAACGCCGGCCGCGG
>Ga0335084_10004776_pt1 | contig 13367 bp, 15 predicted proteins | sample Lox_Sample_44_FD_206721 | JGI IMG/M metagenome (GOLD analysis project Ga0335084, IMG submission 206721) | Soil microbial communities from Loxahatchee National Wildlife Refuge, Florida, United States - Lox_Sample_4.4 | ecosystem: Environmental > Terrestrial > Soil > Wetlands | place: USA... | reverse complement strand
CTCCGCCAGCCGGACGTAGTCCTGGGCATTCCTCACGACCGACTCGTGGAGGCGCGGATCACCAGGATGAGGAAGGATCTGGTCGACGCCCCGGCCCAGCATCACGTCGCCGCCGAGGAAAAGCTTCATGGGATGATTATCTTCCTGACCGGAGCGCTGGTGCCTCACGCAGGCGCCACCGCCGCCCATCGGTGCCCCAGCCTGCTGGATCCCCGCACTAACCTCGCGAAATCGTGCCGACTCGAACTGGCACTTGCAATGCCACCTGACAGGCGGCTGGTAGAGATCGGAGGCGGTCGTCATGGCGCACGCTCGTCGAGGAGTTCCGGGAGCGCCTCGCGCGGGCCCGACGCGAGATCCATGCCACGGTCGCCACGACCGACGACGAGCTCGCGACACTCGAAGCTCACCAGGCGGGGAGCCCGCCCGAGGACGTGACGAGCGAAATGGCATCGGCGATCCTGTCCCGACTCCAGGGGCAGGAAAAGCACGAGCTGGACGAGATCGACGGTGCCCAGGCGCGGCTGGCGGCGGGGACGTACGGCGCCTGTGAGGGGTGCCACCGCGCGATCTCGCTCAAACGCCTCCGCGCCGTGCCGACCGCTCGCTACTGCGTAACCTGCCAGCGTCGTGAGGAGCGATAGGCGAGGCGTCACACGACGCCGCGGGCCCGGCCGACCTTCACGAACGCCGTGACCGCACGCTCGAGATGGGCCGGCTCGTGGGCGGCGCTGATCTGCACGCGGATGCGGGCCGCGTCCCTGGGCACGACAGGGTAGGAGAAGCCGACCACGTAGATGCCCTCGGTCAGGAGGTCCGCCGCCACCTCCTGGGCGAGCCGGGCGTCGCCCAGCATGATCGGGACGATCGGATGCACGCCGGGGCGGATTGCGAAGCCGGCCGCCGTCATGGCCTCGCGGAACCAGTGCGTGTTCGCGGCAAGCCGGTCGCGGTGCACCGATGACCCGGCGAGCATCTGCAGGCAGGCGAGCGACGCGCACACGAGCGCGGGCGCCAGCGTATTGGAGAAGAGGTAGGGGCGCGAGCGCTGGCGCAGGAGGGCGACGATCTCCCGCCGCGCCGCCGTGAAGCCGCCGCTGGCCCCGCCCAGCGCCTTGCCCAGGGTGGAGGTGACGATGTCCACCCGTCCCTGGACCCCGCAGTGCTCCGGCGTCCCGCGCCCGCTGGGGCCGAGGACACCGGTGGCGTGGCTGTCGTCCACCATCACCAGCGCGTCGTAGCGCTCGGCCAGCCCGCAGATCTCGGCCAGCGGCGCGACGTCGCCGTCCATCGAGAAGACGCCGTCGGTGGCGATGAGCCGCGTGCGGGCCGCCCGCGTCGCCGCCAGCAGGCGCTCCAGCTCGGCCACGTCGCCGTGCGCGTAGCGGTGACGCTCGGCGCGGCAGAGGCGGATGCCGTCGATGATCGAGGCGTGGTTGAGCGCGTCGGAGATCACGACGTCGCCCTCGCCCAGGAGCGCCTCGAAGAGCCCGCCGTTGGCGTCGAAGCAGGAGGTGTAGAGGATGGCGTCGTCAGTGCCCAGGAAACCCGCGATGGCGGCTTCCAGGTCCTTGTGGATGGTCTGGGTGCCGCAGATGAATCGGACGCTGGCGAGCCCCAGCCCCCAGCGCGCGAGCCCCTCCTGGGCGGCGCGGACCAGCGCCGGGTCGTCGGCGAGCCCGAGGTAGTTGTTCGCGCAGAAGTTGAGGACGGTCCGGCCGCCCACGGTGACCTCGGCGCCCTGGGGCCCCTGAAGGATCCGCTCGGGCTTGAGGAGTCCCGCCGTGCCCATCTCGTCGAGCTCGGCCACGATTCGCGTCTTGACGCCCTCGCCGTACATCGGACTCTCCATTCGCCGGGCCACTCAGGCCGCGGTGTAGCGTCGCTTGATGTTTGGCAGGAGATATTCCGCGAACGTGCGCTCGAGGTCGTACGACGCCCGGAAGCCCCAGTCACGACGCGCGCGCGCGTCGTCCACGTCTTCCGGCCACGAGTCCGTGATGGCCTGCCGGCACGGATCGGGCGCGAACGTGATCTGGGCCTGGGCGAACGCCCGGCGCACGAGGCCGGCCAGCTCTCCTGCGGTCGCGCTGAATCCCGCGACGTTGTAGACCGGGCTCGTCAGCGCGACTGCCGGCGCCCGCAGGAGAGCGAGGAGGGCGTCGATCGCGTCCGGCATCGCCAGGAACGGTATCCGCGTGTCCGGCCGCACGAAGCAGGAGTAGGGACGGCCCTGCGCGGCGGCGTGGATCATCTCGGAGGCGTAGTCGCTGGTGCCGCCGCTGGGGACGGTGAAGGCCGAGATGAGGCCGGGGAAGCGAAGGGCGCGGAAGTCGACGCCGCTCGGCCCCGCCTGGGGCGCGAGCTGGCGGTAGTGGCGGGCGAAGTAGCGGCCCAGATGCTCGGCGTAGAGCTTGTTGCAGCCGTACATCGTCACCGGCGTCAGCCACTCGTGCTCGGCCACCCGGCCCGCCGCCCGCTTGGCCATCAGGTCGGGCAGCCCGTAGACGGCGATCGAGCTGGGGAAGAGGAACGCCACGGGCCGGCCGAGCGCGCGGGCCTCCTCGACCGCAAGCCGGAGCAGGTTCAGCGTGCCGTCCACGTTCACCTCGTGGGCGGTCTCGGGCACGAACTCGGCGCGGGTCGAGAGCAGGGCGGCGAGGTGGAAGATCGTGGCGATCTCGAACTCGCTCATGAGCCGGTCGAGCAGCCGGCGGTCGAGGATGTCGCCGACCCGCACCGCCGCGCAGTGCCGGGCGAGGTCGGGATCGAGCGGCCGAATGTCGAGGGCGAGGACATCGACGTCCCCGGTCTCGGCGAGGCGATGCACGAGCGCGTGCCCCATCTCGCCGCCCGCTCCCGTCACCAGGGCCACCGGCCTGCGTGCCATTGGGGGTCGCTGGAGCAAGATCGAGACCGAATGCCAACTCCGCGCCAGGAGAGGCGCGCAGACGGCAGACGTGGCGTCGCTGACGAGGCAGGGCCGCCCCGGCTGGGGCGCTGGCGGGCCATGAGCCGCCTGGCTGGCCACCGCCACGAGCCTCCAGGCGGCGGACGCATCCGGTTTGGCACCCCCGCTGCATGGGGCCCAGGGGGGAGTCACGTGAAACCGATGCTGCTCCGCGACTATCGCCGCTCCGATTTCGAGACGATGTGGGAACTCGACCAGGCATGCTTTCCGCCCGGCATCGCGTATTCGAGATCCGAGCTGCGTGGGTTTCTCTCGCTCGAGGCGGCCGAGACGATCGTGGCCGAGACCCACGGGCGCGTCGTCGCCTTCGTGATCGGCTGGCGGCGTCGCCGTGACACCGGGCACGTCATCACGCTCGACGTGGCGGCCGCGGTCAGGCGGCGAGGCCTGGGCCGGCAGCTCGTGGTCGAGCTCGAGCGTCGGTTTCGCGCCGCCGGCGTGACGCGGATCGAGTTGGAGACCGCCCTCACGAACACGGCCGCCATCGCCTTCTACGAGCGCCTGGGCTACCGGAAGGTCGCCAAGCTCGCCGGCTACTACGGTCCGGGGTCGCATGCCTGGAAGATGGAAAAGGCGGTGTCATGCCCGCTGCCCCACGTTCGCCCCGGTCGCCGGGGCCGGGCTGTCGCGGCACTGCCCCAGCGGCGCTGTCATCCGCGGTGCGCGAGCGCCTGAACGCGCCGGAATGTCGAGGGTTCTTGGGTGGCACCGGTGATGCAGTCCACGAGAGTTCCAAGTGGTCGGAGGCATTGCCGAGGCGGTGAACAACAACAAGGAGGCGGCATGCGAGGCCTGACGATCGTCCTCACGCTCGTCACACTGCTGGCCGGCTGCGCGACGACGACCGAGCGCTGGACGTTCGAGCGCGTGAACACGCCGGACGCGCAGATCAAGCGAGATGCGAATGAGTGCCTGGCGCGGTCACTCGGCGCCACGGACTTCGATCGCCCTGGTCTGGTCCGTGTCGATCGCGGGGACTACCGGGCCTGTATGGAGCAGCGCGGGTATACCGTCCGCGCGAAGACCGAATGATTATCCGCTCCTGAGGCGGGGCACGGCTCCCGGCCCGCTACGGCAGACCGTCGGCGAGGCGAATCAGGTTCCAGGCGTCTCCGGCACGGCCCGCCCGTCGCCTCCGAGGCGAGCTTCGAGCTCGCGCGTGTCGCCGGCCGGGGCCGCGAGCCGGCGTGCCGCGATGGCGCCGAGGGTGCGCCGGTCCGGCTCGGTCTCCAGGGCGCCGGCGAGGAGCGCGAGCACGAGTTGGCCCTGCCGGCCGATCAGGCGGGCGAACCGGACGGTCTCGGGATGACGCCGACCGGCCCGGGAGAGACCGTGCACGATCAGGAGCGCGGCGCCGGGCGTCGGCGGACGGTAGAGATCCGCGGGGATTCGCCGGGCGCCGCGCAGAATGACGATCTCCTCGCGAGCCGGCTCGGCCAGGACGGGCGCGAACCAGGTCTCGGCAGCCGGAAGCGCGAGGCTTGAGACCATGCCGACCCTCCTTCGGACGATCCAGCTCGTCTACTTCATGCTGCCGGCGTACGCCGCGAACATGGCGCCGCCCTTCGTGCGCTTCTGGCCGGGCTGGAATCCCCCGTTGAGCCGTCGGTGGCTCGGGAGCCACAAGACGACCCTCGGCGTCGTCTCCGGCCTGCTCACCGCGGTCGCGACGGTTTTCATTCAAACCCGGATCGGCTGGGGCGGCGCGATCGCCAGCAGCCTCGGCTGGCTGGGCCTCGGCCTTGGGTTCGGTGTCGGCGCCATGGCCGGCGACGCGATCAAGAGCTTCTTCAAGCGCCGGCTGGGCCTCGAGCCCGGCCGGCCGTGGATCCCCTTCGATCAGCTGGACTTCCCGGTCGGCGCCCTCCTGCTCGTCGGGCCATCGGCCGAGCTCAGCGCAAGCGACCTCGTCGTGATCCTGGTCGTGACGTTTGCGGGCGATATCGCGGTGAACCGTATTGCCTACGCGCTCGGGCTGCGGACCACGCCCTGGTAGGCAGCGAGGCCCAGCCGGTGGCAGATGGTCGAGGTCGGCTCGGCGCGGTTCATCGTGTAGAAGTGCAGGCCCGGCGCACCGCCGCTGAGGAGCCGCTCACAGAGCCGACCGACGACGTCGACGCCGAAGGCGGCCAGCGCCTCCGGCTGGGCCACGAGCCCGTCGAGGCGGATCCGCAGCCACCGCGGGATCTCGACGCCGGCGGCGGCCGAGAAGCGCACGAGTCGTCCGTAATCGGTGATCGGCATGATGCCCGGAACGATCGACACGGTCAGGCCGCGGTGCGCGCAGGCGTCGACGAAGCTGAAATAGGCGTCGGCATTGTAGAAGTACTGCGTGAGCGCCGAGTTGGCGCCGGCCGCGACCTTGCGAGCGAAATGCTCGAGGTCGGCCTCGGCGCCGGGTGCCTCCGGGTGGACCTCCGGATGGGCCGCCGCCTCGATGTGGAACGCCTGCCCGGTTTCCGCTCGGATGAACTCGATCACGTCACGGGCATGAGGAAATTCGCCGGCGCTCGCGGCCGCGCCGGCCGGCACGTCACCGCGAACCACGACGAGGTGCCGGATGCCCAGGGCGCGGTACCTGGAGAGGATTGCGCCGAGGCTCTGCCGCGTCGCCCCCACGCCGATGATGTGCGGCGCCACGTCGGCCTCGGCGCCGAGCTGCTCGCGAGCCCAGGCGACGGTCCGGTACGTTCGCTCGCTCGCCTCGGGGCCGGCCGGGCAGGTGACCGATACGTAGGACGGCCCCAGGCCAGCCAGCCGCCCGATCTCGTGCGCGAGGCGCTCGAGGCCTTGCGCCGTCCTGGGCGGAAAGACCTCGACGCTGAATGCGGACATCGGCGCCGCCGTCACGCCGGTCCCCGGACGGTGTGGGCGCCTCGCAGCCGGCAGGCGGCGGCCACCATGGCGGTGAGCGCCGGCCGCACGTCGTCCCACCGCCGTGTCTTCAGCCCACAGTCGGGATTGACCCAGAGCCGATCCGCCGGCACCACGTCGAGCGCGGCGGCCAGGCGTCGCGCGATCTCGTCCTCGGTGGGGATGCGGGGCGAGTGGATGTCGTAGATGCCGGGCCCCACGTCGTTGGGATAGCCGCAGCGGCGGAGCGCGTCGAGGATGCGCATTCCCGAGCGTGTGCCTTCGATCAGCAGCACATCGGCATCCATGCCGACGATGGCTTCGATGATGTCGTCGAAGTCCGAGTAGCACATGTGGGTCTGGATCTGGGTGGTATCGCGCACGCCGGATGCCGCGAGCCGGAAGGCGTCCACCGCCCAGCCCACGTACGCCGGCCATTCCGCACGCCGCAGCGGGAGCGCCTCGCGGAGGGCGGGTTCGTCGATCTGGATGATGCCGATGCCCGCCGCTTCCAGATCGGTCACCTCGTCGCGCAATGTGAGCGCGAGCTGCCGGCATGTCAGCGCGCGCGGCTGGTCGTCGCGGCCGAATGACCACTGGAGCAGCGTGACCGGTCCGGTCAGCATGCCCTTCACCGGCTTCGAGGTCCGGCTCTGGGCCACGCGCGACCACCGCACCGTGATCGGGCCGCGGCGGGATACGTCGCCATACAGGATGGGCGGCCGTACGCACCGCGAGCCGTAGCTCTGCACCCAGCCGTGTTGCGTGAGGGCGAAGCCGTTCAGCTCTCCGGCGAAGTACTCCACCATGTCGGGTCGCTCGAACTCTCCGTGGACGAGGACGTCGAGACCGATCGCCTCCTGCTCCCGGATGCCACGACCGATCTCGTCCCGGACGTGACGTTCGTAGTCACCCGACGAGAGCGCGCCCGATCGATACGCCGCCCGCTGCCTCCGGAGTTCCGCCGTCTGCGGCAACGAGCCGATGGTCGTCGTGGGGAGCAGGGGCAGCCGCAGCGCTGCGCGCTGGCGTGGGCGCCGCTCGGAATAGGGGGACGCACGCTGCAGCATCTCGGCGGTGACGGCGGCGAGGCGGGCTCGGACGCCGGCGTCCCGCGTGCGAGGGGAGGCCGCCCGTGCCTCGAGGGCGCCACGGCTGCGAGCCAGCGCCTCGCGCACGGCGTGCCGCCCGCGGCGCAGCGCGGTGGCGAGTGTCACGACCTCCTCGAGCTTCTGGCGACCGAACGCGAGCCACTCGCGCAGCTCGGGGTCGAGACCGGGCTCGAGATCCAGATCGATGGGGCAGTGGAGCAGCGAGCACGAGGGCGCGACCTGGATGCGCTCGAGCCCGAGGCGCTCGCCGGCCCGCTCCACCATGCGCAAGGTGGCCTCCAGATCCGTGCGCCACACGTTGCGCCCATCGACCACCCCCAGCGAGAGCGAGAGCGTCTCGGGCGCCTGGGCCAGCGCTGCGTCGAGCTCGTCGGGCGCCCGCACGAGGTCGAGGTGCAGCGCGCTGATGGGCAGGCGCATCGCCGTCGCCAGGTTCGGGCCGAGCCCGCCGAAGTAGACAGCCAGCAGGATCCGAAGGCGCGAGGATCGGCCGAGGCGCTGGTACGTGCGCTCGAGCGCGCGGAGCACCTCGGGGGCGAGATCCAGGGCGAGGACCGGCTCGTCGACCTGCACCCAGTCGGCGCCGGCCCGGTCCAGCCGCTGGAGCAGCTCCGCGTAGACGGACACGAGCCGCTCGGCGAGGCGCCCGACGAGGCCGGTGCTCTCCCGCGCGTCCGTCGCGCCGGTGCGACTCAGCAGGGCCAGCGAGACCGGGCCGAGGAGGACGGGGCGGGTGTGGACGCCGTGGGCTTTCGCCTCCAGAAATTCGTCCACGGGCTTGGTCGAGCCCAGCGCAAATTCCGCATTCGGCTCGAGCTCGGGGACCAGGAAGTGGTAATTGGTGTCGAACCACTTCGTCAGCCGCAGGGGCGTGAGCGATACCCCTCCGCGGGCCATGGCGAAGTAGGCCGCCAGATCCGAGGCCACGGGCGGGCCGGCGCCAAAGCGCTTCGGGATCGCGCCGGCGACGACGGCCATGTCGAGGACATGGTCGTAGAAGGAGAAGTCGTTGGACGGAATGTGCTGGATACCCCGCTCCGCCTGCAACGCCCAGCTCCGTTGGCGAATGGCCCGGCCGGCCTCGCGCAGCGCGGTCTCGGTGATCTCCCCCGCCCAGTACCGTTCGAGCGCTGTCTTCAGCTCGCGCTCGGGCCCGATCCGGGGGAAACCGAGGTTGGCCGCGATCATGGCGACCTCGTGCGACACATCGTCATGATCCTCGCGCGAGCTTGCATCAGGGGTGCCACGCGCGAGGATCACGATCGTGGAGGTGGGATTGGCAGCGGCGTTGCACCGACGTACCGAGACGGTTCGCCGAGGAGAGGGAGTCGATGAAGACAAAGAAGAAGTCCTCGCAGAGGGAGAGGGTGTTGCGCGCGCCCCGGTCGCCGAAAGCGGGGCGCCCGCCCGAGTCAACGGTGGCATCGCCACGGGTGCGGCGTCGCCAGCGGACCGCCCACACGGCCGTGAAGAAGGACACGATGATCCTCCAGGCCTCGGAAGGCCCACGAGTGATCTGGGGAGTCACGAAGCCCAAGGTCAAGAAGGGGTGACCGGGAAGGAGGAGCGACATGATCGTGAAGCGGGCCGGCAAATACGTCGTGATATCGGAGACGACGGGACGGCGCTTCGGCACGTATGACACGCTCGCCGAGGCCGAGAAGCGGCTTCGGCAGATCGAGGTTTTCAAGCACCTGAGAGCCAGGGGGACGGCGCGCGGACGGCGGCAGACGGCGTCGCGGTGACCGCGACCTCGGGCGGCTCCGGTCTGTCGGGCGGTGCTAGAACGGGTAGCGGAGGCGAGCCGCGATCCCCCCCACCGCGGCGAGGCCGCTGTGCTCCCCGACGGTATCGACGCTGCCGCCGGTAGCCAGGACGCGCTCCACGAGCGCAGCGCCGAGATCGATCTCACGCGCGAGGCCCCCGCAGAGCCAGCACTGCGGGCCCGTCTCCTGGAGCGCGCCGCACCGCTCGCACTCGCCGCCGCGCCGATGAAGGCCTCGGAGGATGTAGAGCCGAAGGATTGCCGCGCGGCGGGCCGCCTCCAGCGTTCCGGGGCCGGCGACCGCGTGTCCGCCCTTGGCGGCCTCCGTGAGGATGTCGTCGACGTCGGTCGCCTCGTCGCTCAGCTTCTGGAAGCCGAGTCGCTCGGCGGCCCGCGCCAGGATCGCGCTGGTCGGCTCCCAGCGACCCGCATGGACGGAGCCGACCACGAGCGGCTGCAACCGCTCGGGGAGATGCGGCCGAAAGCTGGAAAGCCGATCCTCGTGGCCGGCCAGCAGGATCCGCCGGATCCCCTGCGCGTCCACCACCTGGGTCAGCGCCTGGACGACCGCCTCGAAGTGCTGGTCGCGATGGGTTTGGATGTGCCGGACATACCGTGACTGGGCGAGCTCGGCCCAGCCGCCTCGGCGGTGGTGACGTGGGACGTCCCCCTCGAGTCGCACCTCCTCGTCGGCGCCGGTGGCGTGGAGTGGAATCAGCCGGGCGCTCTCGCCGTCGACGAAGACGACCATCGCGGACGCATGGTTGTCGAGCATGCCGACGAGCTGACGGAGCGCAGGCGCCTCGGCCACGACGAACTCTTCTTCGAACGGAGCGCGAACCGAAATCACCTCGTGGAGACCAAGGCTCTGACAGGCGAACAGCGCGACGCCATGTGCCTCCGCCAGCTTGGCCTGACCGATGAGGGCTTGGCCCTCCTGCTCGATCCAGCCGAGGTCATCAGCGGCTGCCACTCCGCCCTCCTGCGCTCGGCGGAGCTCACGAGTCAAGAAGATGCGGGTTCGGTCGCGCTGGTGCTCGTCCGACCATTGCGTGTTCAGGTAGACGCTCACGATTCCGGAACCGGGGGCACGCACGTGTTCCAGGCGACGCAACTGCGTGGCGATCTCACGAGGTAAAGCAATCATGTAAAACCCCTCTCAGAACCAGGATTCTGGGGCGTATCTGCCGCAGGTGGGGCGTCGGTGCCGCCCCGCCTGCCTGTCTTCACGCCACGCGCGTGAGATGGGCCGCCACGTCTTTCGCGACCCGTGCCTGAAAATCGGCGATCTCACCGGCCGAGATCGCCTTACCTAGCACGCTCCAGACACAGATGAGCGCGCGCCCGGCTTCGGAAGCGTGCACCCCCAGCGCCGCGCCGATCCGCTGAAGTAAGGCCTCGTGATCCATGAGCAAAGCCCGTGGTTCCTTGTCGCGAAGAGGCGTCTTCAGGAACCCCGGGAGCTGCGTGATGAACTGACGCCTGACTTCCGCGTCCGGGGCCAGGTCAACCAGCGCGGTGAGCACGGCCTTCGACCAGCGTTCAGCCTCCGTGGCGGAGGAGAGCGCGCCGGCGGCCTGGACCTGTGCGAGGAATTCAGTCTTATTCATGAGGATCCTCGGCGCTCACGAGGGTGCACGGGTTCTGCCAATCTCCGAGTGAGGCACGGCCCGCGACAAGTGCTTCAGCCGAGTCCTGGCACTGCTGATGCACCTCAAGCGTCCACCAATCGCCCGACGAGTCACGAACAGCAACCTGGCCGACAAGGGGGAGAAGATGCCCACCTACATCGTGTTGACGCGGCTGACTCCCGAGGCCGTGAAGACGCCTGGTGAGCTCAAGCGGCTCGAGAAGGTCGTGGCCGATCATGTGCGGAGGGACTGCCCCGAGGTCAAATGGGTGGCCAACTACGCCATCCTCGGTCCGTACGACTACCTCGATATCTTCGAGGCCCCGGACGAGATCGCGGCCGCCAGGGTCGTGATGATCATCCGCTCGTACGGCCATGGCCAGACGGAAACCTGGACGGCCATGCCGTGGGCGCGCTTCGACATCGTGCTTCCCAACTGAGGGTTCGCATGGCAGCGCTGATGCAGCCTCTATCGCCGAAGCAATGACAAGGAGGATGAGTGATGGTGGGTGAGATCTGCACGAAGCCGGCGATTACGGTGGCGATGACCGCGACCGTCGAGGCCGCCGCCCGGATCATGAGGATCCGGAAGGTCGGCGCGCTGGTCGTGACGAACGGGCCGCGGCCGGTGGGGATCCTCACCGATCGCGATATCACCGTCGACGTCGTGGGAGCGGGCAAGCGACCGGCCGAGACGAAAGTCGCCGAGGTGATGCGTCGCAATCCCGTGACGCTGCGCGAGGATCAGGGATTGTTCGAGGCGGCGAAGGTGTTCGGCGCGAAGGGTGTGCGCCGGCTACCGGTGACGAGCAAGAGCGGCAGGCTGATCGGCATCGTGACGCTCGACGACCTGATGCTGCTCCTCGGCCGTGAGATGGAGCTGGTCGGCACGGCGCTGGCGCACGGTATGGGTCGCACGCGGCTCGCCGGCTAGTCTGGACCTCGACCGCGACGAGCCGCGTGACGGACCTGTCGACCAATGCCGTGCGCGTCCTCCGGGCGCGGTATCTCAGGCGCGACGCGGCGCAGAACGTGATCGAGACGCCGGAGGCGCTGTTTCGGCGCGTCGCGTCCACGATCGCGGAAGCGGAGGTCGTCTTCGGGACGGCTGGCGACGCCGTTCGATGGCAGGACACATTCGAGACAGTCATGGCCGGCGGGGACTTCCTGCCGAATTCGCCCATCCTCATGAACGCCGGCACTTCGCTCGGCCAGCTGGCCGCGTGCTTCGTGGTGCCCGTGGAGGACTCCATGGAGTCGATCTTCGAGGCGCTCAAGTCGATGGCGCTCCTGCAGCGCGCGGGGGGCGGCACCGGCTTCTCGTTTTCGGCGCTCCGGCCCAGTGGCGATGTCGTCGGCTCCACGGGCGGCGCAGCGTCGGGGCCGGTCTCGTTCATGCGCGTCTTCGACTGCGCTACGGAGAACATCAAGCAGGGCGGACGCCGCCGTGGGGCCAACATGGGGGTCCTGCGCGTCGACCACCCCGACATTCTCGAGTTCGTCGACGCCAAGCTCGACGGCCACAGCCTGCAGAACTTCAACCTCTCGGTCGGCGTTACCGACGCCTTCATGCGTGCCGCCGAGGCTGGTGAGCCTTACGAGCTCGTCCATCCCGGCCGCCGACGGCCGATCGGGCGGCTGCCGGCACGGGACGTGTTCGAGCGAATCGTCCAGTCCGCCTGGAGCTGCGGTGATCCCGGCATGCTGTTTCTCGACGCCATCAACCGGGCGAATCCGCTCCCGGCGCTGGGCCCGATCGAGGCGACAAACCCCTGCGGCGAGGTGCCGCTCTTGCCGTGGGAGAGCTGCATCCTCGGCTCGATCAATCTCGCCCATGTCGTCACGGGCGGAGCCGTCGACTGGGAGCGCCTCCGGACGCTGGTCCACGTCGGCGCCCGCTTCCTCGACGACGCCATCGAGGTCAATCGCGACGTGCTCCCGCCGGTGGCCGCCGCCACCCGCCGTAGCCGGAAGATCGGGCTCGGCGTGATGGGCTTCGCCGAATGCCTCATTCTCCTCGGTGTCGCCTACGACAGCGATCAGGCCGCCACCTGGGCGGATCGGCTGAGCGCGTTCATTTCGGCCGAGGCGCGCAAGGCGTCACGATCGCTCGCCGAGGAACGCGGTGTCTTCCCGGAGTGGAGCCGCAGTGTCTACGCGGCCGCGGGTGAGCAGCTGCGCAATGCGACACAGGTGTCGATCGCGCCGACCGGGACGCTGAGCATCATCGCAGGGACGAGCGGGGGTATCGAGCCGCTCTTCGCGCTCGCGTACCGCCGTCAGCATACGCTGGGCGGCGCGCCGATCGTCGAGATCAATCCGATCTTCCGGCGACACGTGGAGGGCCTCGGGGTCGATGGCGACCGGTTGCTCGATCACGTCCGCGTCGCCGGCCACCTGGGTGGACTCCCGGACGTGCCTGACGCGGCCCGCCGCCTGTTCGTTACCGCCACCGAGATCCCGGTCCGGCGGCACCTGGCGATCCAGCAGGCGTTCCAGCGCCACGTGGACAACGCCGTGTCGAAGACGATCAACCTTCCGGCCGATCAAAGCACCGCCCAGGTGGCCGAGGCCTATCGCGAGGGCTGGCGGCTCGGGCTCAAGGGCGTGACCGTCTACCGCGCAAGGGCCAAGCCGGGCGAGGTCTTGACGCTCGGGGTCGACGAGCCCGTGGAAGCACGGGAGCTCTTCGCCAAGTGCGACCCTGGCGCCTGCCGACTCTAGCCCGTCTCGCGTCAGGGTTCTGGCCTCTGCACCGTGTACCCTGGTCTCAGCCTCAGGAGCAGAGGACGAAATACCAGACATACAAGTCAGGATCGCGCGGGCTGAGACGTATCGCCTTCTCGACAGGCGCCAATGCATCCGCAAACCCGTTGGATAGTCCGAGCACCTCGACCTTCACGTAATGCACATGGGCATGGTTTGGCGCGGTGGAGATGGCCCGCGTGGCTGCTTCGTGGTGGCGGCCTCGTCCGCGTGCATGAGCCGGCTGTCGCCAGCGATATCGGCGGCAAGCATGGCGGCGAGTTCGAGGTG